>Ga0207667_10003006_pt1 | contig 20909 bp, 17 predicted proteins | sample KBSCornC52_FD_184301 | JGI IMG/M metagenome (GOLD analysis project Ga0207667, IMG submission 184301) | Corn rhizosphere microbial communities from Kellogg Biological Station, Michigan, USA - KBS Corn C5-2 (SPAdes) (version 2) | ecosystem: Host-associated > Plants > Roots > Rhizosphere > Soil ...
GATTGTGCCCGGCAATCTGTCAGATTTGGGCTCGATGGTGGCCTCGGCGCTCGCGATCGTCAATCGCGGTAAGAGTACGGCCGTGGCAGATGCGCGCTGACCCTCCTAGCGCGGCGGATTGACGCAACCGGCGGGCCCAGCCTCGCTGGGCGAACCATCGTGTTGCACTCGAGGGACCCATGATGCTCTGCTGGCCTGCGGGAAGGAGCGGGAAAGACTAGGCGCGAGGGTAGGAAAGAACGGGCCCGCACGTCGATGCGGGCCTTTCAACGAGGTGAGGGCGGCGTGGCGGATTGGGCAGGCTAGTTTGCCGAGCGCATGATCCGCGCTTTCTCCCGTTCCCAGTCGCGCTTCTTCTCGGTTTCGCGTTTGTCGTGCTGCTTCTTGCCCTTGGCCAGGCCGACCTCGCATTTGACGCGGCCGCCTTTGTAGTGGAAGTTCAGCGGCACGAGCGTGTAGCCACGCTGCTCGACCTTGCCGATCAGCTTGTGGATTTCGTCCCCGTGCAGGAGCAGCTTGCGCGTGCGCACCGGATCGGGGTGGATGTGTGTCGAGGCTTCCGGCAGCGGGCTGATGTGGGCGCCGATCAGGAACAGCTCGCCGTCACGAATGACGACATAGCCTTCTTTGATTTGGCCGCGCCCGGCGCGCAGCGCCTTCACTTCCCATCCTTCGAGCACGAGCCCCGCTTCGTAGCGCTCTTCGATGGAGTAATCGAAGAAGGCCTTTCTGTTGTCGATGATGGTCATGGATATGGACTGCGTCCAACTCGTTTAAAATTGCGATTTTAGCAAAGCGGCGCGTCTCGGCCCCGCCGAGCTTGCTCCACTTCCGCCGCGGGCGGTGCTTCTTATGGCAGATGTTCAGAAAACCGTCTTGATCCGCCACTCGGCAGAGCGCATGTTCGATCTCGTGACCGACGTAGCCGACTATCCCAACTTCCTACCTTGGTGCGGAGGCGTCGAAATCCGTCGGCAGGATGCCCATGAGATGGAGGCGCGCATCGACATCAACTTCAAGGGCATCAAGCAGCACTTCGCCACCTACAACACTCACGAGCGGCCCACGCGTATCGACATGCAGTTCGCCGACGGCCCGTTTCGCAAGTTCACGGGCTACTGGCGCTTCATGCCGCTGCGCACCGATGCTTGCAAGATCGAGTTCGCGCTGCATTACGAGTTTTCGAGCGTGATTCTCGAAAAGATCATCGGGCCGGTATTCAATCACATCGCGAACACATTTGTCGAATCGTTCGTCAAGCGCGCCGACGAGCGCTACGGCCGGCCATGAGCGCCTTGCTTTCCATCCAAGTGTGCTACGCGCTGCCCGAGGGGCAAACGCTCATCCCATTAACGCTTCCCCCTGGCGCTACAGTGGGCGACGCTATCGCCGCGAGTGGCATTACGCAGCGTCATCCCGAAATCGATCCATCCGCTGCGAAGGTCGGTATCTTCGGCAAGCTCACGACACTCGACATACCGCTCGCCGATCACGACCGCGTCGAAATCTATCGGCCGCTGATCGTCGATCCGAAGCTTGCACGGCAGCGCCGCGTTGAAAAAACGCGCCGTGCCGGATCGATCGAAGGACGTAAGTGGCTGCCGAAGGATTCGCGCTAACGGCACAATGCATCGGGCAACGGGTGGCGCCATCCATGTTGGACACGCATTCGTTCGTCTCGGCCTAGCCGATGTACGCCCGTTTTTTCGCGCTTGCCTCGAGCGGGCGCTAGCCGACTAGGGTCGCACCGATCGCCCTCAGCGCGCCGGCGTATCGGCGCAGGCGTCCATCGCGGTCGTGCGCCCGTCCTCGTGGTGCTCATCCTCGTCTTCATCCTCGTGGCGGCGTACCGCCCACGTCACGCCTGCCAGGAGCAGCGCGATCGCGGCCGTTTCGAGCGGGCGAGGCAGCCGTGCATCATAGACGAAACCATAAAGCAGGGCGAATAACGTCTCAAAAACGATGAGCTGCCCCGACAGGGTCAGCGGTATCCGTTTCGACGCGGCATTCCAGAGGCCGGTACCCAGCCACGATGCGCCCACGGCGAGGCCCAAATTGAGCAGCCAGAACGTGTGCCAGCGCGGCACGGCGTGCAGTCCGGGCAACGGCGAACCGGGCAGGAGCGCGCATACCACCCAGAGCACGGCTCCGAGAACGCCCGTGACGAGCCCGAGCAGCACCGACCACTCGTTGCCGTCGAAGCGAGGGTTGCGCTGCAGGTAGCGGGTGTTTTCGACCGCGAACCAAGTCCAGCTCAAGAGTGCACCGACGGCGCACAGCACGCCGAGGAGTTTGCCGAGGACGCTGCCCGGGCCGCTCTCGATTGGGCCGGCGGCGAACAGGTCGACGTTGATGCAGACGATGCCGGCGATGACGAACAACAGGGGCCAGACGAGGCGCTCGAGCGGAACCGCTCCGGCATCGCGCCTTCCGGCGAGTGTTACCGTAACCGGCAGCACGCCGACGATGAGCGAGCTTGGGCCGATGCCCACGCTATGCACGCCCGCCGTTAGAAAGACGTAGTAGACGAGATTGCCGACGAGCGCGAGTTTTCCCACCGCGACGAGATCGGCGCGCGTGAGCTTGCCGGCGAGGCGCCGCGCCATCGGTAGCGCCGCGACGAGCGAAACGACGCCGTACATCATGCAGCGCGCGGCGCCGAGCAGCACCGGCGCAAAATCCGGCAGCAGGCGCGGCACCAGAAAGACCGTGCCCCATATAGCCCCCGCCATCATCGCGTACATCACCCCACGCCGCATGCCGCCTCCGTCATTTGTCATCAACCGCTTGGTTCGTGAGGACGCAGCTTATGCGCCGCGGTGCGTGTCGTCTTGTTCGATTCTGCAATCGCTCGGCGCGTAGCGTGCGACGGTAAATGACACCGGCTTTTTCCCCTGACGATAGTGCGTGCGACGGGCGAATGCGCGCCGGGAGCAAACGAAACAGACGCGAACGCAGGTCGAACGAAAAAGCGAAACCCGCGACCAGGGCCAAACAGAAAAAACGCTAACTTGCTGTTCGCACAGTGAAAAAGCAGGGAGGTATCGCGTATAATTCGCTTTTGCGCCCATAGGATTTGCCATGCGTCTGATCCAAAAAGCACTCACGTTCGATGACGTGCTCCTCGTCCCGGCGTTCTCTGACGTTCTGCCGCGCGACACAAGCCTCAAAACCCGGCTGACCCGCAACATCTCCGTGAATATGCCGCTCCTATCGGCCGCGATGGATACGGTCACCGAAGGCCGGCTCGCGATCGCGATGGCGCAGCAAGGCGGCGTAGGCATCATCCACAAGAACCTGACGGCGGCCGAGCAGGCGCGCGAGGTCGCGAAGGTCAAGCGCTTCGAATCGGGCGTCGTGCGCGACCCCATCACCGTTCCGCCGGACATGAAAGTGCGCGACGTCATGGCGCTTTCGCAGCAGCATGGTATTTCGGGCTTCCCCGTGGTCGAAGGTACGCAGTTGATCGGCATCGTCACGAACCGCGACCTGCGCTTCGAGACGCGGCTCGACGAGCCGGTGCGCACGATCATGACACCGCGCGAGCGGCTCGTGACCGTCAAGGAAGGCACGGCGCTCGCGGAAGCCAAGGCGCTCATGCACAGCCATCGCCTCGAGCGCGTGCTCGTCGTGAACGATGCATTCGAGCTGCGCGGGCTGATGACGGTCAAGGACATCACGAAGCAAACCGAGCACCCCGATGCCTGCAAGGACGAACACGGCAAGCTGCGTGTCGGCGCCGCGGTCGGAGTTGGTGCGGACAACGAAGAGCGGGTCGCGGCATTAGCAGCGGCCGGCGTCGACGTGATCGTCGTCGATACCGCGCATGGCCATAGCCAGGGTGTGCTCGAGCGCGTGCGCTGGGTCAAGAAGCACTTCCCGCATGTGGAGGTGATCGGCGGCAACATCGCCACGGCGGATGCCGCACGTGCGCTCGTCGAATACGGGGCGGACGGCGTGAAGGTTGGTATCGGCCCCGGCTCCATCTGCACGACCCGTATCGTCGCCGGTGTCGGAGTGCCGCAGATCACGGCGATTGCCAATGTCGCGCAAGCGTTGAAGGGCACGGGCGTGCCCGTGATCGCCGACGGCGGCGTGCGTTTCTCGGGCGACGTCAGCAAGGCGCTGGCGGCCGGCGCGAACGCGGTCATGATGGGCAGCATGTTCGCGGGCACCGAAGAGTCGCCCGGCGATGTCTTCCTGTACCAAGGCCGGCAATACAAGTCGTACCGCGGCATGGGTTCGGTCGGTGCCATGAAGGACGGCGCGGCTGATCGCTACTTCCAGGACAATTCCGCGAACATCGACAAGCTTGTGCCGGAAGGGATCGAAGGCCGTGTGGCCTACAAGGGTTCCGTCAACGCGATCATCTTCCAACTGATCGGCGGTGTGCGTGCGAGCATGGGCTACTGCGGTTGCCGCACGATCGACGAGATGCACGAGAAGGCGCAGTTCGTGGAGATTACGGCGGCCGGCATGCGCGAGTCTCACGTGCACGACGTCCAGATCACGAAAGAAGCACCGAACTACCACGTCGACTAAACGCCGATGAAACCGCTGCTGCGCGCTGTTCTAATCGTCGATGCCGGGCTGTATGCAGGCTCGGGGGCCGTGTTGCTGCTCACGCCGCTCTCCGGGCTGCAACGAGCGTTGCAGATGACCACGATCGAGCCGGCGATGGTCGGGCAGATGCTCGGCCTCGCGCTGCTGGGGCTCGCTTGGTTGGCGCTGCGCGGCGCCGTGGACGGTGCGATGACGGTGGGTGTTGCCAAGGTCGTCGGCCATGTGACCTGGTTGGCCGGCGCGCTCGTGCTCGCCTGGACGATCGGGCCGCATACGTTGTGGCTGCCCGCGCTTGGGATCGTGCCGAACTTGCTGATCGGCGGCTTGCTCGTCGTGGTTGGGTTGGGCGGTGCGCGCTTTGCGTCGGCCGTGCGCCGGCGTGAGATCGCCAAGGCTGCACAGGCCGGCGGCACCGGCGGGAAGGGAAAGGCCCGCGATGTGTCCGCGACGTCGGCATCCGCGCGGACCGTTCCCGTCGAACCCGTTCTGCGGCCGTCGGAACCCAGCGCTCAGGCGCCTGCTCCCGTGCCGCACGGCACGAGTACCGATCGCGCGGCGGCTGTCTCGCCGGAGTCCAACGTTCGCGCGGGGGATGCCGCTGCGGCATCGGCGCGGGCGGGGGCGGCGAGCGGCAGTGACGATGTGCACCCGGCCGAGCCCGCATCCGCGCCGAGGCCTCCGTTTCATGGCTGAGCGCCCATCGGCTTGTGCCCGCGCTTTCGCTCCCGCCTCATTGTGTTGTGCGTGTGCGCCGGTTGCGCGCGGATTCGCATTTGACCATTGTGTTTGATTGACCATTTATTCGCAGCGCCGAGCGTGCTGCGTTCGTATTCGTCCACTATCGATCCGTGCCAGCCATGCATGACAAGATTCTGATTCTCGACATGGGTTCGCAAGTTACCCAATTGATTGCGCGCCGTATTCGCGAAGCGCACGTTTATTCGGAGATTCATCCGTACGACGTTGACGACGCGTTCATTCGCGAATTCGCCCCGAAGGGCATCATTCTTTCCGGCGGACCGAGTTCAGTCACGGAGGCGGACGCGCCGCGCGCGCCGCAGGCGGTGTTCGAGCTCGGTGTGCCGGTGCTTGGCATCTGCTACGGCATGCAGACGATGGCCGAGCAGCTTGGCGGCACAGTCGAGCTGGGCCATGTTCGCGAATTCGGTTATGCCGAAGTGCGTGCGCGCAACCATACGAGCTTGCTCGAAGGCATCGAGGACTTCCGCACGGCGGAGGGACACGGCATGCTGAAGGTGTGGATGAGTCACGGCGACAAGGTGACGCAGATGCCCGACGGCTTCGTGCTAATGGCTTCGACCGAATCGTGTCCGATTGCCGCGATGGCCGATGAGGCTCGCCGCTTCTATGGCTTGCAGTGGCACCCCGAGGTGACGCATACGGTTAAGGGGCCCGCGATGCTCGAGCGCTTCGTGCTGCAGATTTGCGGTGCGAAAGCCGATTGGGAGATGGGGCACTACATCGACGAAGCCGTCGAGAAGATTCGCGCGCAAGTGGGCAGCGAGCACGTCATTTTGGGGTTGTCGGGCGGGGTCGATTCGTCGGTGGCTGCGGCGTTGCTGCATCGTGCGATCGGCGATCAGTTGACGTGCGTCTTCGTCGATCACGGCCTGTTGCGGCTGAACGAAGCCGAGCAAGTGATGGCGACGTTCGGCGATCATTTGGGCGTGCACGTGATTCATGTCGATGCCAGCCAGGCGTTCCTTTCGAAGCTCGCTGGCGTGACGGACCCGGAGCAGAAACGCAAGATTATCGGCGCGGAATTCGTCGAAGTGTTTCAAGCGGAAGCCGGCAGGCTTACCGACGCCAAGTGGCTCGCGCAGGGCACGATTTATCCCGACGTCATCGAATCGGCGGGGAAGGGCAAGAAGGCGACGCACACGATCAAGAGCCATCACAACGTGGGCGGGTTGCCTGAGACGTTGAACCTGAAGCTGCTCGAGCCGTTGCGCGAGTTGTTCAAGGACGAGGTGCGGGAGTTAGGCGTGAAGCTGGGCTTGCCGCACGCGATGGTCTATCGCCATCCGTTCCCGGGACCGGGGCTGGGCGTGCGGATTCTTGGCGAAGTGCGCCGGGATTTTGCCGACTTGCTGCGCCGTGCAGACGCGATTTTCATCGAGACGCTGCGCAACACGGTGGATAAGGAAACCGGCAAGTCTTGGTATGACCTCACGAGCCAAGCGTTCGCGGTGTTTTTACCCGTGAAGAGCGTCGGTGTGATGGGCGACGGACGCACGTACGAGTATGTCGTTGCGCTTCGGGCGGTGCAGACGCTCGATTTCATGACCGCGCATTGGGCGCATCTGCCGCATGAGTTGCTTGGTCAGGTGTCGAATCGCATCATCAATGAAGTGCGCGGGATCAATCGCGTCGTTTATGACATTTCGGGGAAGCCGCCGGCGACGATCGAGTGGGAGTAGGGGGTAAAAAATTCACGATAAAATCAATGACTTGAATCTGCGCGAGAAACGTTTACTTGCTCGAATGCGGATTTCAAGTCATTGAATATAAAAGAATTTTTCGGCGATTCCAGAGACAGCCAGGGATGTCTGCGTCACAAGATGACGGCAAAACAGACGGTATCCATCTCATTCATTATCCGGACTCGATAATCTACCGACAGCGCAATTCGGGTGTGACGGTAGATTTTTTCCAAAAAGCTAGGCGTGATATGGGCTTGCGGGCACATCCAGGGCTCGTGGTTGATGACGGTAAAAGTTGTACCAACCACGAGAACGAGAAAAGATGCTCACCGAATTTGCACTTCGCAACCTCAAGCCCCGTACAGCCCTGTACAAGATCGCCGACCGCGACGGCATGTATGTCGCAGTCTCTCCGGCGGGCACCATTTCTTTTCGGTACGACTACCGCGTGAACGGGCGGCGGGAAACGCTGACCATCGGCCGCTATGGTCGAGGGGGCATCTCGCTGGCGTTGGCGCGGGAAAAGCTGCTGGACGCCCGTCGTGCCGTCCGTGAGGGCAGGTCGCCGGCCGTGGAGAAACAGCGGGAAAAGCAGCGGCGCGCGGTGGCAAAGACCTTGGGTGAATGGGCTGACAGCTGGCTCGATGGAGCCCGAATGGCGGACACGACGCGGTCCGTGCGCAAGGGCATCGTTGTGCGCGATATTCTGCCGGCCTTCAAGGGGAGGTTGCTCTGCGAGGTCACTGCAGATGATCTGCGTGCGCTCTGCATGCGGGTCAAGGAGCGGGGTGCGCCGGCTACCGCAGTTCAGCTTCGCGATATTATCAAGCAGATTTTTGCCTACGCGAATCTGCACGGGGAGAAGGTCGAGAATCCGGCTGATGAGGTTGGCGTCGCGTCGATCGCCACGTTTGTGCCGAAGGACCGGGTCCTCTCACCGCTGGAAATTCGGCTCATGCATCGACAGTTGGAGCAGGTGGCGACATACCCGACGATCCGCCTCGCCCTGCGTCTCATTTTGCTGACGATGGTGCGCAAGAGCGAATTGATCGAGGCAACGTGGGAGGAGGTCGATTTCGAAGCTGCAGTGTGGACCATACCGAAGTCCCGGATGAAAGCGCGCCGAGCCCACAACGTCTATTTGTCCCGCCAGTCGATCGACATCATGGTGGCGTTGCATACCTGCGCAGCAGGCTCCCCATATGTGTTGCCTTCCCGCTATTCCGCGGATCGATGTATGTCCAGGGCCACGTTGAATCGGGTCACGCAGTTCGTTGCCGAACGGGCGAAGACAGCCGGACTGCCCCTGGAGCCGTTCACCGTCCATGATTTGAGGCGAACCGGCTCGACGCTGCTTAATGAAGCGGGTTTCAATGGCGACTGGATCGAAAAGTCTCTGGCGCACGGAGGGGATGGGCGATCGTCGCGAGCTGTGTACAACAAGGCCGAGTACGCCGTGCAGCGTCGGCATATGCTCCAGGAGTGGGCGGATATGGTCGATGCGTGGGTGCAGGGAGGCGGACATAGGCCGAATCTACTGCCTTCTGATATGGCGATGCCGACAGTCATTGCCCGTGCGCTGTGACGCCGGGCGTCCTTCCTATGCTCCGTTAGATTTGCCGAATTGCCGGCGCGTGCTGATCAGCAGGGTTGAGCTCAGTCCCTGGGGCGCCATACGCGCGTTCAAGGACTTAAACTTTGGCCGACCTTTCTGAGCGTTACCCGTCAGCGTCGGAATTGCATGTCGGGGCCTCCAGAATCGGGTTCTCGGTCGTGGGCAAGCTTGTACAACAGTTCCTGCTGTCCACGACGCGTGTACCGACGGAAATTTTGGACAATTCAGTAGTAGCGGAAAGTTGGCCAAGTGAAGAAAAGCCGCACGCTGCGGTTTTTCTTCACACTCGTCATGCCAGTCGGAGCATCAGTATGAGGGGATGAATCGGAGACGGTGTGGACCCGTACCCGCTTCATTCGTATGGTTCAAGATGTCCCCGTCACAATTTTTCTGGGATTGCTGGCGTTTCGTTCTCAGAGAAGGGTTATAGTGTTCGTCGAAAAGGGGCCTTCGAATAACAAGAAGGCAAAAAGGACCGGGGGATTCATGGAATCAGTACGGGGGCAAGCCGCGTCTGCGGCCGGTGAAGATCAGTCCATTTTTCAGAGTAACTTGCCGCTTGTTGAAAAGCTGGAGCGAGCCCGCATCGAGTTACTCGATTTATCAGCGCGCAATCGCCTGCTTAATATGCCCCGAGGTGCTCGGGGAGGTCGCTCCATCGAGATTATCGATGAGAAAGCGGGAGAGATTTTTCGGCTGTTGGTCCGAGAGGGGAAAACTTTCTCGTTCTTGGCAGGGCGCGCCGCGGAAACCGGGGATCCGATGCGGGAGGGCACTGACGAAGCCTCAGTAGAAGATGCTTCGGACAAGGCGCCGACCGCACTCGATGAGATCGACGAATTGGCGCAGCCCGAAGATAACAGCACTGACGAGCGGGGTGTTTTGCGCCGGCATGCCGACACGCGTCTGCAAACACGTTTGACCAGCAAGGGTCTCCAGAAGCGCCTGCTGGAACTTTATCTGGATGCACGTACGTTGGAGGAAGAGCAGGGCGTCAACGTGCTTTTCCTGGCGATCGGCGCCCTGAAGTGGGCCGATCCGAATAACGCGGAGAGCATTCGGTATGCGCCGCTTCTATTGATCCCCGTTCAGCTGGATCGCGGCAACGCGGGCGAACGCTTCAATTTGAAGGTCAGGCAGGAGGACTTTGCGTCGAACCTGTCTCTCGAAGCTTATCTCGATCGAGTGCATGCGCTTCGCATGCCAGCTTTTGAGGCGAATGACACGTTTGAGCCACTCGATTATATGGAGCTGGTTCGAAAGAGCGTTGAGACCAAGGACACGTGGGAAGTGCTCCCCGACCATATGTCGGTGGGTTTTTTCTCCTTCGCGAAGTTCTTGATGTACCGGGACCTGGATCAAGCGGTTTGGCCCAAGGGTGCTACGATCGCTGACCGTCCGCTGATTCGCTCACTGTTAGCAGATGGTTTTGCCGACGGTGAAGACCTCGCACATGAGGACGCCAATATCGATGGGCTGATCCCGCCATCGGAAATGCTTCATATCCTGGATTGCGACAGTTCGCAGGCGTTGGCAATCCATGAAGTGCGACGAGGCAAGAACTTGGTCATCCAGGGGCCGCCGGGTACAGGTAAAAGTCAGACGATCGCCAACATCATCGCCGCCGCGGTCAAGGACGGGAAGAGTGTGCTCTTTGTGGCCGAAAAAATGGCTGCACTGGATGTTGTGAAGCGCCGTCTCGATGATAAAGGCGTCGGCGACGCGTGCCTGGAGCTGCACAGTAACAAAGCCAACAAGCGCGTGGTGCTTGACGAGCTTCGGCGAACGTGGGAATTGGGCGCTCCTAAGGTTGCGGATCCGGGAAGCCTGTTCGCACGTCTGACCGAGGCGCGCGACAGCCTCAACGCCCATGCCAAGAATCTGCACGCCGTCGATTCGAAATCGGAGCTATCTCCGTTCCAGGTGATTGGGCACCTGGTTCGTCTTCGCGAACAGGGTGAACGTCCCAACGACATTCAACTGGAGACCCCGGAGGAGTGGGGCAAAGATGGTCTCGCGGCGCGCCAGAGTTTGCTGGCTGATTTGGCTAGCCGTGTGATTGAAATTGGTCGGCCAGCTGATCATGCCTGGGTGGGTGTGGGGCTGGCTGCGATTTCACCGATGGATGCCGAGCGTCTGGTCGCACGCGTTCAGCAGTTGCTGCATCGGGTCGTGGCGGAGCAGCAGCAGTTCGCCGTTGCAGCGGAGCTTCTGGAGCTCGCGCCGCCACTTCGGCTGTCTGACATTCCTTCGATGGTGGAACTGCTCCAGCGCATCGCGGTGGCACCCACTCTCTCTGCGTCGGCCATGGGGCATGATGCCTGGCAGAATCCCAATCCTATCCTGCATTTGCTCGAGCTTGGGCAACGGTATGCAGCACAACGAGAGGCTTTGGCTGACCGAGTTGTCGGGAATGGATGGGACATCGACGTGGGCGACACGCTCCGTGCGTTCACGGAGCTTCCCGAGACCTTCAATGAGGAGCAGTTCCAGCGCCTCGCCCGGCTAGCCGAAGAACTTCCCCGTTTGTTGGGCGAAGCGGCGGCGCTCGCTCGCCAACTGGGGCGGGAGGCAGGGTCCTCGTTTGAAGACTTCCAGATGCTGGCGCGCATCGGTGAGCGAGTGGGATCGGCGCCGCCCGCCAGCCCGGAAACCTTCGCGTCGGACCTATGGAGTGATGGGATTGAGCGGGCCGGTGAACTCGCGCAAGCCGTGGCCGACCTCGATGCCGCCAAGATCGCCATTGGGGCGCAGTTGACCGAGATGGCGTGGTCCCTCAGCTTAGCTCCCGCACGTGCAACTTTGGCATCACGCGGCACAAGCGTCTTCCGTCATTTAAGCGGTGAATGGCGTGCTGCCCGTCGGTTGGTCGAATCGGTTCTGGCAACCCCAAATCAGCCCCTACCCATGGTGCTGGGATTGCTGGATACCTTGGCCAAGGGGCAGGACGCGAAGAAGATCATCGACGCCGAAGATGCTTTTGGACGCAGCGCGTTTGGCGACGATTGGCGTGGCGCCAGATCGCAGTCAGCACCGCTATTGGCGTTGGTCGAGTGGATGCGGTCTCTGAAGGGGTTAGGTGCCGAGCCCCGGCTGATCGCCGCGCGCAGCCCGGAAAAAACGGAAGTGGCGGCGCGCGCCAAGCAACTGTCGTCCGTTTGCCTGCAGATCGAACACGGACTAAGAGAAGTCTGGGAAGACCTGGGGGCGGTTCGAGGGCCGGTATTCGGCGACGTGGCAGCGGTGGAGCGTGCCGATTTGAGTTCCCTGCTCCAACTCGCAGTGCGATATACGAGCGCGCATTCAGCCGCCGGCGCGCTATTCTCCGCGTCAGTCTCTGACGCCGGTAAAACCCGTTCTCTACTGGAAACCCTAGCCGCTGGTCAACGCGATCGTCAGGCCGTGCGCGAAGGCTTAACTTTGGGGCAGGCAGCCTTCCACAGTGCGTGGCAGGCAGAACAGTCCAACTGGACCGTGCTCAAATCCGCCGCGGACTGGATCGCACAGAACCCGGACATCCGGGCTCTAGCCGGCCGGATCAGCGAGCGAGAGCATTTGGTATCTCGTGCCAGAGTGCTGACGGAATCCCAAGCGCTTATCCAAAGCAGCCTCAAGGCGTTGGCTGACGAACTCCAATTGGACCTGGAAGCGTCCATTGGCGGCACGATTCCGGATGCACGGCTTGAAGTTATTGTTTGGCGCCTGCGGCGCTGGAGCGAGGAACACGAACAGCTCTTCCGGTGGGTGAACTATCGGGATCGCTCGGCACGGGCCCGGACTCAGGGTTGCGGTGATCTGGTTGCTCGCCTGGATGACGGCCGACTTGCGCCGGAAGCATTGGCCACGGCATTTGAGATGGCCTATTTCGAGGCAACTTATGCGCGCATGGTTCGTCTCCAACCAGATCTCGCCCGGTTCGATGGGGCCACGCATGGACGTCTTGTGCAGGAGTTTGCCTCGCTGGATCGGCAGCGGATTATTGCCGCGAGCTCGGAAGTGGTACAGGCGCATTACCAGAGCGTTCCACCTCGCGATGGTGGCGCGCTCGGGCCGCTTGGAGTTCTCCGGGGCGAAATTCAGAAAAAGAAGGGGCACATTTCGTTGCGCAAGCTTGTGGAGCGGGCTGGACCAGCTTTACGAGCGCTCAAGCCAGTTTTCATGATGAGCCCGCTATCTGTTGCGCAGTTTCTCGTGCCGGGAAGTATGGAGTTCGACTTGCTGGTGATGGACGAAGCCAGTCAGATTCAGCCCGTTGATGCTTTGGGTGCAATCGCGCGATCAAGGCAGGTTGTCGTCGTTGGTGACCCCAAGCAGTTACCGCCCACCGCCTTCTTTGCCAAGATGACCTCGAGCAACGAAGACGAGGATGACGAAGGCGCGACCGCAGTCGCAGATATTGAGAGCATCCTTGGACTGTTCGCAGCTCGTGGCCTGCCTGCCCGGATGTTGCGCTGGCATTATCGGAGCCGTCACCAGTCACTGATTGCGGTCAGCAATCGTCAGTTCTATGAGAACAAACTTTACATCGTGCCTAGCCCTTACACGGCACAGGGTGGTAGGGGCCTGCGATTCCATCACGTCCACGAAGGTTTGTTCGATGCGGGCAACAAGCGCAATAACCTGATCGAGGCGAAAGCAGTGGCACAGGCGATCATTGCTCATGCGCGCACCTATCCGAAGCTCTCCTTGGGAGTCGCGGCTTTCTCCGCTGCCCAGCGCCGCGCCATCATTGACGAACTCGAACTTCTGCGTCGCGAGCTGTCACCGGACGTTGAGGAGTTCTTCAAGGCGCATCGTTCAGAACCGTTCTTCGTCAAGAATCTGGAAAACGTTCAGGGCGATGAGCGCGATGTCATCTTTATCTCGGTCGGCTATGGCCGATCCGTGCCTAACGGCCGAGTGCCGATGCGGTTTGGCCCACTGGGTACGGCAGGCGGTGAGCGACGCCTGAATGTTTTGATTAGCCGCGCCAAGCAGCGATGCGACGTGTTTGCGTCCATGACGGATGAAGACATTGATCCGGCCTATGCGTCGGAGCGGGCTGGGGTCAATGCGTTCCGGATTTTTCTCCAGTATGCCCGCACGGGGCGCCTGCCGATGGCGGAGGTCACGGGGCGCGATCATCACAGCGTGTTTGAGGAGCAAGTGGCCAACGCATTGCGGGCGAGAGGTTACGAAGTCCAGGCACAAGTAGGTTTGGCTGGCTTCTTCATCGATCTGGCTGTCGTCGATGCCGAACGCCCCGGACGATTTCTACTGGGTATCGAATGCGATGGTGCTGCATACCACAGTGCCCGCTCGGCCCGGGATCGCGATCGGCTGCGGCAGGCCATCCTGGAGGAGCACGGCTGGACCATCCACCGGATATGGAGCACTGACTGGTTCCAGCGCCCGATCGAACAACTGGACGTTCTGATTCGTCGCATTGAAGCGCTCAAGTCTGAGTTCGATGAGTTGCGGGAAGATGCTGCGCTCGCCGAGCAACTGGATATCGAGGCACCTTATGTAGAGCGGGAGACGGTAACGGACAAGGAGGACGCTGCCGGTTTCGCACCCTACGAAGAAGTGACCTTGCTGCGGCCGCACCATCTCACCGGCGAGTTGCACGAAGCGCCACAGGGCGCGTTGACGGAGTTGGTGGTTCAGGCAGTTCAGGTGGAGGGGCCCGTGCATCGCGACCACGTCATTACCCGGATGCGGGAAGCGTGGGGTTTGAAGCGGGCCGGTGTCCGGATTGAAGATGTGGTCGGGCGATCCATTGATGTTGCGGTAACGATGGGCCGTATCACGCGTTCCGGAGAGTTCCTGTCGACGCCGAACCATGTCCCGGTGCCTCGTGATCGTTCGGGGGTCAATGCGATTGCCCTTCGTCGAGCCGATATGCTACCGCCGGCGGAGATCGAAGTCGCCACTCTTCAACTGATTGAGAGGAGCTTTGGCGCCACGCGGGAGCAGGTCGTTCAGGCGGTGTCACGTGGGTTTGGTATCCGCAACACAAGCAGTCAGGTTAGAAGCGTCCTTGAGCAGGCCGTCGACAGCATGATCGCTCGACGGCAATTGAGGGAAATCTCGGGAGTGTTGACTGCCACGGATGAATCGAGGCGGGCGGTGTGACCTGCCGAACAACCAGCGGCATATCTAATACACTGGAGACGGGTTAGTGCTAGAAGCAACTAGCGCCACTGGATGATGGAAATAGAAAGAGCTCGCAAAAGCGAGCTCTTTTGCTGAATTTTAGAATTCTATAGCTCATCAATGATGATGTAGGTACAAGCGTCAGAAAGATCGCTGTACACATCTTCGGGCACATCCTACTCGGAAGCAACAAGATGTCGTGCGCCGGTTGCGGACGTTGATTAGTCGCGGTTGAAGCGTTCAGCGTCCCGCACGGCGAACAGAAGTACGGAAATGCCGATCGGGCCATCGCTGCTCGCATCGAGTACCACCTTAACCATCCCGAGAAGTGGAAAGAATGAAGACCTACGTTGTCGATATGAATGTCTTGCAAAGTCCTGACTTCGCGAACAGCTTACAGCGAGACTCGGCGACTGAGTACGTTATTCCAGATGTTGCCTTAGTGGAGATGTGCAAGCACGAAGAGTGGCGTCTGACCATGGAACTCGCGCTTTCGGTGTTTCAAGGCCATACCGAGCGAGTGCATGTCGCAATAAGCGTCGGCGAAGCACTCAACAACGAATTAAAGACTGGAAAGTTAACGGAACGAGACGGTCTCTTGTCGATGGGATTTACGGAGTTTGGTAGGCAACTGATAAAGGATCTGGCATCAGGCAGTATCGAGGGCGATCTCGAAAAGAAGTTCGATGAGGCGAGAGGAAACCTGCTTAGTGCGGAGTTGAATGCGCCGGTCGCAAAGGCTCGAACCGAGCAATATCTGGCGTTGCTCAAAAAGGGCTTGCACGAAGATATTGCGAAAGTGATCCGTTCCGGAAAAGTGGGCCGCGAACGATTCGTTGCATTCGCGTACATCGCGGCTCGGACCTTCGTCGGGAGGATGCTGCAGAAAGATTTTTCTATGTCCGATGGCGATGCTGAGTTGTTTATTGAGAAGAATCCCCTTGTGCTTCGATATCAGTTTCTCGTCGTGCGTCATTGCCTGTTGACGGTTCAAGCTGGGGGTAATATCGCTGCGATGAAACCCGAAAAGGAACTGAACCACCAGCTTGACTTCGACTACGCATTGATTGCTTCGTATTTTGATGGCCTGTTGTCCAATGACAAACGAGCGAACGAGGCCTATCAAGACCTGATGACTGTTATCGGCACATCGTCGGTGGAGTTAACCAATCGTGTTCGCGACTGGTTTAAAGAGTTGGAGCGGGTCAAGTGATTGCAGCCGAAGCCAGATTAAAACGGCTTGGTCCCCTGTGGCTCCAGCGACAGCCACCGGTTGCATCGGAAGATTGCCGACTTGTCCGATAGAATAGGGCGGGCCGCCGCCGAGTTGCAGACCACGGTGGACGCCATTTGTCGCTCGCTTCGCTGCGTGGCCTCTTTGCAAAAAAACGATAAAATGAGAGGAATACAATGGCGCTGTTTATCCAAAAGCCGATACTCTGGAATGCGAACAACTACCTCGCGCCCTCTGGCGTGATCGCGACTAGCGGCTATCCGCGCGAGACCAGCACGGACATGAGGAGTGGAACAACTCACCTCGAATGGTGCTCACGCGTGGCAAGGAGCGTTTTCGGGTGTTTGACACTGAAGGTCTCGGCTCCGCATCGCTCGATGAGAATGCAGTAAGCGGCTTGGGCCGACCGTTTCCCCGCGCTGATTTTTCCAACGCATGATGGGCGCGTTTAGATTGACGGAGCCAGTCAGCCATGTCGAACGCAGGGGGCCGAGCCCATGCCCATCGCACGTACGCGCAAGAATTCAAGCAGCAGGTGATCAGGGAGACGTCGGAACTTGGCATGTCGGTGTCGATTGTTGCGCGACGGCACGACATCAACGCCAATGTGGCGTTCGGCTGGCGCAAGCAATATCGTGAAGGCAAGCTGGTTGTCCCTGCACTGGACGTTGCGCCGAGCGTGCCGAGCACGGAACTGCTGAGCGTCGACGTGATCGACTCGGCATTGGTACTTCGGGCGCCGGAGCCGACAGTAGCATCGGAAGCGATGAGCAGCATACCGATGCCGGCGCCCGTGTGCGAGATCGAGGTGAAGATCGGCAAGCGGCGCGTGAAGATTCGCGGCCTGTCTGCCGAGCGCACCGAAGCGTTCCTGCAGGAATGCCTGAAGTGATCGCGCTGCCGGCAGGCACGCGCATCTGGCTGGCGGCCGGCGTGACCGACATGTGCTGCGGGTTCCAGGGGCTGGCAGCGAAGGTGCAGACAGCGCTCGAAGAGAATCCGCTGGGCGGTCATGTGTTTATCTTCCGCGGCCGTCGTGGCGATCTCGTGAAGCTGCTTTGGGCAACCGACGATGGACTCTGGTTGCTCGCAAAACGATTGGAGCGAGGCCGTTTTATCTGGCCCCAGGCCGACGGTGGAAAGATCCATCTGACGAGTGCACAGCTCTCGATGCTCCTCGAAGGCATCGACTGGCGACACCCGCAACGCACCGCTGCTCTGTCGATGTTGTAAACCACATCGAAGGCTCGTAAACTGCGACGAATGTCCCAATACGCGCCGCTTCCTGCAACCGTCGCTGAGCTCCAGGCTCTGGTGCTCGAGCAGCAGGCTTCGATCGAGGACATGGCGCGGGCGATCGCCGCACGGGACGACGAAATCGAACGCCTGAAGGCGCAGATCGACAAGCTCAGGCGGATGTACTTCGGGAGCAAGTCCGAAAAACTGGCCCGGCAGAACGATAAGCTCGAGGCACAGCTTGAAGACCTGACGGCCAGCCGGGGGGCGGCAGAGGCGCGAGGACAACGAGACAAAGCGTCGAAGGATCCACCCAATCGAGGGCCCACGCGAGAACCACTGCCGCCGCACTTGCCGCGCGACGAGATCGAACTTGCCCCAGATTCGACTTGCCCCATATGCGCGACTGCGATGCAGTTGCTCGGCAAGGATGTATCCGAGCAGCTCGCCCGCGTGGCGGCCGCGTTAAAAGTGATCCGCACGAGCCGCCACAAGCTGTGTCGCCCTGATTGCGGCCATATCGAACAACCCGCGATGCCCAATCTGCCGATCGAGCACAGCATCGCGCATCCGAGCTTGCTGGCCGATATTGCAGTGTCGAAGTTCGCCGATCACCAACCGCTGTATCGCCAATCGGAGATTGCGGCACGCGAGGGCGTGACGCTGGATCGCGGCAGCATGGGCCTCTGGCTCGGGCAGATTGCCGAGCTCTGTGTGCCTCTCGTTGAAGCGATCCAGCGCTACGCGCTGATTCCCGGCAAGGTGCACGTTGACGACACGCCGGTCGCGGTGCTCGCACCAGGCAACGGTAAGACGGTGACCGGCCGCTTCTGGGTCTACGTGCGCGACGATCGTCGCTCGGGTTCGGCTGAGCCTGCTGCGGTATGGTTCGACTTCTCCTCGGATCGCAAAGGCGTCCACCCTCAAACCCGGCTCGCCGCATTCCACGGCATCGTGCAGGCCGATGCTTACTCCGGGTTTGATCAACTGTACGCGAGCGGCGAGATCCACGAAGCGGCATGCTGGGATCACGCGAGGAGGTACATCTACGATGTTCACGCACGCACGCCGACTGCGGATACCCAGCGGCTGCTCGAGATGATCGGCGAACTCTACAGCATAGAAGCCGACATCCGCGGCAAGGCACCAGACGAGCGTCTGCGCGTGAGGCGGGAGAAGAGCAAGCCATTGCTCGTGAAGTTCGAAACGACGATCAGGGCAAAAACTCACGACGCTGTCGACGAAGTCCGCGCTCGCCAAGGCGATCAACTACTCGCTGAATCACTGGGCAGCCCTCACGTTCTACTGTGAGGACGGTCGGGCCGAGATAAGCAACGTGCTTGCCGAAAACGCCTTGCGCTGTGCCGCGCTCGGACGCAAAAATTATCTGTTCGTCGGCTCCGACGGCGGGGGCGAGCGGGCCGCCGCGATGTATAGCCTGATCGGGACGTGCAAGCTCAACGGGATCAACCCGCGTGCCTACCTGGAATACGTCCTGACCCACATCGCTGATCACAAGATCTCTCGCATCGACGAATTGCTGCCCCGGAATGTGGCTGACAAACTGAAACCCCTCACCCCGTCCACACTCTCAACCGGGTAGATCTGGATAGATTTGGATGGATCGTGCCCACGATCGCCGATCATGGACACGATCTCCCTTGATCTACACGGACTCCGACACGACATCACCATCATGCCCGGCGCGCGCGCGAACGGGGAAACGGTCGGGCCGAGCCGCTTACAGAATGCAGGACAGACATTCGTTTTCATGACCGTGTCGCACGACGGTATCCAGCAGCTCGTCGGTATCGCTGGCAACGCGATTGGGCTCTCGCAAGAGCGCGATCAAACGCAACGCGAAGCGATCGTCCGAGAACCTTCGCTCGACGACTTTTGGAAAGACGCTTGGGCGGCCGAAAACGTGCAGGCGCAATACGGCGGCCACAAGCCGACATTTATGACTGGTTGGCGGCAAAATCTCCACTGGATCCCCAACTGGCTCTGCCCCGACAATTTTTATTGGTGGCTCGATCAAGCCGGTGACGCTCGACGCGCGCGAGATCACAGGCAAAGGGAAGCTGATCGGGATGTTTGGCAGTTACACCGAATGGGACTTGCGTACCGTCGGCCGCGTTCTCGACGCGATCCCAACGGCCCAGCGCAACGAGAAGTGGGACCGTCTCGCAGACGCGATGCAGTGCGCCTCGACGGCGCCTCTTGACGTAGAGGGCCGGATGGCGAGGAGCCCGTTACTGACGTGCTCACGCGCGCGAACGCGCGACGTGGCCAAGGCCGGTTTCGAGAGAAACTCATGCAAGCGTGGGGCGGCGCGTGCGCGGTTAGCGGGATTGATTGCCGCGAGCTCTTGGTTGCCTCGCACATCAAGCCATGGAATCACTCAACTCGTAAGCAGAAGGTTGACAGCCTCAACGGGCTTCTATTGTCGGCCAACCTCGATGCGCTCTTCGACAAAGGGCTCATTACCTTCGGGGGTGCGGACGTTTGGCTCGCTGGCGGCGTTGAACGACTGGCTGGCCGACCAGTGCGTGCTGCTCTGGCAGCAGACGCGGCACCCCGAGCAGGACACGACGATCTGGGATGCGTGGTCGGCCGAGCGTCCCCACCTGATGCCAGTGGGCCAGCCGTTCGACGGCTTCGTCGAACACACCAAACGTGTCTCACCGACCTGCCTTGTGAACTTCGAGCGCAACCGCTACAGCGTGCCGGCGTCGTTCGCCAACCGGCCCATCAGTCTGCGCGTCTACGCTGCCCGACTCGTGTTCGTCGCCGAAGGCCAGGTGATTGCCGAGCACGAGCGCTGTATCAACCGCAGCCATGACCACGGCGAAACCATTTACGACTGGCGTCACTACCTGGCAGTCCTGCAGCGCAAGCCGGGAGCGCTTCGCAACGGTGCACCCTTCGCCGAGTTTCCAGCTGGCTTCCGCAAGCTGCAGGGCGTGCTGCTGAAGCGCCCCGGCGGCGACCGGGAGATGGTCGAGATTCTGGCGCTGGTCTTGCTGCACGACGAACAGATGGTGCTCGCAGCCGTCGAACTGGCCTTCGAAGCCGGTGCACCGAACAAGCAGACGGTGCTGAACATCCTGAGCCGGCTGCTCGACAGCCCGCCTGTGCCGCCGCTGCAGACGCCACAGGCCTTCACGCTGAAGGTTGAGCCACAGGCCAACGTGGGCCGCTACGACCGCCTGAGGAATCGGGAGGACGATCATGCAGCCTGACGTCATGATGCAGATGCTCAAGTCACTAAAGCTGCACGGTATGGCACAGGCGTTAGGCGAACTCGCCGCGCAGGACTCGCCGGCCTACAAGTCGGCTTCGCTGGTGCTTGCCGGGTTGCTCAAGGCGGAAATCGCAGAGCGCGAAGTGCGTTCACTCGCGTATCAGATGAAGGCGGCACGCTTCCCGGCGTATCGCGACATAGGCGGCTTCGACTTCAGTTGCAGCGACGCCAACGAAGCGCTGGTGCGCCAGCTGTACCAGTGTGAGTTCATCGACTCGGCGCACAACATCGTTCTGGTGGGTGGGCCTGGCACTGGAAAGACCCATCTGGCAACCGCGATCAGTGTGCAGGCCCTTGAGCACCATCGACGCCGCGTGCGCTTCTTCTCCACCATCGAACTGGTCAATGCGCTCGAACGTAAGCGGTCGATTGACCATA
>Ga0207667_10003008_pt1 | contig 20901 bp, 23 predicted proteins | sample KBSCornC52_FD_184301 | JGI IMG/M metagenome (GOLD analysis project Ga0207667, IMG submission 184301) | Corn rhizosphere microbial communities from Kellogg Biological Station, Michigan, USA - KBS Corn C5-2 (SPAdes) (version 2) | ecosystem: Host-associated > Plants > Roots > Rhizosphere > Soil ...
GGCTCGGCTTCAGGACCGAATTCTCCTGGTCGCGCTATGCCAATTGGGTCGCCGCGACGTCGCGCGCCGAGCTGGTCGAGCATCGCGCGCTGCCCCCGCTGGGCCATTTTTCGCTGGTGCGCTTCGCCAAGACCGAGATGGCGGCAAGCGTGCATTGATCTGGAGTAAGTCTATGCGTGGGTTGCACGAGAAAATGACCGCGCAGCGGTGGCGCGAGCGACTGGCCGAGCAACGCTGGGACGACCATCGCTATTATCACCACAGCCTGGTCAACCAGAGCCTGCATTTCATCAGCGCGAGCACCTTCATCTGCGCCTATATCCTGCTGTTCCACGATCCGGCGATCGCCAGCCTGCTCGGCTGGTGCATCGCGATGACCAGCCGCCAGGCCGGCCATTTCTTCTTCGAGCCCAAGGGCTACGACTACGTCAATGATGCGACCCATGAATATAAGGAAGCGGTCAAGGTCGGCTATAATCTCGCGCGCAAATGGGTGCTGATGACGCTCTGGGCGCTGGCGCCGGTAGTGCTGCTGGCCGAGCCGACGATGTTCGGCCTGTGCGCGGCACCTGAGGGCCCGGTCGCCTTCCTGCGCCATCTCGGCATCGTCTGGCTGGCGCTCGCCGCGATCGGCCTGCTGTTCCGCATCGGCCAGCTTTGCCTCACGCGTGACATCCCGACCGGGCTGACCTGGGGCGCTAAGATCCTGACCGATCCGTTCAACGACTTCAAACTCTACCACAAGGCGCCGATCCGCCTCGCCCGCGGCGAGCGGTTCGACGACACGCCGCTCGCCTCACGCGCGCACTGAGCCTAGCGGCACGAGCCGGAAAACCGGTGGGTCAGCATCTCGCGGAGCATCCGGCGCCGGATCGCCTTGTCGGTCAGCGCCGGATTGCTCCACCACCAGCCGTCTTCGCGCATCTTGCGCGCCGCCGCGACGAAGCGCGACGCGACCTCGGCGAAGGCGGCATCGTCATAGTCGAGGCTGAAGATCAGCCGGCCGGTGCCGACCCAGCTCAGCGCCAGCCCTTCAGCGCGCAGATAGAATTGCAGCATCCAGTTGTAGCGCGACGGCGCGGTGTAGCAGACCGTCCAGATGGTCGAGAGGTTCGCGACCCGGACGGGCAGATCCTCCTCCGCCAGCATTGTATTAAGCCGCGCCGCGCGCGCGTTCCAGCGTTCGTCGAGGCCGTCGTAAAGCTGGCGTACTTCGGCCGTCTCGAGCGCGCGCAGGAAGGCGTTCATCGCGGCCATGACATAGGGGTGGCTGTTGAAGGTGCCGCGGGCAAAGCAGATGTCGACCGGCCGGTCGTCGCGGTACCGCCGCATCAGATCGGCGCGGCCGCACAGCACGCCGACCGGCAGCCCGCCGCCCAGGCTCTTGCCATAGGTGACAAGATCGGGGCGGACTCCGAAATAATCCTGCGCCCCGCCAATCGCCAGACGGAAACCGGTGAAGACATCGTCGAGGATCAGGACGATGCCGTTCGCGCGGCAGGTATCGGCGACGCGGCGCAGCCAGTCGCTATAGCCTTTTCGGTCGACCCCGGCGCGACGGCTGCTATCGACCAGCGCGCTGTCGGCCGGCGCGCCGGAATTGGGGTGCAGCGCCTGCAGCGGATTGATCAGCACGCAGGCGATGTCGCGGCGCCGGGCGAGCACCGCGAGCGTGTGATCCGACATGTCGGCGAGCGTATAGGTGCGCTCCTCGGGCACCGGATTGCCGACGCCAGGCTGCACCTCGCCCCACCAGCCATGATAGGCGCCGGTGAAGCGGACGAGATGGCTGCGGCCGGTGTGATAGCGCGCCAGCCGCACCGCCTGCATCACCGCCTCGGTGCCCGACATGTGGAAGGATACTTCGTCGAGGCCGGACAGCGCGCGCAGCCGCGCGACGTTGTCGGCGACCACGGGATGATAGCCGCCGAGCACGGGCCCGAGCATACCGGCGCGCTCGACCGCCTCGGCGATGAACCGCTTGTAGCTGTCGTAACCGAGCACGTTGACGCCATAGGAGCCGGTCAGGTCGTAGAGCCGGTTGCCGTCGAGGTCGATCAGCTGCACGCCTTCGGAGGCGGCGAGGAAATTGCCGCCGACGAGCTTCTCGCGGACCAGCCGGCTGTACTGGAACGGCACGCGGTAAGCGCCGGTGAACTGCAGATCGGAGATGCCGGCGCGCGCCTCCACGGTCAGCGCGGCGCTGCGCGGAAACATGGTGCGATAGCGCTCCGCCAGCCGATCGAAGCCGGTGCGGCGGCGCTGGGCGATCTCGGCCGGACAGTCGTCGCTCGCGAAGAAGCGATCCCCTTGATAATCATAGAAGGGCACCAGCCGGGCGAGGCGGCGCGACCATTTGCTATGGCCCGCCAGCGAGCCATGCTTCGCCAGCGACAACTGCATGCGCTGTCGTCCCAAGATCAAAGCAGCGACCGCCCCCATCGCACCAGCGGGCATCAGCCAAGTGGCAATGCCAGTCATCATTGTTGCGGGCGCTACCGCAAAACGCGGACTGATTTGTGACAATGCGTTCAACGCTACTCCGGATAACCCAGCAGGAAGAGATTAACTTCCTCCTGACCAACCGCCTGCCGCGCCGGCTGGCGACGCGGCTGGCCGGCCGCCTCAGCCGCATCGAGCAGCCGCTCATCCGCCGGCTCTCACTCGCCGCCTGGCGGATGTTCTGCGACGTCGATCTGTCCGATGCCGCGACCAACGAGTTCCGTAGCGTCCACGACTGCTTCACCCGCCGGCTGAAGGACGGCGCGCGGCGGTTCGATCCCGATCCGGGCCTGCTGGTCAGCCCGAGCGACGCGATCGTCGGCGCCTGCGGCCGGATCGAGCGCGGCCGGGTGATGCAGATCAAAGGGCTCGGCTACACTCTGCCGGAGCTGCTCGGCGAGGCCGAGGAGGGCAGCTGGCTGGAGGGCGGGTCCTATGCGACGCTGCGGCTGACCGCCGGCATGTACCATCATTTCCACGCGCCGCATGACCTCCAGGTCGAGGAGGTCAGCTGCCTCTACGGCGACACCTGGAATGTGAATCCGGTCGCGCTCAAGCGGATCGAGCGGCTGTTCTGCCGCAACGAGCGGGCGGTGATCCGGGCGCGGCTGGTCGGCGGCGGCAAGATCCTGCTGGTGCCGGTCGCGGCGATCCTCGTCGCCGGGATTCGGCTCACCTTTCTCGACGTCACGCGCGGACGGCGCGAGACACCGGTGCGGCGCTTCCCGTGCAAGACGCGGCTGTGCAAGGGCGACGAGATGGGCTGGTTCGAGCATGGCTCGACGATCCTGGTCTTCGCCCCGGCCGGCTTCACACTGTGCGATACTGTCGTCGAGGGCGCGACGATCCGCGCCGGCCAACCGCTGATGCGCTGCCCCGAGCCCGACGACGCGTAAGGTTAGGGCCCGACGCCACCATTGACCGCGGTCCGTGCTGATCGGCCCCAGGCCTGGCGGCCGGAGAGGAAGGTCACCCAGCCCCAGGCGGCGCCGAGATGGCGCAGCAGCTGGAAGCTGAACGGCTCGATCAGCGCCGCCAGCACCGCCGGCACGAATTTCTGGCGCGGCTGGCCGGTCCAATCCGCATAGCGGCGCAGCGACCAGACGTGGAAGGTGAGGTCGATCGCGATCTTCGCCAGCATCACCAGGAGGATCGGCAGCACGATCCCGAAATGGCCGTGGACCAGCACGTAGATCAGGATGGCAAAGGCGACGAGGCCGTAGATCGGCTGGAGCCGGTCGAGCGCCTTGACCGGCAGCATCACCGTGCCGAGATGGCCGTAGCGGCGGTTGCCGACCATGTCGCGGTTCCAATGCTGGGTCTGGAGGAAGCCGCCGAACCAGCGGCGGCGCTGGCGCAGGAAGGCGAGCGGCCCGGCCGGCGCATCGGTGCGGGCGAGCGCGCCGCCGATCACCCGCACGCGCCAGTCCTGCCCGCTGTCGGCGGCATGGCGATAGAGCCGGTGGATCAGCTCATAATCCTCGACCAGGCAGGCCGGGTCGAAGCCGCCGACCTCGAGCACCGCGTCGCGCCGGAAGGCGGCGAAGGCGCCGGAGATCAGCAACAGGCTGTCGAGCCGCATCCAGGCGTAGCGCGACAGGAAATTGCGAATGTACTCGTAGTTCTGGAACCATTCAAAGATGCGGGCGACCGGCTGCGGCCCGCAGATCGGCTTGAGCACCCCGGTCGCGGCGACGAGTTCGGGCTCGACGGCGAAGGCCTGGCGCATTGCGGCGATCGCGCCCGGATCGAGCAGGGTGTCGGCATCAACGGTGACGACGATGTCGCTGTCGATCCGCGGCATCGCTGCGTTGAGCGCGCGCGCCTTGCCGCCATGGGCGAGCCGCAGCCAGCCGATTTCGGTACGGCCGGCGGTCGCGCGGCTGATCCCGCCGATCGGCGGTACGGCAAGGCGGTAAAGCCTGACGAGGGCCTCGGCGATGTCATCGGTCGAGCCGTCGTCGGCGATCATGATCTGATCGGGCGGATCATTCTGCGCGACCAGCGCGGCCAGGGTCGTGCCGATCACCGCCGCCTCGTTGCGCGCGGCGATGATCACGGCGATGCTGGGCCTGGGGCCGCCGGCCCGCACCGACGTAGACCTGCGGCCGAGCGGCCAGATCTTCCAGGCGGTGAACGCGAGCAGCGCGGTGTCGTAGAGGATATAGGCGATTCCGACCGACCAGATGGCGAGGCTCTGGCGAACGAAAGCCTGCGCGACCAGCGCGACGAACAGCAGCACGCTGCCGCCGCCGATGATCCGACTGACGAGCGGGATCGAGCGCGGCATCAGCCTTGGCGACTGTATCGCCAGCACCTCGCTCAGCTCTATCGGGCGCAAGACGTTCATCCGTTGGAACTCCGGGCGCCATCTAGCCGGGCAGGCCGGGTGAGACTAGTTGCGATGGACGGGACCGGTCGAAGCCGTGGAGAGCCGAGTTGGAGACAGACCGTTATACCCGCACCGCAGTAGCCCTCCATTGGCTGATCGCCATCGCGGTCATCACCAATATCGCGCTGGCCTGGATCTGGCCGCATCTGGCGGATGAGAGCGTGCGGCCGGCGATCGATACACATAAGTCGATCGGCGTAACAGTGCTCGGCCTCGCGGTGATGCGGCTGCTGTGGCGCTACAGCCATCGCCCACCTCCCCTGCCGACCGGCTATGCGCTTTGGGAGGTGCGCGCCTCGAAGGTCACTCATGCGCTGCTGTACGTCCTCATCTTTGCGATGCCGCTGAGCGGGTGGATCATGGATTCGGCGTGGAAAGATGCCGCAACCCACCCGATGGCCTGGTTCGGTTTGTTCCAATGGCCGCGCATCGGGTTCATCATGCAGCTCGATCCGGGGGTGCGGGAGCCGCTCCACAGCATCTTCGGCGCGATGCACATCTGGCTGTCCTATCTGCTTTATGCCCTGTTCGCGCTGCACGTCGCCGGCGCGCTCAAGCATCAGCTAATCGACGGCGAGCGCGAATTGCAGCGTATGCTGCCTTAATCAAAGAAGAACGGAGCGGATGGAGTTCGTCGACCTCAGGATCGATGTCACCGCGGCGGCCGGGCTGGGTGAGCCGGCGTGGATCGCTGCCACGGTCCATTTGCCCGATCCGGCGCGGCTGCCGGCAAGTCCGGTGATCTGCTTCGCCAAGCCGGGCGGCGGCTATTCGCGCGGTTATTACACCATCGACCTGCCCGGCCCGGCCAAGGGCGCGCAGGCCGACTGGCATGCGGCACGCGGCTGGATTTTCGTCTCGGTCGATCATCTCGGCGTCGGCGACAGCAGCCTGCACGACGGCGCCCGGCTGACCTATGTGACGCTCGCCGCGGCAGCGCATGCGGCCGAGGCCGAGATCATCGCACGGCTTGCCGCGGGCACGATCGCGCAAGGCTATCCGCGGATTGGCGATGCGCTGAAGATCGGCATCGGCCAGTCGATGGGCGGCTGCCTGACGATCGTCCAGCAGGGCCGCCACCACGGCTATGACGGGATTGCCGTGCTCGGTTACAGCGCGATCCACACCCAGCCGCCGACCAGGCCGGGCGCGACCGCGCTGGTCCCCGCCTGGCTGGGCCGCGACACACTGCTCAGCCAGCCGCTGGCAATGCTCAATGCCGATGCCATCGCCGCGGCCCCGCCGATGCAGGGGACGCTCGCCGAGAATTTCGGCTGGGCGTTTCACTTCGACGACGTGCCCGCCGAGGTGGTCGCGCGCGACATGGCGCAGTTCAACCGCAATCTCGGCGAAATCAGCTTCAACGAAGGCGCGAGTGGCAATGGCGGCGACACGACGCCGGCGCCATGGAATTCCTCGACCATTCCCGGCGCGGTCGGTCAAAGCTGCATGACGCCCGGCATCATCGCTTCGGAGGCCGCGGCGGTGACCTGCCCGGTGTTGGTTGCGATGGGTGAACGTGATGTCTGCGCCGATCCGAAGGGCGAGGTGCGCGCCTATCTTTCGGCCAATTCGGTCGATCTCTTCATCTGCCCACGCATGGCGCACATGCATAATTTCGCGAGCACCCGCGAGCTGTTCTGGCAGCGGATCGAGACCTGGGCGGATTGGGTGCGCGTCGGAGGGCAGCTAGGCAATGCAACCTGATAATTGCGTCACTAGTGGCACTGACTTTGGCTGACCGCTCGCGAACCGATACCTCCCTGCCAGCAAGGCTGGTGGGGAGGGGGACCGCTCGGCGCAGCTGAGTGGTGGAGGGGCCGACAAGATGCGCGCAACCGGCCGATCGATGGCTTCCGCAAGACGGCTTCGGCGGCAGCTCAGCCTGCCCGAAATGCTGCTCTGGCGACTGCTGCGCGTCAGCGGCGCGAGCTGCGCTTTCGCAGGCAACACGCGATCGGGCCGTTCGTTGCGGATTTCTACTGCCCGGCGGCCAAGATGGTCATCGAAATCGATGGCGCCACACATGATCAGCAGGAGGATGCTGATCGCAGGCGCGACGCTTATATGACCTCGCTCGGACTTCGGATCGTTCGGATTTCCGCCACGGAGCTGCTTGCCGATCCCGAGGCAGTCGCGGACGGCATCTACCGACTATGCGAGGGAGTCGCTGGCCCCTCCACCACTCAGCCTGACGGCTGAGCGGTCCCCCTCCCCATTGCTTCGCAACAGGGAGGTTCTGGACGCCTTTCCGTTCAGATCCCGGCATACCATTGGTAGCCGGAGACATCCTCCCAATAGCCGCCCTTGCCGCCGCCGATCGCGGCGAGATCGCCGACCGCCTCGACCCGCATGACGTATTTGGCGTGCTTATAGCCGAGCTGGCGCTCGACCCTAAGGCGCAGCGGCGCGCCATGGCCAACCTCAAGCAGCTTGTCGTTCATGCCCCAGGCGAGGATGGTCTGCGGATGATAGGCGTCGATCAGGTCGATCGACTCATAATAGGGCGTGCCGCCGAAACTGTCGGCGCAGTGAAACACGATAAAGCGCGCCGCGCGGCCGATCCCGGCATGATCGAGCAGCAGCTTCAATGGCACGCCCGACCATTTGCCGATCGCGCTCCAGCCCTCGACGCAATCATGGCGCGTGATCTGCGTGCGCGCCGGCATCCGCCGGATCTGATCGAGCGACAATTGCAGCGGCCGCGCGACCAGCCCGTCGACCACCAGCCGCCAGTCGCGAAAGTCTGTCGCGAGATGCGTCGAATAGTCGGCCGAGCTCGGCATTTTCGTGCCGTTGGTGCGAAACATCGGCGACATCTCCGCCGCGCTGAATTCGGGGGCGAGCGCGGTGCGGTCGGTGACGATGCGCTGGGCGCTCATCGTCGCCGACGCGCCAATCCCAAGCACGCGCTGCACGGTCGGCGAGGCATTGATCCGATCGCAGGCGGCGAGCAGCAGGCCGCCGGTGCCGGCGCCGAGCGAGCCGATCAGCCGGCGTCGCGAGATCAGCTGGCTCATTCGGGTCGCTCCCTCGGCAAGCGATAGCGGCCGGTGATCATCGAGCGGATCTCGTTCAGCGGCCCGGCGAGCACGACCATGACGAGATGGATGAGAATGAAAGCGGCGATGCCGGCAGCGGCGAGAAAGTGGATCGACCGGGCCGACTGCCGGCCGCCGAACAGATCGAGCAGCCAGGGCCAGGCGGCGTCGAGCGATGGCGACATCGTCATGCCGGTCAGCACGACGAGCGGCAGCAGGCCGAAGATCACGGTGAGATAGGCGAGCTTCTGCAAGACATTGTAGTGCTGCGCCTCGGTGCCGGTTGGAAGGCGCAGCCGGGCATGATTCTTGATATCTTGCCAGAGATGCTTCGGCGCCAGCTGACCGCGCGTCGGCGCCAGGTCGCGCCGGAGATGACCGGTCACGATACACCACAGCCAATAGGCGAGGCCGGGCAGCACCAACAGCCAGGCAAAAGCGAAGTGCCATTGCCGGCCGGCAGCGAGATTATAGCTCGACGGGATCGTGACCAGCGGCGGAAATGCCTGCAGCCGCGCGCGGCCGAGCACCTGGCCGGTCGGGACGACGAGCGTGCCGATGCGGAGATAGCCATTGCTGCCGTTGTTGCCGATCTCCAGCCAGGAGCGATCGAAATTGGCCCCGTATTTGCCCCAGTAGAGCCGCGGATGGGCGTTGAAGATCATCATGCCGCTCATCAGCATGACGAAGATCGTAAGCGCGTTCAGCCAGTGCCACAGCCGCGTCGCGCGACGATGGCGGTAGACGATAGCGCCGCCCGCGGCCTCCGTTCCTTCCGCCATAGCCAGCCTCCGGTGCTGCTTGCCCTTCACGGGGACGATGGTCATTTAACCCAGATGAACCGGCGCTGGCGAATTTGGATTCAACGGCAAGCAGCGGAGTGATCCGGATCGCGGCGCGGCGCATCCCATCGGTCGACCCTGCGACGGAGCAAATCATGTTGGCACAGTTGATGATCGCAAGCCCTTCGACCGAGAACGACCCGCGTTGGGCGCGGATCCTCGCGCGCGACGCAAGCGCCGACGGGGAATTCTGGTATTCGGTGGCGACGACCGGCGTCTATTGCCGGCCGTCCTGCCCATCGCGCCACGCCAATCCCGCCAATGTCGCGATCCACGACACGCTGGATGAGGCGCAGCGCACCGGCTTTCGCCCGTGCAAGCGGTGCCGGCCGGAGGATGAGGACCCGAATGCGGCGCGGACGGCGATCGTCGCCGCGGCATGCCGCCGGATAGAGGCAAACGAGGAGACGCTGCCGCTCGACGAGCTGGCGCGCTCCAGCGGCCTCAGCGCGGGGCGTTTCCACCGCCTGTTCAAGGCCGTCACCGGCGTCACGCCGCGCGCCTATGCCGCGCAATGCCGCGCACAGCGCGTTCGCGCGGCGCTCGATCGCGGCGACAGCGTCACCCGCGCTTTTCACGATGCGGGCTATGGCTCGAGCGGCCGCTTCTACGAAATTTCCAACGAGGTGCTCGGCATGACCCCCAGCCAGTTCCGCTCAGGCGGCGCAAGCGAGCAACTGCGCTTCGCGCTCGGCGCCTGCTCGCTGGGCATGGTCCTGGTTGCGTCGAGCCCGCGCGGCATTGCCTCGATCATGCTCGGCGATGACCCCGAGGTGCTGGTGCGCGAGCTGCAGGACCGTTTCCCCGAGGCCGAGCTGATCGGCGACGATCCGGATTATGCCGCGGTGGTGGCGCAGGTCGTCGGCTTCGTCGAGGCGCCGAAGCTCGGCCTCGACCTGCCGCTCGACATTCGCGGCACCGCCTTCCAGCAACGCGTCTGGCAGGCGCTGCGCGCGATCCCGGCCGGCGAGACCGCGAGCTATGCCGAGATTGCCGAGCGGATCGGCGCGCCGACGTCCACCCGTGCGGTCGCGGCGGCCTGCGCGGCCAACAAGATCGCCGTCGCGATCCCGTGCCACCGTGTCGTGCGCAGCGACGGCGGCCTGTCGGGCTATCGCTGGGGCGTCGAGCGCAAGCGCGCGCTGCTCGATCAGGAGGCCGCGGCCTAGCTGTTGCCTTCGATGAGATCGCCGAGGCCGCCGAGGATCGAGCCCTCGCCACGGTTCTGGCCGCCACGGCTGCCGGCCGCAGCCAGCATCCGCCCGGCGAGGCGCGAGAAGGGCAGCGACTGGATCCAAACCCTGCCGGGCCCGGTCAGCCGGGCGAAGAACAGCCCCTCGCCGCCGAACAGCACGCTCTTCACCCCACCGGCAGTGACGAGGTCGAAATCGACGGTGGGCGTATAGGCGGCGAGGCAGCCGGTATCGACATGGAGCTGCTCGCCGGGGCCGAGCTCGCGTTCGACCAGGGTACCGCCCATCTGGACGAACACCCAGCCGTCGCCGGTCAGCTTCTGCATGATGAAGCCTTCGCCGCCGAACAGCCCGGTCATGATCTTCCGCTGGAACTGGATGCCGATCGAGACGCCGCGCGCGGCGGCGAGGAAGCTGTCCTTCTGGCAGATCAGCGTGCCGCCGAGATCGCTGAGCTTGAGCGGCAGGATCGCGCCGGGCGTCGGCGAGGCGAAGGCGACGCGCGCCTTGCCCTGGCCGTCATGGGTGAAGACGGTGGTGAACAGGCTCTCGCCGGTGACCAGCCTTTTGCCGGCGCCGAGCAGCTTGCCCATGAAACCCTGGTCGCCACCGCCGCTGCCGTCGCCGAACACGGTCGACATGCCGATGCTGGCGTCTTTCCAGACGAAGGCGCCGGCCTCGGCGACCGCGCTCTCGCCGGGATCGAGCTCGATCTCGACGAACTGCAGCTCCTGACCCTTGATCTCGAAATCGATATCGTCGGCGACGGCAGCGTTGCGCTGGTGGTGCGACCAGGGACCTTCGGGCACGGATACCTCCTGCGGGATTGGATGTCGGCAATTAGCGCAACCTTGTGACAGCTGGCCATCGTCCGACAATCGGCCGGCAGGCTAGCCGCCCCAGTGCAGTCCGATCCACAAGGTCCGCGGCGTGCCGCGCTCGAGCACGGTGCCGTTGGAATAGCCGACGTCGACCAGCTTGTTCGCCAGATTCTCGACCCGTGCAACGACGCGGAAACGATCCCAGACCGGCACCGAGGCACCGGCGTCGAGCGTGACCGCGCCGCGCAGCCTGGTGCTGATACTGTTCTGATCGTCGTCATATTGATTGGAGACGTAGCGCAGCACGACGAAGGCCGAGGGGCCCTTGGCCGGGCGCCAGGCGATCGCACCGTTGAGCTGGTGGCGCGGCGTCTGCGCCGGCCGCAGCCCGTCGAGCGGCGCCGACAGCCCGCTGGCATGCACCCTGGCATCGGTGAAGGCATAGGACAGGTCGAGATCGAAATCGCCGGCGCGCGCATTGGCTTCGAGCTCGACGCCGCGCGAGCGAATCGCGTCGATGTTCTGCCGCTGGCGGCAGGCACCGTTGCCCGGCAGGCCCGGGCAGAGCACCGCCCGCTGCGCGCCGGTGATCGTGACATTGGCGATCGCGTCTTCGAGCTTGTTGGCGAACAGCGTCGCCGAGAAGCGCAGGGTCGAGAGCGGCCGGTAATCGACGCCGATCTCGACGCCCTTCAGCCGCTCCGGCTTGAGCGCGTCATTGGCGACGGTCGAATCGCTGCCGACGCGGAACGGCCGATAGAGCTCGTTGAGCGTCGGCAGCCGCCAGCCGAGATAGGCGGCGGCGCGCAAGGTGACCGCTCCTGCCGGCTTCCAGGCGAGGCCGGCGCGACCGGTCGGCCGCCAGCCCTTGCGATCGGGGAAGTCGAGCACCGTCGTCGCGCCGCCGGCGAGCGGGCGGGTCCGCCGCGTGCCGTCCGAGATCCACCAGCGGTCGATGCGGCCGCTCGCGGTCAGCGTCAGCGCATCGCTCGGCTTGACGCTTGCCTCGGCGAAGCCGCCGAGATCGAGGTTATTGCCGCCGGCGATGCGGTTCATCGTGAACTGATTGAGCGGAACGGAGAAGGTGAAATTCTCCTTGGTCCGGCCCTTGTTATATTGCCCGTCGACCCCGAGCCGCACCTCGACATCCTGGGCGACTGGGGGGCGCAGCTCGAACCGGCCGCCGACGCCATCCGCCGGCACGGCATATTGGTCGAGCGACGGGGTGACGACGGTCCGCGCAGTGTTGACGCTGGCGAATCCGCTGGAAAGCCGACGGTGCTGGATCCAGCCGGTCGCCGACCAGCCCCATTTGCCGCGTCCGACCAGGCGCAGGCTGCCGTCGACGCCCTTGCTCTTGTTGTCGGTGAAGACCGTGCCGCGGTTGCGCTTGTCGCCGAAGGCGTTGACCGTCGCCTGCGCTTCGATGTCGCCGCCGAGCGGCTGCACCAGCCGGCCGCCGATGCTCCACTGGCGATAGGGCGCGCGCTTGTCGACCGGGCCACGGTCGCGCTTGCGGGTCGGGATGAAGCCGTCGCCGCGGGCGTAGGATCCACCGAGCGTGACGAAACCGCCCCCGAGCTTCACCGCGGCTCCCGCGTCGGCGTTGACGCTATCGCGGCTGCCATATTCGACGTCCGCCCAGCCTGGTGCGAGCTGCTCGAGCCCGGCGCTTTCCAGCTCGATCGTGCCGGCGAGCGCACCCGGCCCGTAGACGCCGCTGCCGCCGCCGCGCGTCACCCGAACCATGCCGAGCCGCGAGGGATCGAGTGCCGGATAGGATATCTGGCCGCCGAACGGATCGGCCTGGGGCACGCCGTCGAGCAGCACCAGCGCGCGGCTCGCAGCATTGCCGCCGAGGCCGCGCAACGTCGCGCCCTGGCTGGTCGGATGGGCAGAGCGGGCATCGGCACGGCGGAAGCGGCTTACGCCGGCATCGCGCAGCGCATCTTCGAGCCGGCCGCTGCCGGTTTCAGCCAGCTCGTTACGATCTATCGTAACTACGTCGTAGGCGGCGTTGCCCAACGGCTGACGGAGCCCGCTGCCGATGACGACGATGTCCGGTGGAGATGAGGGCATCGGATCCGCGGCGATCGCCGCCGAGGCGCCGAGCAGCGTGGTCAGCACCATTCCCGCGAACCTCGTTCGCTTCGACTCGATCATGCGTTCCCCTCCCCGAGCGCGCCGATTATCGGCTCAGGCTGCGGACGAAGTCCACTAAGCCGGTTCGCCGCTCGCGCCGTAGCCTTTCTGCGGCCAAGACGGTGCGAACCTCGCTCAGGCACAGCTCGGCATCCTGGTTGATCAGAACATAGTCATATTCGGCCCAATGGCTGATTTCCGCGGCGGCGCGCTCCATCCGCTGGGCGATCACCTCATCGCTGTCGGTGCCGCGGCCGCGCAGCCGCCGTTCGAGCTCTTCGAGCGAAGGCGGCAGAATGAACACCCGCACCAAATCCTGGCCGGCCTTGGCATGAAGCTGCTGCGTCCCCTGCCAGTCGATGTCGAACAGCACGTCGCGCCCCGCCGATAGCGCCGCGTCGACCGGGCCGCGCGGCGTGCCGTAACGACGGCCGAAGACATGCGCCCATTCGAGGAACTCGCCCGCGGCGACCATCTCCTCGAAGCGCGCCTCGTCGACGAAATGATAATCCTGGCCGTCGACCTCGCCAGGCCGGATCGCGCGCGTCGTCGCGGAGACCGACATGCCGATGCGGTCGTCGGCGTCGAGCAGCATGCGCGCGATGGTCGATTTGCCCGCGCCGCTCGGGCTGGACAGGACGAGCAGCAGCCCGCGGTGCAGATCATCGATGGCGGCGGCCATGGCGTGCGTTGGCCCGGCCGCAGCGTCAGGTCAAGACATCGGCGTAACGTCGGGAGCCCGCGCATCTGCGGACTTGCCACGCGCACGGTCGATCAGCCGCTTCGCGACGACGATCCCGCCGATCGCCAGGCCGATCGGCAGCGCGCGCCGGAGCAGCCCAACGGTCGCAGCGCCAATTACCGCGCCCTTGACGCCGCTGTCGCCGTCGCGCTGGTCGATTCTACTGCCGATATACGCGCCAAGAACCTTACCCAACATGGGATACGCCTTTCGAATGAGGGAGTTGAACAGCGCCGCCGGCGGAGCAAGGTTCCGTCAGGGTCGGACCATATTTTCAGCGCGGACGACGCGATCGAAGGTCGCCGCGTCGATCAGGCCGAGCGCCAGTCCCGCCTCGCGCAAGGTCATGCCGTTGGCATGGGCGTGCTTGGCGATTTGTGCCGCCTTGTCGTAGCCGATCTCGGGGGCGAGCGCGGTGACCAGCATCAGCGACCGCTCGACCAGCTCGGCGATGCGCGCCGCGTCGGGCTCGATGCCGGCGACGCAGCGCTCGGCGAAGCTGTCGACGCCGACCGCAAGCAGATCGATCGAGCGCATCACCGCCGCGCCGATCAGCGGCTTGAACACATTGAGCTCGAGATGGCCCTGCAGCCCGCCGATCGTCACCGCGACGTGATTGCCCATCACCTGCGCCGCGACCATCGTCAGCATTTCGCATTGCGTCGGGTTGACCTTGCCCGGCATGATCGAGCTGCCCGGCTCGTTCTCGGGCAGGTGCAATTCGCCGATGCCCGAACGCGGCCCCGAGCCAAGCAGCCGCAGGTCATTGGCGATCTTGGTCAGCGAGACGGCGATCGTATTGAGCGTGCCCGACAGCTCGACCAGCGTGTCATGGCTCGCCAGCGCCTCGAACTTGTTCGGCGCCGAGACGAAGGGCTGGCCGGTGAGCGCGGCGATCTCGGCCGCCATCGCCTCGCCGAAACCGGGCGGCGCGTTGAGGCCGGTGCCGACCGCGGTGCCGCCCTGGGCCAGCCGCAGCAGTCGCGGCATCACCGCGTCGAGCCGGGCGATGCCGTCCTCGACCTGTTGGGCGTAGCCGGAGAATTCCTGGCCGAGCGTGACCGGCGTCGCATCCTGGAGATGGGTCCGGCCGATCTTGACGAGATCGTCCCAGCGCGCGGCCTGTTCGGCGAGCAGCGCGCGAAGGCGATCGAGCGCGGGACGGAGCCGGTCGTTCAGCTCGATCGCCGCGGCGATGTGCAGCGCGGTCGGGAAGCTGTCGTTGGACGACTGCGCCATGTTGACGTGATCATTGGGATGCACCGGCGACTTGCCGCCGCGCTGTCCGGTCAACGCTTCATTGGCCCGGCCGGCGATCACCTCGTTGACGTTCATGTTCGACTGGGTGCCGGAGCCGGTCTGCCAGATGACCAGCGGAAATTGATCGGCCAGTCCGCCGGCGGCGACCTCTGCGGCCGCCGCCTCGATCGCCGCGGCCAGCTCGGCGGTCAGATCCCCCGACCGGCGATTGACCCGCGCGGCCGCTTGCTTGACCAGCGCCAGCGCGCGGACGATCGGTGCCGGCATGCGCTCTTCCGGGCCGAAGGGGAAATTCTCGATCGAACGCTGGGTCTGCGCGCCCCAGTAGGCGGCGTCGGGAACCTCGATCGCGCCGAAGCTGTCGCTTTCTGGCCGGCTCACTTCTTCCGCGTGAAATCGACCGAGACGACGTTAGAGCCGTCGGCCGCGGGCACCTCGGCCGGCGCGTCATTCTCCGCTGTGGCTTCGGTCGCCGGCGCGCCTTCCTCTACCTGTGCCTGGAACTGCAGCGCGAAATTGACCGCCGGATCGACGAACGCGGTTACCGCGGCGAAAGGGATAACCAGCCGTGCCGGCACCTGATTGAACGACAGCCCGACCTCGAAACGGTCGTGCAGCACGCGCAGATCCCAGAAGCGGTTCTGGATGACGATGGTCATCTCGTCGGGAAAGCGCTCGGCGAGCTGCTTGGGAATCTCGATGCCCGGCGCGGCGGTCTTGAACGTGATGTAGAAATGATGGCCGCCGGGCAGACCGCCGCCCTTTTCGACCACGGTCAGCACGCGGCCGACCACCGCGCGCAGGGCCTCCTGGACGATTTCGTCGTAGGGAATCAGGCTGTCGAGCGGAGTCTCGGTCATCGCGAGCATTGGTGGACGCGCGGCCGCGACCGGTCAAGCGCGTTGCACCGCGTCCCGACCACGCTATATCGGCGGCCATGCGCACCGCCTCGGTCCACAGAAAGACCAGCGAGACGGAGATTACCGTTTCGTTGAACATAGACGGCACCGGCAGCTATGCCGTGTCGACCGGGATCGGCTTTCTCGATCACATGATCGAGCAGCTGTCGCGTCATTCGCTGATCGATATCCAGCTGTCGGTGAAGGGCGACCTTCACATCGATCAGCACCACACCACCGAAGACAGCGCGATCGCGCTCGGCGAGGCGCTGAGCCAGGCGCTGGGCGAGCGACGCGGCATCACCCGCTTCGGCCATGCCTATGCGCCGATGGACGAAACCTTGAGCCGGGTTGCGCTCGACATCTCCGGCCGGCCGTTCCTCGTCTGGAAGGTCGCGCTGAGCCAGAAGCGACTCGGCGAGATGGACAGCGAGCTGTTCAAGCACTGGTTTCACAGCCTCGCCGGGGCGGCCGGGATCACGCTCCACGTCGAGACGGTCTACGGCGAGAACAACCACCACATCATCGAGAGCGCGTTCAAGGCGACCGCCCGGGCGCTCCGCGCCGCGGTCGAGATCGATCCGCGCAAGGCCGACGCCGTGCCCTCGACCAAGGGCACGCTGGGCGGTGGCTGAACGACTGGTCCTGGTCGATTACGGTGCCGGCAATCTGAGATCGGTCGAGAACGCGCTCCGCGCCGCCGGAGCCGGTGAGGTCGCGGTCAGCGCCGATCCCGCCGCCGTGGCTGGGGCCGACCGCATCGTCCTGCCCGGGGTCGGCGCCTTCGCCGCCTGCATGAACGGGCTGACCGCGATCCCCGGCATGGTCGATGCGCTGCGCGAAGCCGCGATCGCGCGGGCGCGCCCCTTCCTCGGCATCTGCGTCGGCATGCAGCTGATGGCCGATCTCGGCGTCGAGCATGGCGATCACCCGGGGCTCGGCTGGATCCCGGGCCGCGTCGAGCGAATCGAGCCGGCCGACCCGGCGGTGAAGGTGCCGCATATGGGCTGGAACGACGTCGTCCCAAGCGCAGACCATCCGCTGATTGCCGCAGGGGAGGCCTATTTCCTGCACAGCTACGCCTTCCTCCCGGCAGAGCCGCGAACGCTGCTGGGGACGACCGACCACGGCGGCCGGCGGACCGCGGCAATCGGCCGCGACAATCTGATCGGGGTGCAGTTCCATCCGGAAAAGAGCCAGCGCTACGGCCAGGCCTTCCTCAGCCGCTTCCTCGACTGGATGCCGTAATGTCGCTGATCCTGTTCCCCGCGATCGATCTCAAGGACGGGCAGGTCGTGCGCCTCGCCGAAGGCGATATGGCGCGCGCGACGATCTATGGCGACGATCCGGCGGGACAGGCGAAGGCCTTCGCCGCCGCCGGTGCCGACCATCTCCATGTCGTCGATCTCGACGGCGCCTTTGCCGGCCGCGCGGTCAATGCCGATGCGGTGACCGCGATCGTCAAGACCTTCCCCGGCCGGGTCCAGCTCGGCGGCGGGATCCGCGACCGCGCCGCGATCGACCGCTGGCTCGATCTCGGTGTCGCCCGCATCGTCATCGGCACCGCCGCGCTGGAGAATCCGGATCTCGTCCGCGCGGCATCGCGCGACCTGCCTGGCCGCATCGTCGTGGCGGTCGACGCGCGCGACGGCATGGTGGCGACGCGCGGCTGGGCCGATGTCTCGACGCTCCCTGTCGCCGAGCTCGGCCTGCGCTTCACCGATGCCGGCGTTGCCGCGCTGCTGTTCACCGACGTCGGCCGCGACGGCCTGCTCAAGGGCTGCAACATTCCGGCGACGACGGCGCTCGCCCGCGCGGTGCCGATCCCGGTGATCGCCTCGGGCGGCGTCGCCGGGATCGCGGATATCGAGCAGCTGGCCGCGCATGCCGCCGACGGGATCGAGGGCGTGATCACCGGCCGCGCGCTCTATGACGGCCGGCTCGACCTTGCCGCGGCGCTGGCGGTTGCGCGGCGATGACGGTCCGCGTCCGCATCATCCCCTGTCTCGACGTCGCCGGCGGGCGCGTCGTCAAGGGCATCAACTTCGTCGATCTTGCCGATGCCGGCGATCCGGTCGAGCAGGCGCGGGTCTATGACGCGGCCGAGGCCGACGAGCTCTGCTTTCTCGACATCACCGCCAGCCATGAGGGGCGCGGCACGATCCTCGATGTTGTCGCGCGCACCGCCGCGGTCTGCTTCATGCCGCTGACCGTCGGCGGCGGCGTGCGCAGCGTCGAGGACGGCCGCGCCTTGCTCCTCGCCGGCGCCGACAAGGTCGCGGTCAATTCGGCTGCGGTCGCCCGTCCCGAGCTGGTCGGCGAGATGGCCGAACGCTTCGGCAGCCAATGCGTCGTCGGCGCGGTCGACGCGCGCGCCACCGGACCCGGTAAATGGGAGGTCTTCACCCATGGCGGCAGGCGCGCCACCGGGATCGACGCGGTCGCCCATGCTGTCCGTCTCGCGAGGCTCGGCGCCGGCGAACTGCTGATCACCTCGATGGACCGCGATGGCACCAAATTGGGCTATGACCTGGCGCTGACCCGCAGCATCGCCGATGCCGTCGAGGTGCCGGTGATCGCCAGCGGCGGGGTCGGCGGTCTCGAGGACCTCGTCACCGGCGTGGTCGATGGCCATGCCAGCGCGGTGCTCGCGGCCTCGATCTTTCACTACGGGAGCCATTCGGTCGCCGAAGCGCGCGCCGCCCTGGCCGCCGCCGGGCTCCCCGTCCGCAGCTGACGGACTGTCGGCCAGCCTTACACCCGGTGGTACGCCACCGGCCGCGTAAACCATTGCAACTACGGTTTTGCGGCAATTCCCAACCCTGGCACACGACCTGCTTCATTTGCGCGGGTACTTGTGTGTGCGAGCTGGGGAGCGTTTGATGTCCGCATTTCGTCTGACCATCGCGACGGTTGTCGCCCTGTCGGTAACAGCACCCGCTGCCGCCAACTGGAGCGGCTGGTGGCAGAACAGCTATACGCCCCGCGGCACCAGTTCCAGTTCGAGCGGCGGCAACCAGGTTCCCGAACCGAGCGATTTCGCGCTCTTCGCACTCGGCGCCGCCGGCCTGATCGCCGGCCGCTGGCGCGCCAAGCGCTAGCCCACCACACCGCCGGTTGACTTCCGGGGCAGCCTGCCGCGACAAGCGGCCATGGCCGCATCGCTCGACCGCCTCGAAGCCACCATTCGCGATCGCCGCACCGGCGATCCGGCGAATTCCTATGTCGCCAGACTGACCCGCGACGGCCGCGCGAAGATCGCGCGCAAGCTCGGCGAGGAGGCGATCGAAACTTTGGTCGCAGCGCTCGCCGACGACCGCGCCGCGACCAAATCCGAGGCCGCCGACCTCCTCTTCCACCTCCTCGTCCTGCTCGCCGACATGGATCTGTCGCTCGACGATGTCGTCGCCGAGCTCGAGCGCCGCGAGGGCGTCTCGGGCATCGCCGAGAAGGCGAGCCGCAGCGGAGAGGCCTGATGCCGATCGACGCCACCCTGCCCTATGACGACGGCAATGTCTTCGCCCGGATCCTCCGCGGCGAGCTGCCCAGCAAGAAGGTCTATGAGGACGACTATGCCCTCGCCTTCCACGACATCAATCCGCAGGCGCCGGTCCACATATTGGTCATCCCCAAGGGCCCCTATGTCTCCTGGGACGATTTCTCGACCAAGGCGAGCGACGCCGAGATCGCCGGCTTCACCCGCGCCATCGGCAAGGTCGCACGCGACGAAAAACTGGTCGCGCCGGGCTATCGCCTGCTGGTCAACATCGGCGGCCATGGCCATCAGGAGGTGCCGCACCTCCACGTCCATATCTTCGGCGGCCGCCAGTTCCGTGCGATGATTCCGCGCGAATAGCTGACTAGGCGCGATCCATCCCCCATTGCGCGCCGCGACGAAGCCACTAGGCTCGCCGTCGCAGGTCGGGCGCCCGGCCCGACAGAGGGGGACACCGCCGCATGAACAGCTGGCGCATCAAGCCGCTCGACGCCATTCTCGCCACCGCCGAAAAAAAGGGTCTGCATCGCACCCTCGGGCCGTTCCAGCTGACCATGCTGGGCATTGGCGCGGTGATCGGCACTGGCATTTTCGTCCTTACCGCTGAAGCGGCGCAGAAGGCCGGACCCGGCATGCTGCTCAGCTTCGTCATCGCCGGCTTCGTCTGCGCGGTCGCGGCGCTGTGCTATTCGGAGCTGGCGTCGATGGTGCCAGTGGCGGGCTCGGCCTACACCTATACCTATGCGGTGATGGGCGAGCTCCTCGCCTGGATGGTCGGCTGGGCGCTGATCCTGGAATATGCGGTCGGCGCCAGCGCCGTCGCGGTCGGCTGGTCAAACCATCTTGTCGGCGCGCTGCACGACCGCGGAATCAATTTCCCGAATGCGATCAGCAATGCCGACGCGCTGATGGCGAAGGTCCAGCTCGCCTTCGGCGCGCAGCCGAACGCCGATCTTCTGAAGGCGCTTGAGGTCGGCGGATGGATCAACGTCCCTGCGATCGCTGTGGCGGCGGCGGTGACCTGGCTGCTGATCCGCGGCACGACGGAGAGCGCCCGGGTGAATGCGGTGCTGGTCGTCATCAAGATCACCGCGCTGACCGCCTTCATCATGCTCACCCTGCCGGTCAGCAATCCGAGCCACTTCCAGCCGTTCCTGCCGACCGGCACGAGCGGCGCATTCGGCGCAGCCGCGTCGATCTTCTTCGCCTATGTCGGCTTCGACGCGGTCTCGACCGCGGCCGAGGAAACCAAGAATCCGCAGCGCAACGTACCGATCGGCCTGATCGGCAGCCTGGGTATTTGCACCATCTTCTACCTGCTGGTGGCGAGCGGTGCGATCGGCGCGTTCGGCGCCCAGCCGGTGATGGCGAACGGCCTCGCTCTGCCACCGGGATCGCCCGAGCTCGCCGGCCGCTGCGCCATGCTCGCCAACACAGCTACCGAACCGCTGGTCTGCTCGAAGCATGCGCTGGTTCACGTGCTGAACAGCATCGGCCATCCGTTCGTCGGCACGTTGGTCGGTCTTGCCGCAATCCTCGCGCTGCCCTCGGTCGTGCTGATGATGATGTTC
>Ga0207667_10003009_pt1 | contig 20899 bp, 20 predicted proteins | sample KBSCornC52_FD_184301 | JGI IMG/M metagenome (GOLD analysis project Ga0207667, IMG submission 184301) | Corn rhizosphere microbial communities from Kellogg Biological Station, Michigan, USA - KBS Corn C5-2 (SPAdes) (version 2) | ecosystem: Host-associated > Plants > Roots > Rhizosphere > Soil ...
CGGTGGAGAGCCCCCTCCTTGCGAAGGAGGGCGTCGTGGGAGATGCGTTGCCGTTGAGCCCCCTCCTTGCGAAGGAGGGCGTCGTGGGAGATGCGTTGCCGTTGAGCCCCCTCCTTGCGAAGGAGGGGGTTGGGGGAGGTGTCTGCATCGTGTAGAGCTTGAAGTCGCAGTCCCAGGCGATTCGGGAGCCGTCGCGGGAGATGGTGGGGAATTTGACAGAATCGGAGGTGTGATTCGTGATTCGCTCAGGTTTGGCTCCGGGCGAGGCGAGACGGTAGAGATTGGCGCGGCCGCCGTCGCGGTCCGTCACGATGTAGAGGGACCTGCCGTTGCGGGTCCAGTTCGGGAACATGTCGACGCCGTCGTAGCTGGTCCAGCGCGTGGTCTGGCCGCCGGCCGCGGGAATCGTGTAGATGTCGCCGTTTGCGCTGCCCTTGTAGCCGGGCCGCCACCAGAGCTGACCGCCGCGCACGTAGGCGACGGTCCTGCCATCCGGCGAGAAGACGCCGTAGCGGGAGTGCGTGCGGTCGTGGGTGATGCGGCGGAGCCGGCCATCGAGGACGCTGATGGTGTATAGATCGGTATAGCGGGTCTCGCGGGCGGACTGGAAGAGGATCCTCGTTCCGTCGGGCGACCAGTCGCACACGATGTCATCGGCGCTATGGGAGGTGAGCTGCCGCGCTTCCCCGCCCCGTGCGGGAACGATGAAGACGTCGAAGTTGCCTTCGCGATTCGAGGAGAAGGCGATCCAGTTGCCGTCCGGCGACCAGCGGGGATAGCCGTCATAGGCTTCGTGGAGCGTGATTCGGGTTGCGGAGCCGCCGGTCACGCTGGCGGTCCAGAGGTCGCCGAGATAGGAGAAGCAGATTCTGGAGCCGTCGGGAGAGAGCGCCGGGAATCGCGCCCCGCGAATCGGCGCGGTCTGGGCGGAGGCGACGACCGTAAGGAAGAGGGTTGCGACCAACAACGGGAAGACCGTTCGTCGGGAGACCGCAGGCTGGAACCCTGCGGCTATCTGGCCTGCGGCCTTACGCCGACCTGCGTCGGCGGATTGATCAAGTTTCGGCGTCATTTCTATCCGTTCGTTCGGCATTGGGCCAGATGGTTCTGTCGGCATGGTGGGCCTTCTGGTTGTTGATGTAGTTGATGACCTTCTGCTTCTCGTGGGGGCTGACGCTGAACGCGCCGTAGCTGCCCTGCCACTTGAACCATTCGAGATTGTGCAGCACCGTGGTGATATAGCGCGACGAGCCGCCCTTGGCCAGCTCCATTAGCTTCGCCATGGTCATGGTTGAGGACAGCGATACAAGGATATGGACGTGATCTTCGGCGCCTCCGGCGGCAATTACGGGACAGCCGTGATCCTCGCAAATGGCGACAATCGAGCGGTGGATGTCCCGCTCGATTGCTGGCTCGATCAACGGCAGCCTGTCCCACGTTGCCCAGACGAAGTGGACCAGAACGTTGATCATGTTCTCCGGCATAATCGCTTCTGCTTTCCGCCGACGCAGGTCGGCGTAAGGCCACAGGCCAGACAGCCGCAGGGTTCCAGCCTGCGGTCCCACGGTCAGCCGCGGGGTTCCAGCCTGCGGTCCCACGGGCAGCCGCGGGGTTCCAACTGCGGTCTTCTATGGCTACCTGACTACTGCCCCTCGGCCCGACGCCCTACCCCTTTTTCTTCGGGAGCTCTTTGAGGAGCATGTCGACGGCGACTTCCAACTGCCGGTCGCGATGGCGCTCCAGGTCTTCCTCAGTCTCCTCGACGGTTACGTCGGGTTTCACGCCGACGTTCTCCATGTCCCTGCCGTCCGGCCCGAACCAGCCCCACATGGGGATTCGGTATGTCGTGCCGTCCTGCAGGCGACCGTTGTAGGTGCCGATGACGTAGCCGGGCGTGGGCACGCCGACGATCTTGCCGAGCTTGAGGTTGCGGAAGCCCATCGGAAAGATCTCCGCGTCGGACGCCGAGTTCTGGTTGATGAGCAGGACAATCGGCTTGCCCCAGTAGCGGACCGGCTGCGTGACCTTCTCGGCGTCGCGCGGCTGCGTGAAGCCGTAAAGGGTGCGGCTGAGCTGGCTCAGGATGGCGTCATGCGTATTGCCGCCGCCGTTCTCGCGGATGTCGAGGACGAGCGCGTCGGCCTCGCGGCCCTTGCCCCAGAGCTCGCGCTCGAACTCGTGGAGCGATGGCTGGTCCATGCCCTTGATGTGGAGGTAGGCGATGCGGCCATCGGAGAGTTTGGTGACCTTGTCCCGCTCCTCTTTGACCTTGCGCTGATACTCCAGCTCGCGCCAGGCGTCGACCGTGATGGGCTTCAGCTTGATCGTGCGCGCACCCTCCTTCGAGGGCTTGCTGTTCACCAGCAGCTCGACGGTCTTCCCGGCCTTGTCGGCGAGCGTCTGGTACATGGCTTCGTTCCAGGTGACATCTTCGCCGTCGATGGCCATAACGTACTCGCCTGGCTTCACGCGAGGCCCGAGGTCGTCGTCAGGGCCCTTCGGCATGTAGCCGGTTACCTTCAGGCCCGGTCCGGCGTAGTTCTCGTCGAACGTGATGCCGAGCTCGCCCGTCTTCGGTCCGGGCGGACCCGGCGCGGGACCGATTTCGCTGTGCGATGCGTTCAGCTCCCCAACCATGGCGGAGAGGAGGAACATCGAGAAGTCTTCCTTCGTTCCCACGCCCTCCAGCAGCGGCTCATACCGAGCGCGGACGGCCCGCCAGTCCACACCGTGCATGTTCGGGTCGTAGAAGCCAACGTTGAGGCGGCGCCAGAACTCGTTGAAGGCCTGGCGAATCTCGGCGCGGCGGTCGAAGTCCATGCGGGCGGAGAAGGCGATCGGCTGCGCCTGCCAGATAGGCCCGGTGCGCTGGATCAGGTTGACCGAGCCGCCCGGCCCGAGCGCATAGAACTTGCCCGCGTCGGTGGTGAATCGGGGCACGCCGGCCGCAACCCCGCTGGAAGTGAGCCGGGCCGCCGAGCCGCCCGCGACGGGAATCATGTAGAAGTCGGGCGCGCCACCCGCCGCCGCGACGTATATGACCTGCTTGCCGTCGGGGGTGATCTCGTAGGCTCCCGTGCCCTGGGTAGTAAGGCGCTTCGCGCGGTCCTGAATCTCGTCGAAGTCAATCTTCACTTCGACGTGCTTCTTTGCGTCGGTCGTCGCGCCGGTGCCGCCGGCCGGATTGCCAGCAGGCGCAGGGGCGGCCGTGTCAGGCTCTTCCTTCTCGGGGACGAGCGGGAGCTTGTAGACGTCTTCCTGGCCGTCCCGGTTCGAGACGAAGAGGAGGAATTTGGCGTCCGAGGTCCACTCCGGGTCGTTGTTCTGGCCCGGATAGTAGGTCACGTTCTTCGCGGCGCCGCCGGCTACGGGGACGACCCACACGTCGGATGTATCGACCGTATCGCGGCGCGAGAAGGCGATCCACTTGCCATCCGGCGACCATGAGTAGGAGTTGATACCCACGCCGAATTCGAGATTGTTGCCCTTCGATTCGGCGACACGGCGGGGCGCCGCGCTGCCGTCCACGGGCCAGACGAAGATTCCGCCCTCGACTCCGCTGCGGAGGAATGCGAGTGACTTGCCGTCGGGCGAGAGCTTGGGGCTCGATTCGTCCAGTGCGTACGTGGAGACCGGCTTCACCTCTTTCGAATCGACGTCGAGGCTGAAGAGGTTGAAGCTGCCGTTGCGGTCGGAGATGAAGTAGAGCTTTTTGCTGTCCGCCGACCAGATGATGTCGTAGTCGCGGGCCGGGTTGCTGGTGAGGCGCTTCGCGTCGCCCCCGGAGGTCGGGATGGTCCAGACCTCGCCTCGAATCACGAGGGCGAGGGTCTTCCCATCCGGCGATATCTCGGCTTCGGTCGCGCCGTTGGTCAGCGTGAGACGCGTGACGTTGTTCGCCTTGTCGTCGGTCGGAGCGTAGATGGCGAGCTTCTTCGAGTCGCCCACAGCCGCGTGCGCGGAGACGGGCACCACGTAGAGGTCGCCGGAATGCTCGTAGGCGATTGCCGAGCCATTGCGCGCGATGGAGGGGAACCGGACCTGCCCGTCCTTGTGGCGCGTGATGAGGGCGGGCTTTCCGCCGGTCGCCGCGCTCACCACGATATTGGCGGTTCCGGGGGTCAGGCGGTCGCTTGCGTAGAAGATGTCGCGGCCATCCGCGGAGTACATGGGCCAGAGGTCGGTGCCGTCGTAATCGGTGACGCGGGTGATCTTGCCGGACGACAGGTTGCGGGAGTAGATCTCCATGTTGGCGCTGCCGTGATACTTAGGCCGCCACCAGACGGCGATGGAGCCGCCGCGGTCGTACGCGATCGACTGACCGTCCGGCGAGTAGCAGCCGTAGCGGATCATGTTGTCGTCGTTGGTGAGCGTCTTGACCGCGCCGGTCTTCACGTCGATTGAGTAGAGCTGGAACGTGTTCGTATCGCGCTGGCCGTAGAAGAGGACCTTCGAGCCGTCCGGCGACCAGTCCATGGCCCAGTCGTTGCTCGAATGGTAGGTGAGCTGGCGCGCGGGACCGCCCGTCGCGGCGATGACGTAGACGTCGAAGTTGCCCTCGCGGTTGGACGTGAACGCGATCCAGTGGCCGTCCGGCGACCAGTGGGGCATCGTGTCTTCCGCCTCGTGGATGGTGAGGCGGGTGGCGGTTCCTCCGGTGGCGGGAACGGTCCAGAGGTCTCCCAGATAGCCGAAGCAGAGGGTCTTTCCGCCCGGGGAGAGGGCGGGAAAGTCCGCGCCTCGAATTGGCTTCTGTTCGGGAAGCGGGAGGAGGCTGCCCTGGGCGTGTGCGGCGGACGCGCCGAGACATAGAGTCGCACAGAGAGTCACACAAAGAACGGCGGCGCTGAGCGCCGCGCGGAAGTATCTCATCGATTCACCTCGGATTGGTTCGGTTCATACGGCTGTTGCAATTCGTTGAGAACGTGTACGTTATTATACATCAGGGCGGGTCACCGGCACCTCCCCCAACCCCCTCCTTCGCAAGGAGGGGGCTCAACGTCACGGCACCGCCGCCGAAGCCGTTCTTCGCAAGGAGGGGGCTTAACGGCACGGCACCGCGCCCGAATCCCTCCTTCGCAAGGAGGGGGCTTAACGGCACGGCACCGCGCCCGAAGCCCTCCTTCGCAAGGAGGGGGCTTAACGGCAGCCCCCTGGCACCCGGTAATGGCGGAGCAACATTGTCGTGTGAGCCGGTAGTACAGACGGCGTTGGGCGGGTCGTGTTACGGGCGGGCATTGGGCGGGTGAGCGGCGCGCAGGCCAATGACGATGGCGGCGAAGACGGCGCTCAACAGGTAGATGGGGTGCATCTGGAATGAGTTCTCGTTCAGGTCGTGCGTCAGGACCGCGAGCAGGCCGAGCGCGAAGGCCAGTACGAGCCGGCGATCCGTCTCGCTGACAGGCGACTTAATAATGCGCCAGGTTTCGACGGCGAGTCCGGCAAAGAGCGCCGCGGCCGCCGCGAAGAGCATCAGCCCTCCCTCGCAGAGGATACCAAAGTAGAGGCTGTGCGGCACGGAATATTCGGGAAACGAGTTCGTGCGGATGAAGGCGCGCCACGCCTCACCGAAAGCGCCAGGACCGCCGCCCGTCAACGGATTCGCCCGAAAGACGTGCCAACAGATGCGCCACATCTTTACCCGCGAGGAGAGCGAGCCGTCCGCGCGGAGCATGGACCCCTTTGTTAAGACGAGCCTGGCGACGATTCCCGCGAAGAGGAGGGCTGTGGTGAGAGAAATCGCTGCTATCGCGCGGTTCAGGTGCGGCCGGGGGGCATGCCAGAGCGCGGCCGCGCCTCCATGCGCCAGGCTCATCAGAATGAAGATCGCCACTCCGCCGCGACTCGCCGTGAGCCAGGCGCAGATGCCGTTGAGGAGCCAGGCTGCGAGCGCGGCCAGCCGCGCGAGCCATGTCCGGGAGGTCGCGGCGAGTCCGAGTGCGAGCGAGCCGAACACGAGGAAGAGGGAGACGAGGAGCGTCGGGTAGGGCAGAGAGCCGTTGCCGAGTCGATTCGCGAGGAACGGGTCGCCGGAGGCGTAGCGGCTGCCATTGACGGCCATGAGCTGTTCGGGTGTCCTGACTCTCGGCAGGAGCTGAAGCAGGCCCTCCACGCAGATCGCCACGCCGCCGATGGAGAGGCCGGAGAGAAGGGTGAAAAGCGATTCGCCCGTTGTTGCGAGGGCAAGTGCGAGCACATAACAGCAGACGCATGTCGTGGTTATCTGCGACCATCCGACGAGCGAGGCGTGCGTTGAGAGCGTGTACGCGAGGCCGTAGAGCGCGAGGAATCCTGCAGCGGCAGCGGGGACGGGCGGAGGATGGAGGAGCGCGCGCGTCACGGCGTTGCGGCGTTGCGGCGGCGCGGTGAGAAGCCGGAGGAGCAGGTTGGCGACCGCCAGGACCGGCGACAGCCATCCTCCAAGCCACGCCGGGTCCGGCATGTGGACGTAGATCGTCGCGGAATCGTGCGCGGCGACGTATACGGTCAGACCGAGGAGGAGCGCGTGAAGCGCTGGCAGCGCCTGCCACTGGTCCCCGGCTGGCGTGCGGCCGGTTACCATTCGGAGGCGCGGAACTCGCTCCAGACCCGCTGGTACGTCTCCTGCGTTTGGCCGGCGATTCGGTCCCAGTTGAAGACCTCGTGGACGCGGCGGAGGGCGTTGTCGGCCATCCAGCGCGCGTGGCCGGAATCCTTGAGCATTCGGACGATTCCCCACGCCAGGCTGTCGCTGTTCCCCGCCCATGTAACGAGGCCGCTGATATCGTGTTGGACGACCTCCTTCAGGCCGCCGGCATCCGAGACGACGCACGGCACGCCGGCCGCCATCGCCTCCAGCGCCACGATTCCGAACGGCTCGTAGAGGCTGGGGAAGCAGGCGACGTCGATAACTTTGTAGATTCGGAGGAGCGTGTCGTCCGGCACGAAGCCGGTGAAGAAGACGTGCCGCCCCACGCCGAGCGCGTTCGACTGCCGAATCAGGTGGTCCTTGTTGCCGCCGCCGACTATGATGAGCTTGGCGTCATGATACTGCGCGCGCACCTTCGGGAGGGCGCCGATAAGGATGTGCGCGCCCTTCTCGTGCGTGCCGCGGCCCACAAAGAAGACAAGCTTCTCCTCCGGCGCGGCGAACTGGGCGCGGAACGGGCCGGCCTCTTCCGGCGGGAAATCGAACCCGAACTTGTCCGCCTCGACGCCGTTGAAGATGACGTCCATTTTGTCCCACGGCGTATGGAGCGCGTGCGCGACCTCGCCCTTCATGAACTCCGAGCAGACGATGACGCGCCACGCCTCGAAGCAGAGCTGCCATTCGATTCCATTTATGTAGGATTGTGTCTGGTTGTTGATACCGTTGTTCCTGCCGTATTCCGTGGCATGAATCGTCGCCACGAGGGGCAGATGGTGCTCATTCTTGAGAGAGACCGCGCTGAAGTATGCCAGCCAGTCGTGCGCATGAAGGATGATGCCGTTCTGCGCGGCGCGCTTCTTCACTGGAGTTCGGCCTTTTGTCCATTCGCGGAGCAGCGCGTCGGCGCGGTCACGCATGGCGGCGTTGAGCTGGTGGACCCAGTGGATGAAGTTGTCCACCGGCGTGTAGGGCGTCACGCGGTGGATGTGGACGCCGCGGAACGTCTCTTCGGCGGGGGCGCCGGGAAACTCACAGGTGACGACGTGAACCTCGTCGCCGCGGGCCGCGAGCGCCCAGGCTATCTCCTCGACGTGCCGTGCAATGCCGCCGATGATTCGGGGCGGGTACTCCCAAGAAAGCATGAGAACGCGCAATAGCCTGCTCCTTAAGCCGGGAAGTGTTTAGCCGGGATGAACGTTATGGACGGAATGGGGAAACGGCTTTGAAACCACGAATGCACACGAATGAGCACGAATGACCTCTTGAACCCCGCCGTTATTCGTGTGACTTCGTGTGCATTCGTGGTTTCGCTTTTGACGTTATTCTGTTCATAACGTTCATCGCGGCTATGTATTTGCCTTTTTTGATTGGCGGTTAGCCTGGGCCGAGGACCACGTAGAGTTTACCCTGCCTGACGGCTACGGATTTGAGGGTGGCGCGGGCGAGGTCCTGGCGGAAGTCACCCGGCTTGAGGCGGTAGACCGGCACTCGTCGCAGGTACTCCTCCATCAGCGGGCGGGCGATGCGGGATATCTGCTCCTGTGTCGAGGGAGTCAGGCCGCCGATGTCGATTCGCTCGATCTTCGGGTCGTCGAAGTAGAACGCGCCCTCCGCCGGCTCGTAACGTATCTGCCAGTCTCCGACTGCGTGTCCCTTGACCAACTGGTCACCGGCGAGCCTCGCCGTTGCGGCGAGGCTGATGCCAATGCGGTCGGAGGAATCGTTCAGAATCACTTCGGGGTTGCTGTAGGTGACGGTGATGAAGAGGAGCTTCTGGTCGAACGGGAATTTTGCGGCAACGCGCTTCTGGAGGTCCTCGCGGGTGAACGCGAGGGTGAGGTTGGTAGTGCGCAGGCGGGCGACGAGAAGCAATCCCGCGCCCAGAATCACGAGCAGCACTACAGCAAGCGCTATCCACTTAGCAGAATTGCGTCTGCTCAACGGCACTCTCCTCACGTGACATGGCGGTGTTTTCCGGTGACATCGTAGCATACGCGGAGCGCCGGGCGGAGTTTCAGGGGCAGGAGAAGGCTGGGGTGGCGTGCAATTCTAGACGGGCCCTCACCCCCCAACCCCCTCTCCCAAAAACGGGAGAGGGGGAGCAGGGCGCCCTCACTCCCCGGCCCCCTCTCCCGGGAACGAGAGACGGGGCTTAACGGCCCGCCGCATTCACGTAATCTGGCTCCCAGGGGAGGGAGACATGGATGAACGGCGCGGCGGCTGGTCATTTCGGGTGGGCACGGGATTTGTGGAGACTGAGAATGGGGACGGTACATACCGTCGTGAATCAGAAGGGCGGGGTCGGTAAGACCACGACCGCGGTGAATGTGGCGGCATGTCTCGCGCAGGCGGGGCGGCGCGTGCTTCTGATCGATTTGGATCCACAGGGCAATGCGACGAGCGGGGTGGGAATCGACAAGAACAGCCTGGCGCAGATTGGGCGCGGCGCGCAGAAGTCTACGTATGAGGTGTTGATCGACGGGCTCCCGGCGGCGGAAGCGGTCCAGGACACGGTCGTGCCGGGCCTGCGGATGCTGCCAGCCAACATCGATCTCGCGGGCGCGGAGATCGAGCTAATAATGCGCGAGAGTCGGGAAACCCTTGTCAGGGACTGCATCGGCCCGGTGGTCGCTGATTACGATTACGTGATCCTCGATGCGCCGCCTTCGCTGGGTCTGCTGACGCTGAACAGCCTGGTAGCGGCCGACTACGCGATCGTGCCGATTCAGTGCGAGTACTACGCGCTCGAGGGCGTAAGCCAGCTCATGAAGACGGTTGAGCTGGTGAAGCGCAGACTGAATCCTGACCTGGAGATTGGGCTGGTCATTCTCACGATGTATGACAACCGGGTCCGGCTGGCGCAACAGGTTGTGGCGGAGGTGCGGAAGGCATTCGGCCCGAAGGTGGCTCGTACCATCATCCCGCGCAACGTGCGGCTTTCGGAAGCGCCGAGCCACGGCCTTCCCGTTACCGTGTATGACCCGCGGTCGCGCGGCGCGCAGGCGTACCGCGACATCGCTCAGGAGATAATGAGATATGGAGAAGCGGGGGCTCGGTAAGGGGCTGGGCGCGCTGATTTCGGGGTCGTTCGGGGAGGATGACGCCGCGAGCGTGCGGGAGGTGAGGGTGGAGCATATCCGGCCCAATCCCTATCAGCCGCGTCAGGTATTCGACCCCGAGCGGCTGGCGGAGCTGGTCGCTTCCGTTCGCGAGTATGGAGTGCTCCAGCCGGTACTGCTACGGCGGGTGGGGGTAGACAGCTACGAGCTAATTGCCGGCGAACGGCGATTCAGGGCGGCGCAGGAGGTCGGCCTCAGGGCCATTCCGGCGCTCGTCAGGGAGTACAGCGACCCGCAGATGCTGGAGGTCGCGCTCATCGAGAACGTGCAGCGCGAGGACATCAGCCCGGTCGAGGCGGCGAAGGCGTATCGACGCCTCAATTCCGAGTTCGGGATGACGCAGACCGAGATCGCGAGGCGGGTGGGGAAAGCGCAGTCCACGATCGCGAACACGCTGCGGCTATTGGCCCTGCCTGCGTCTATTCTCGAGAGCCTTCAGCGCGGCGAGATCAGCGAGGGGCATGCGCGGACACTGTTGCAGGTGGGCGGAGAAGACCAGGCGAGCGCGTGGGAAGCGATTCGGAGCAAGGGATTATCCGTGCGCGAGGCCGAGCGGCTGGCGAAGCAGATTCTGGAGCGCCCTCATTCGACGGCGGTGGTTGAGAAGGTCCGCCGCGAGCCGCTTCAGGACCCGAATCTTGCCGCCGTGGAGGGTGCTCTTCGTGAATCGCTGGGAACGAAGGTCCATGTTCGGCTCTTGAACGGGATTGGGAAGATTGAAATCGAGTTCTATGATGAGCAGCAGCTGGAGGGTCTGATCGCCCGGCTCACCGGAGATGGCATCTGATGCCGGCCGAGGAGCGGTTCTATTACGACGATCCAGAGGCGCCGGCGCCGAACGTCCCGGTGAGTCCTGGCGGCGCCGCCATTCTGTTCGATGAGCATGATCGGATACTCATCATCAAACGAACGCGAGGTCCATACTGGAGCCTGCCTGGTGGCCGGATGGACGTTGGCGAATCGTCGCAGGACTGCTGCGTGCGGGAGACGGAGGAGGAGACCGGCCTGCGCACACGGGTGGTGCGGCTGATCGGCCTCTACTCGAATCCACGGTCGATCTGCGCGTACCCGGACGGTAACGTCCATCAGAGCTACGTGGCGCTCTTCGAGTGCGAGGTCGTGGGCGGGTCGCTTCGGGAGAGCGCCGAAACGAGTCGATTCCACTGGATGGCTCGGGGAGAACTCGACGACTTCGTGCTATTGCCGGACAGCCGCATTTGCTGCCTCGACGCGTGGGCGCGACAAGAGGCGGCATTCATCCGCTGAATCACCAGCTGGCTATTTCACGTGGAATATCCCCGCACCCATGAGCCTCGGGCTCCCATTCTCAAGTCTACTGCCGATGCCCTCGTCCGTCCTCATCCTCGGAATGGGCGGCGGATTCGACCTCTTCTGCGGTCTGCCACTGCTCTTCTCGCTTGAGGCTGCCGGGCATCAGGTTCACCTCGCCAGCATCAGCTTCGCCAATCTGAGCGAATACACGGACGCGGAATGGCTGTCTCCCACGCTCGCAGCGGTGGGACCGCCGCAGCATGATGTAAAGGGCTACCATCCGGAGCGCTACCTCGCGAGGTGGTTTGAAACGCTGGAGCAGCCCCGCACTCTCTGGTGCATCGAGCCGACGGGCTCTCGGACCGTACGCGAGGACCTTGTGCACATCCGGAACCGAATCAATTTCGAGGCGTTAATCCTCGTCGACGGCGGGATCGACAGCCTCACGCGAGGCGACGAGGAGCTGGTCGGCACCGTCCTCGAGGATTACGTCTCCCTCGCTGCCGCGGATATGATGTCGGGCGTCCCGGTGCGGATACTTGCCTCCATCGGAATGGGAATCGAGGGCGACGTGTCCTGCGCGTGCGTCTTCGAGAATATCGCAGCGATAACGGAGATTGGCGGATTCCTGGGATGCAGCGGACTTTCGGCGCAGATGGAGTGCTTCAGGCGATACGAGGATGCAGTCTCGTTCGTTCACCACCAGCCCGGCCAGCAGCCGAGCGTGATAAATGCCTCCATAATCTCGGCAGCACGCGGCCACTACGGTGATTTCCACCTGACCGAGCGAACCAGAGGAAGCGAGCTGCGAATCTCCCCGCTTATGAACCTCTACTGGTTCTTCGACCTGCCGACGGCCGCCCGGCAGAATCTGTTCGTGGACCGGCTCCGTAATACCCGTACCGCCGGAGACGCATTCGGCGTCATCTACGAGGCTCGCGAAACCATGACGCTCAGGCGACCGATCCCGTTTACTCTGCCCTGACATCGAGATCGACTAACACGGGCAGGTGGTCGGACGCCAGCGTCGCGACTACGCTAACGCCATTAGCCGCAAAGTGCGCAGAGCTCCAGACGTAATCGATTCGTGCGTCCGGGCGGTCCGCGCGGAACGTCGGCTGTTCGCCCGCAGCATCTGCGTCGCGCAAACCGCACTGCTCATTCAGGTACCGCATCTCTTCGCTGGGCGGCCTGGCGTTCAGGTCTCCGCAGAGAATGAGCGGCGTCGTAGCTGAATCGGCAATGTCCCGGACCCTCTCCACTGACTTCATCCGGTCGAACCGATTCAGGCTGAAATGGGTAGTCATGATTCGTACTACGCCTGACTCCGTCTCGATTTCCGCGCACAGAAGCGAACGGCGCTCGAACAGGAGCAGGACCCAACGCCTCTCCCCGGAGTTGGGCAGCGGATGGAGCCTGTGGGATCGTACCGGGAGGTTCGTGAGAATCATGTTGCCGAAGCCGCCGAAGCCCATCTTGTAGCTTGGAAGGAAGTATCCTTTCATGTCCAGCAGCTCGGACAGAATCCGCGGCTGGTCCCAAAGCCTGCTCTGCGGCAGCCTCTGATGAACCTCCTGAAGACAGACGATGTCGGCCCGGCACTCGCGAATCACATCGGCGACCCGTTGAATGGATCGCCGATTGTCTATGCCCAGTCCGCCACGAATGTTCCAAGTTACCAGACGCATGTCACACGGACCACGGTTAACCGCGAAGACGCGAAGAGCACGAAGAACGGCAACGACAACGGCTTATTGACCGCGAAACACGCGAAAGGACGCGAAAAGAATTCATGCATTTCCTGCCGTTCCCGGTGCTCCCTGTGTTCCCCGTGGTTGATTCTCTCGTCGTTTTCCGTGTCCTCCGTGGTTGAGCCTGCCTTTGACGTCGTTCGCGTTCTTCGCGTCTTCGCGGTTCAAATCGCTCTTATTCCCGGAGGCGAGGGTCGAGGGCGTCGCGGAGGGCGTCACCGAAGAAGTTGAATGCAATGACGACGGCCGCCAGGGCGATCGAGGGGTAGACGAGCAGCATTGGCTGGGAGCGGAGGTAGGGGCGCGCGTCGCTTATCATGCGGCCCCAGCTTGGGAATGGCGGCTGGATCCCGATGCCGAGAAAGCTGAGCGTCGCCTCCGCAAGGATGATTCCCGCGATGTCGACCGTGAGGGCCACGATAATGGGCGAGAGCATGTTTGGCAACAGATGTCTGGTAGCGATACCCCAGCCACTCACGCCGATAGCCTTCGCGGCCTCGACGTACTCCTTTTCCCGCAATGCCAGCGCCTGTCCGCGGACGAGCCGGGCCATGCCGGGCCAGCCGACCAGCGCCAGCGCGACGAAGACGGTGAGGAAGCTGGCTGCCGGAGAGGTAGGGCGGATGATGCCGACCAGCAGGATCGCGAAAAGGAGGTCCGGAAACGCGAACATTGCGTCGGTCACGCGCATCAGAATCGTGTCCCAGAGTCCCCCCTTCCAGGCGGCCATGAGGCCAAGGGAGACGCCGATGACGACCTCGATCGCCTCGACAATGACGCCGACCGAGAGCGAGACGCGCGCGCCGTAGATGAGGCGGCTGAGCGTGTCCTGCCCAAGGTTGTCCGTGCCCAGGGGGTGTCCCTTGCCGGAGTTAACGAGAATCTGGGTGCGGTCCTGCGCGTCGTAGGCGTGGGGTGCGAGGAGGGGCGCGAAGACTGCCATCAGTACCAGAACAATGATGAGGCCGACACTGAGGAGCGCGACCGGGTTGCGACGCAGCCTCCGCCACGCCTCGCCCCACGGGCTGGCGCTCCGGACGGGCCGGCCGACCGGCGTCTCCAGCGACACGTCGGGAGTCATTTCGGTCGCCACTATTTCGCCCCCTCGTAGCGCACGCGCGGGTCGAGCACGCCGTACAGAATGTCGACCACCAGATTCACGGTGATGAAGATGGCGGCGACGAGCAGCGCCACACCCTGAATCACCGGGTAGTCACGGGAGTTGATGGACTGCACGGACTGGTAGCCGATGCCCGGAATCGTGAAGATGTTCTCGATGACGAACGAGCCGGTCAGGAGGAACCCGAAGGTGTTGCCGAGCACAGTGAGGACCGGCAGAAAGGCGTTGCGAAAGGCGTGCTTAAACAGGACGCGACCGGGCGAGAGGCCCTTTGCCTGCGCCGTGCGGACGTAGTCCTGCCGGATGGTCTCCAGCATCGAGGAGCGCATGAATCGGGCGAGGAGGGCGGCCGGGCGCGCGGCGAGCACGACCATCGGCATGAGGAGGTATTGCCAGTAGGGGATGATGAGCTTGAATCCCAGGAGCGACACCTCTTCGCCTTCCCAGCCGGAGGAGGGGAGCCACCCGAGCCGGACGGAGAGGAGCAGCATCAGGAGCGGGCCGACAACGAATGCGGGCATCGAGACCATCAGCAGCACGAATCCCATCGTTCCGCGGTCGAGCAGGCGGTTGTGCTTCAGCGCGGCCAGTACACCGGCGGGAATGCCGAACGCGACGGCCGTGAGGAGAGCCATGCAGGCGAGGAAGGCGGTGTTCGGAAATTGCTCCGCGATGATCTGGGTGACGGGGCGCTGGCCGGTCCCGAACGACCGCCCCAGGTCGCCGCGCGTCACCGCTCCCCACACGAAGCTGCCATACTGCACGAGCGGCGGCCGGTCGAGACCGTACTCGTGCTCGAGCTGCTTCACGCGGACGGGGTCGCTGTGCTGCCCCAGCATGATGTCGATGGGGCTGCCGGGCGAAAGGTAGCCGAGAAAGAAGGTGATGAAGGAGACCGCCAGGAGGGTGGGAATCGCCAGCAGGAGGCGATTGCGGACGTAGGTGAACATGCGTCCATGATACCATGTGTGCGACGGCGTGAGAATGGCAGTCGGTGTTTTCGCGGATGTGAAGCAGTGGATGCGTCATCGTTCCGGGAATTGCCCGCATTTTTCGCATGACTCTTGACAACTTTAGGACTGGACAGTACAATACGTTTAGAACTGACCTGTCCTACTAATCGTGTCCTACCAAATCATGCCAGAGAGTTTCCGGTAATGAGCAGTAGAGAGAAGATTCTGAGCGTGTCGCTGGAGCTGTTTTATCGAAACGGCTACCAGGCGACGAGCGTAGACGAGATCATCGCCCTTGCGAAGGTCAGCAAGAGCAACTTCTACTATCATTTCAAGTCGAAGGAAGACCTCGGGCTGGAGGTGCTCAACCAGCGGCGCGCGCTGCTGATGCACTCGCTGGACTGCATGCTGGGCGACTGCGATGAGTGCCCGAGGGAGCGGTTGCTCCGGTTCGTCGATCATCTGGTCGAGGCGCAGGAAGCCGACTTGAAGAAGGGCGGATGTCCCTTCGGCAACCTCGTGGCCGAGATGGCCGACCACAGCGAGCGGTTCCGGTGTTACCTGGTGGATGTTTTTGGCGAGCTGACGACGCGCATCGTGTCGGTGGTCGAAGACGGTCAGCAGCACGGGGCATTTCGGTCGGACATCTGCCCGCATGACGTGGCGGCCCTCTTCGTCCAGGCGACCCAGGGGATGCTGCTCATGACCAAGTGCCAAAAATCGGTGGAAACGCTCGGCCGCGGCGCGCGTCTCTTAGTCAGGCTGATTTCGGTTTAGCGGCGTTAGTGCATTCCGGGAATTAATCGGGGCCGCGAGTTGTTCAATTGATCAGAGCGTGAAACCAAAGCGCCAGTGCGTCCGTCAAATAGGACGTACCAGTACGTACAACCCCCGGATGGGCTGTACCGTTGGGACAGCATCCGTTCTCACATAGAGAGAAGGAGGCGTGCAATGCAGACCGAATTGTTGGATCGAGAGGAAGTGCGCTCCGTCACAACAGGTGTCGCGAATCTGGCGAGTGGACCGGATTTGACGAATCCCGCGCACCCCGCGAACCATGGCGAGTTCGAATCTCTCGTGGCGCGGACGCAGCGCCAGGCCTACAACATGGCCTACCGAATGACCGGAAACCGCGACGACGCGGAGGACCTGACGCAGGAGGCCTACCTGCGCGCCTATCGCTCGTTCGATAAATACGACCGCGCACTGCCGTTCGAGAACTGGTTCTTCCGAATCCTCTCGAATCTCTTCGTGGACCGGCTGCGCCGCCGGCCAAAGCAGACGCCGCTCTCGCTGAACCAGTCGCTTACGAACGCGGATGGCGAGGACGACTACACGCTCGAGGTGGCGGACGACAGCGCGAACCCGGAGACCCAGTTCCTGAAGGACATCGTGGACGAGCGGCTCCAGGATGCGCTCTCAGGCATGCCGAAGGACTTCCGGACCGCCGTGCTGCTCTGTGACGTGGAGGGGTTGAGCTACGAAGAGATTGCGAAGGCGATGGGAACGAGTATCGGAACGGTGCGGTCCCGGATTCACCGCGGCCGGCTGATGCTTCGCAAGCGGATGGAGGGCGAGCCGGTACGCACGCGGCGACGCAGTATCGCCTCCCTGAAGCCGTGCAGTCAGTGCTGAGGCTATGGTGAATTGAAATTGAGGGCGGGTGCGCGAAGCTCATCGCGCACCCGCCCTTTTCTTTGTCTGGCTGATTCTGTGCGCAGCTCACGGCTGCGTCAGTTTTGTGGCGCTCACGTGAAGCGACTGCCGGAAGGGCTGCAGTTGGAAGCGGATCCGGTCGAGCAGCCGGTCTGGGCAAAGGTGGACATGACGCGCCGCGTCTGGCTCGCTCCGCAATCGGGGCATGCGTGTCCTTCGCGCGGCGCGCTCATCGGCTGTAGCTTCGTGAATCGGGTCCCGCAGCGCGAGCAGTGGTATTCGTAGAGTGGCATTACTCTATCTTACCACCTTGCCATGGGGAGTCCTCGACGTAGACGGCATCGCCGATGAGCGACAGCGAAGCGCCCACGCCGGTAATGGTGACGCTAATTGCCGATTCGGCGAGTGTGAATCGCAGCTCGACTGCTCCCGGAGCCTCGAATGGAGTGGGGATTTCGTTCGGCGATGGATGTCCATCGACCATTAATTCACCGCTCGAAATGTAGTCCGGGAACTCAATCACGCCGGTCGCATCACGGTCACTCCATACCTTTTCTGGCGCGTCGAAATGATGCGCTTTGACCTCCGCATCGGTCCAGTGCAGGACCGCGGTCTACACCCACCCCGTCCCCGAATCGACGCCCGGTGCCCCCTCCGACCGATGAATATACGCAGGCAGGAAGCAGACCACGACCTGCCGGCCGAGCTGGGCAATGCCGGACACCGTCGTGTCGTGCAGCTCGATGATTGAGTTGCTCATTGCTGGAAACTTCCACGGAGACGCGGCGCTTGCAAGATGCCCTCTTCGAGCCAGGGCGCTAACTGAGCGATTGTACCACCCGGTTGAAGCGGGGTGATGGAACCTCCTTCCTGCGTGAATCGTTCGGATGTCGGCGAATCGCACAGGGACGAAAGGGACGTGGGAGGAGAGACGATGGCACGAGATGACATTCGGCCGCGGCCGGACGAATATGACGAACAGCTCGGACAGAACGATCGGGCGGGACAGCAGGGCGGGCCGGACCACGCGGCGAGCCGCACCGCCTACGACATGAAGGCGCTTCACCGGCGACTCGAGGCGATTCCGGACAATCTCCTGACGCAGATTCCGGTCCTCGACCCGGGTACGCGACTGAAGGAGGGCGCGGCCTACCTCGACCTGGCACACCCGGAGCAGGGCGAGTTTCGGGGGATGAACGACATGATCGTGGAGCCGCGGAGCTGCGTCGTCGCGAAGAATATGGTCGAGGATTACGAGCTCTGGAACTTGCCGCGGGGTGAGCGCAACGCGGAACGGCTCGGCCGATTCACGAGCGTGGAGGAGAAGAGTCAGGCGGCGTGAGCGCGCCCGCCGCGGAGATGGTGCAGCCGCGCGGGCACTTCGTTCAGGCTGACAGCCTTCTGTTCCATGCCGCGCCAGAGGTCGCCACTCTCGCGGAGCCGCGCGTCCATGTTGCGAAGCGTGAATCGGCGCGGATTCGTGTTGGGGTCGTCAAGCTCGTCCCACTCCAGCGGGGCGGCGACTGGCGCTCCGGCTCGCGCTCGCACCGCGTACGGAGTGACGGCGGTGGCGCCATAAGAGTTGCGCAGCGTGTCGACAAACAGCCGGCCGCAGCGGTCCTCCTTGCGCATCTCGACCGTCATCCGCTCCGGGTCGCGGCGGACAAGCTCGTCCGCGATCTGCTGCGAGATGGCGCGAACGGAATCGAAGTCGCGCTGCGGCTGGAGGGGAACGACCACATGGAGGCCGCGAGAGCCGGTCGACATGAGGAAGGCGGAAAGCTCCAGCTCGTCCAGAAGCGCGCGCAGGAGCTTCGCGGCGCGGCGCACCGATTCGAAATCGTCCTCGGCCGGGTCGAGGTCGAGAACCATGCGATCCGGGCGGTCGAGCGAATCGATGCGGCTCTGCCAGACGTGCGGCGTGATGCAGGAGAGGTTCGCCAGCCAGACGAGCGTGGCCGCGTTGTCGCACACAGCGTGCGTGACGTGGCCGCCCTCCTTCTCCACCGTGACGCGCTCGACCCACTTCGGCGCGTTCTCCGGGACCTCCTTCTGAACGAATCCCGCTTCCGCGACTCCGCGCGGGAATCGCTGCATGTGGAGTGGGCGTCCGAGAACGTGCGGCAGCATGGCATCCGCCACGTCGCGGTAGTACGCCGCCAGGTCGCCCTTTGTAATGCCGTCGTCGGGGAAGAGGAGGCGGTCCGCGTGTGTCACCTCCACCTCGATCTGCCCGATGCTCAACCGCTGGTCCATGACCTGGTCAGCCCTTCGCCGCGATCTCTTCGATGGTGCGGCCGGATTCCACCGATCCGGGCCGCTGGAGCAGGATGTCGCCCTCCCACTCCGCGTCGGTATCGCGGAGCTTCTGGAGAATCCACGAATCCTGGCCCTTTCGCCGCAGCCTCGTGAGGGAGAAGCCGCCGCGAAGCTTTTCGCCCCGCAGCTCGAAGGTCGCATGACCCGATTCGAGTGCCGCCGCAATACCGATTGGCTCGCCGGCCCGCTCGGACGTATTACGGTATGTGCCGCGATCCCATATCTGCACGGTCCCCGCGCCGTAGCCGGTGGCGATGACGCCCTCGAAGTTGCCCCAGGAGAGCGGATGGTCCTCGACCGCCACGGCGAGCCGCTTGTCCCGCGGGTTCATGGAGGGGCCTTTCGGAACCGCCCACGACCGATAGACACCCTGCACTTCCAGCCGGAAGTCGTAGTGGAGGCGGCGCGCGGCATGCTTCTGGATCACGAATCGTCCGGTGTCGCCCATCTCCTTGCACAATACGAACCAGGGCGCGAATCGGCGGATTGAAATCAGGCAGGCGCGTCAGCCATCCGCATGTTCAGCCATTTAGGAGGGGACGCCGAGGAAGTTCTGTGCGCGGTGCTGGAGGTCGAGGGCAGCGGTGTGAAGGCGCACGAACGCCTCGACGAGGCTTCCGTAGGCGCTGAAATACTGGTGGACGTCGGCGTCGCTCATGGACTTGGAGGCGAGGTAATAGAGATGATCGCTCGTCAGCATGCGCCGCCAGGTGTCGAGATAGTGCGGCTCCTTCGTGGATTTGATGAGCGGCTCCATCCGCTTCAGCTCTTCGTAGCAGAACTGCTGCATCTCATTGCCGAGCCAGGCGGAGGTGTCCCGCTCCTTGTCGGCCCAGGAGATGGTCGCGAAGTCGTCCACGGAAATCGTTCCGACCGGCGGGAGAGAGCGGACCGCCTCCGTGGGCGTCGTGAAGGCGAGCTGAGGGTATTTCAGGACCTCGCCGGGCATGTGGCGGAGGAAATCGAAGATGCCGCTGTCCGCCCAGATATGCTCGCCGAGCGCTTCGTAGTCGAGGGCGAGCAGGACGTTCATGTCCGTGTTCTGCGAGAGCCAGCTTGCGAACGTCTCCGCCCGCAGCGGCCAGCCCTCCCAGTCGCGATTGCTGAATCGATAGCCGAGGTCGTCGGAGAGGCGATAGTTTCGCAGGAGTACCGGCAGACCGCAGGTCGAGCTGTAGACGAAGTCCGGGGAGCGCCAGTTCTCCATCAGCCAGTCGACGCCTTCGGTGATTATTCCCTCGTAACCCAGGTGCTGGACGGTCGCCGCGATGCCGTTGTTGTACATGCACTCGGTGTTTCGGAAGACGGTCGGCCGGACGCCCAGCAGCGCGTGAATCCGGTCCGAGTGCATCCGCGCCTGTTCTTTGAACTCGACGCGCTCGGTGTCGAACAGCCCGGCGAGCGAGTGGTAATAGGTTTCGCCGGTGAACTCGACGAGCCCCGTCGCGGCGAGGCGCTTGAAGAGATCGAGGAGGTTGGAATCGTATCGCTCGATCTGATCCAGGAGGGTCCCCGAGAGACCATAGGCGATGCGGAAGGGCTTTTCATGGTCGGCGAACCCCTCGACGAGCTCCAGCAGGAGGCGCGTGGCCGGGTAGTAGCACTTCTCGGCGACCTTGTGGAAGACGGTGCGGTTCAGCTCGTCGTCGAAGTAGTGCTGGTGGAGCTTCTTCGGCGGCACGGCAGCGCCTGCCCGCCTCCGGTCGTACGGGAGCAGCCTGTCGGGCTGGTGCGCGAAGAAGAAGAGGGTGATGAGAGTCAAGGGGCGCGGCTCCTTCCTGGGTTCTGCCGGGTCCCTATTCCCGCCGCCTCCCCGCTTGTCCTTCCCTGCGTGGCTTCCGGCACAAGAAAAGCCGCTTCCGTCATCCCGCGGCGATCCGCCTTTGATGTTAGTGGCCGGGGGAATTACCGCGAAAGGCGGACCCCCGCGGGATGACGGCAAACAGACTTGCACGCAGATCGATCATTAAGACTCACCTTACGCAGGCAAGCAATTGGTTATGGAGTCCGCACTCGATACGGCCGGCGGGCTGCACCCCGCCGCTATCATGCCTGCGGCCAGTCGCGCACCTCCGTGCGCG
>Ga0207667_10003010_pt1 | contig 20893 bp, 15 predicted proteins | sample KBSCornC52_FD_184301 | JGI IMG/M metagenome (GOLD analysis project Ga0207667, IMG submission 184301) | Corn rhizosphere microbial communities from Kellogg Biological Station, Michigan, USA - KBS Corn C5-2 (SPAdes) (version 2) | ecosystem: Host-associated > Plants > Roots > Rhizosphere > Soil ...
TAGTATGGTGCTCGCGGTACATTGCATCCAGCGCATTGGGGATAATAGGAACGGGATCCTCGTGTTTTGTTTTTATGAGCGTATCCACTAGCATCGTCTCCCTGCCCGGTAAGAGCTTTCTAACCCCTAAGACAGAAGACAGCGCTGCTTATTACGGGGCTTGCACCCCAATATCTAGGGGTAATACCACGAAGACCCCAAGATTCGGTGGTTCACCCGCTTTACTTTCCCTTACGATGGGTTTAGGATGGTTTCAACCCTCCCCCCTGTGTGAACGTGTGAAGGTCTTTAAGGAAGGGGCCCGCATTGCTCAAGCTTAAGCGCGTCGACATCCACGGTTTCAAGTCTTTCTATGATCGTACGGACATGAAGTTCCACGGATCCGGTATCACGGCCGTTGTGGGGCCGAACGGCTGTGGAAAATCCAATATCTCCGACGCGATTAGTTGGGTCCTAGGCGAACAAAGCGCCAAGAGCCTTCGCGGCACGCGCATGGAAGATGTGATCTTCGCGGGCACCCGAGAACGCAAGCCCCTCGGGATGGCGCAAGTCACATTAACCATGGTGGATCCGCTTGGCCAACATCTGGTCGCGGGGGGACACGAAGCTCATGCGAACGGGAATGGCAACGGGAATGGAAGCAGCAACGGCCACGCCCACCCCCATGCGGAAGAGATCACCATCACCCGTCGGCTGTACCGGTCGGGTGAAAGTGAGTACCTGATCAACGGGAAAACTGCCCGGCTGCGCGATATCCAGGATCTGTTCAGCGGCACCGGCCTAGGTCCGGAAAGCTACGCCATCATCGAGCAAGGACGAATCGGCCAGATTCTTTCCAACAAGCCGGCCGACCGCCGGGCCATCATCGAAGAGGCGGCGGGTATCGGCAAGTACAAGACGCGCAAGCGGCTGGCCGAGGCCAAACTCGAAAGCGCCAAGCAGAATCTATCGCGCGTGTTCGACATTCTGGAAGAAGTCGGACGGCAGGTGAACTCGCTCAAACGGCAGGCATCAAAGGCGCGGCGCTATGAGGAACTGCGCACGGAGATGGTCACTTTCCTTCGCCAGGCCGTAGCCGGGCGATTCCGTATGCTCGAAGGCGACGCCGCACGCATGGCGCTCGATCTGAGCCAAGCTCAAGGGCTATTTGTCGAGATCTCCGGGCAATTACAAGAGAAGGAAGGCGAGCACACCCGCCTCCAGGAAACCTGCTATCGAACCGAGGCCGAGCTGACTGCCGCGCGAGCTAAGGTCGCCGAGCTGAATCTGGAAAGCGAGCGGACGCGCGGCCGCCTGGAGCTGCAAGCTAAGCAGATTGGCGCGATTGGCGAGCGCCTAACCGGCAACGAAACGGAAACCCAGGACCTGGAGACTCGTCGGGAACAGCAACAGGGGGAGCTCGATGTACACGCGCAAAACATCGCTCGTTTAGATGCGGAGAGTGTGTCGCTCCGCGAGCGGCTTCAGGAGAAAACCACCGAACGCGACGCTCTCCAGAACGATCTGCGGAATCGCGAGCGTGGGCTAGAATCTGCCCGTACGCGCGTCCTGCAACTGCTGGGCGAGGTCTCGACGCTGCGCAATCAGGTGGTTCAGATCGACGAATACCTGGCGGCCATCGAGCGCGATTCCGCGCGCGCCCGCAAGGAGGAAGAGATCGCGTCAGGCGAGCTGGCTCGTCTGGATCAGGTGAAGGCGGAGCTATCCACTAAGCTTTCAGCTCAGCAACTGGAGCTCGAATCTCTGGCCGATCGCCGGCATCGCGTCGAAGAAGACTTGAAGACGCGGCAGGCAGCGGTCGCGGCCTCGCGGCAAAGCCTGGAAGAATTGCGAACGGCGTTATCGCGCCAAAAAGCTCGCCGTGATTCGCTGGAAGAGATTCTTTCGCATCGGGCCTACACCACCGAGTCGGTTAAGCGGCTGTTCACCGCCATCGAGCACGGGCAAGTCTCGGGATTCAAGCCCACGGGCGTGTTGGCGGATTTCGTGGAAGTGATCGACCCGGCGTGGGAGAAAGCCTGCGAAACGTTCCTGCATGAGGAACTGGAGTACGTAGTCGTCTCGGATTGGGCGGAAGCCGAACGTGGCGTAGAGCTGATGCGCGCCGAATCCGACGGACGCGTGACGTTCTTGGTCAATGACGGGGCGACGCCGCCGCATCCGCCGGTAACGCTGATCGGTTCAGAAATCGCCGGGCGTTTGGGCGATGCGCTCCGGCTTAGCCAGGCATACTATCTGCCCCGCCTCGGGAAATGTTTTCTGGTTAAGGATCACGCAGCCGCCCAACGTTTGGCTGCGGAACATCCGGACTATTACTTCCTGGTTGCGGATGGCGTTAGCTATCACGGACACGCGGTGAGCGGCGGTCGCAAATCGAGCGGCGGCCCGCTGGCGCTCAAGCGCGAACTTCGCGAACTGGCATCCCAAGTAGAAGCGCGCGAGCGCGAGGCTGATACGCTGACGGGAACCCTTGAGGAACTCGAAAGGAATTCCGCGCAACTGGCCGAAGAACTGGAGCACGTGCGTGCTCAACAGCAGCAGCAGGAAAAAGGCGCACTTGCCCTGGATCACGAGCAACGCCAATTGGCCGAGGAATTCGCCCGCTCCGGCCAGCGCCTTTCGGTTGCTCGCTTGGAGCTGGAACGCCTCACGAGAGAAGACGAGCGTTCTCGCCAGCAGCGCGAGCAGAGCCAAGCGGCCGTCGCGCAGCGCGAGCAGGAACGCTTCGATCAAGAGAAATCTCTGGAACTCGCGCGGGGCGAATATGAGGGTTTGCAGGCTCGCGCCCATTCGGTTGGCGAGGAACACGCGCACGTCAGAGCCGAATTAGCCGGTCTCGACGAGCGCCTGCGAGCAGAAAAGACTGCTGCGGGACGGATTGAGGCGCAGATTCAACAGATGATCGCCCGGCGCGCAGAGCTGGAGCGCGAACTGGAGCGCATGGGCGTGGAACGCGCGCGATTGCTGGCCGATAACATCGAGTTGGATCAGCGAGCCGGGCAGTTGGCCCAGGATACAGCTTCATCCGTGGCGTGGGTCGAGAATCTGGCAGCGGCGGAGACGGCGGGACGCGCATCCCTTGCCGCGCTGGACGAATCGCTCAAGGCGTTGCGAGCCGACGCGCAAGCCTCGCAAGAGCGACGAAGCGCCATCGAAGTGGAACTGGTCCGTAAGCAAGGGGATCTGCGTTATCTCGACGAGACCAGCCACCGGGATCTGAATGCCTCAGCCGCGGAGGTCGCTGCTACGGAAGAAATCTCGCTGGATGAAGTGGGGGTCGCGGAAATCGAGACGCGCTCGCAGGAAATTCGCGCGCGCATTGAAGCGCTGGGGCCTGTGAATCCGCAAGCACTTGAGGAATTCCAAGAAGCGCAGCAGCGTTACGACTTCTTGAACACGCAGCGCCAGGACCTGCTCGATTCGATCCGCGACACCGAAAAGGCCGTTCAGGAGCTGGATGTCGAGTCGCGCCGCCGCTTCAAGGAGGCCTTCGACCTGATCAACGAGAACTTCCGCGGGATGTTCCGCACTCTGTTCGGCGGGGGCCAGGGCGAAATGCGGTTGACCGACGAGACCAATCTCGCCGATAGCGGTATCGACATCATGGCGTCGCCTCCGGGAAAGAAGCTGCAAAACATCGCTCTGCTTTCGGGAGGCGAGAAATCGCTGACCGCGATGGCTCTGCTGATGGCGATCTTCCGCTACACGCCCAGCCCATTCTGTATCCTGGACGAGGTGGACGCGCCGCTCGACGAGCCGAATATCCAGCGCCTGACGCGCCTGATCAAGGAGATGTCGGCCGAGACGCAGTTCATCGTGATCACCCACGCGAAACGCACGATGGAAGCGGCCCAGGCGCTCTATGGAGTCACGATGCAGGAGCCGGGATTGTCGTCGCTGGTCAGCGTCCGCTTCGATCCCGTTACTCACGATGCGCCGCACGGGGCGGAACCTTCGCCGACGGCCGCGCTCGCAGCAGTTTAAATTACCAGAGGTAATCTTTGGCTTCTTCGCGGCGCTCATAACTATCGAGCACGTGGACCACGCGTAATTTCTTAAGCTTGGTGGGCGACAACTGGCCGATCGGCACGTAGAGAATCTTGCGATTCAGGTGCGACGCAATGGATCGAAACACCGAGCGCGGCGGCCGGGGCGCCACGTATACGACAAATCGCTCGGTCGAATAGTCCAGGGCGGCCAGCAACAACCGCTCGGGCTTCGATTCGGCGAAGTCGTAATCCGTATCCGACCAGACATCGAATAGACGCCGCGGCGGCAGCGTCATCAGCAGGCCTCCATATTCCGCGCGGCCGATTCCGGGTCCCACGATATTATCGAACGGATAGGTGGAATAAAACGCCATATCGGATTCGTTCTGGTGCTCGCCCAGCCATGTGGTCAAGTACTGATAGCGGTCATCGCGGTCCTCATCGAAGACCACGACGACGGAACCGACTTCCCCCGCCAGACGATCCGCCTGACGAACGTAGATCTTGCGCTGGTGCCAATTGCGGATGGTCTCGCGGATGTCGATACCGTCCAGAATCGAAGTAGTGAAGGGCTCGACGCGGACGCGCTCCTCGGACAGAAGCGACTTGGCCTTCTTCTTGAGAAACCGGCCGTAGTCTTCGATGACCAGATCCTCGGGTGGATATGAGCAAATCGCCTCGCCGGTGGTCTGTTTGGCCCACTCGCCGGGAATAGTTTCTTTCTTACGCGGCTTTAGGCCGATGGGCTTCATCCGCTGTTTAGGTCGCGGCAAACGCCGCCGGATGCGCAGGCGCTTGGTGTTGAGCCAGATCTCGCCCGCCGTCAGCCGAACCGTCTCGAGGGGAGAAGATTCCTGCTGGGCCAGATAGCGATTGGCCATCTGCCACACTTCCCAGCCGTAGTTATCGTCGACCACCGAGCGGGCGGCAACCGCCAGATCGTATGCATTGGACACCAGATCGCCGCTGATGTGCGCGAGGTTGCGGGTGTAGCGTGCGATCGTGCGCCTTTGCCAATGGGTCAGTCTATCGCCAGTAGATTCGGTGTACTTAACAGCCGCCTCGCGCAGAAGATCGAGTTGCACGCGCGGCTTGTCAAGTCGAGCTTCGCCCTCCAGATCCAACCGGAAAAATTCGTAACGCTCCTGCAAATACGGATACTCGATGGTGATCTCGGCCAAGCTGTCCGGATGCGGATTAAGCAACTGCGTCTCGGGCCGTAACAGCCGGCGCGAGGGCGCTTCCTGCGGGGTCTCCATCGCATCGAGAAGCGGGTCGAGCAAGTTCAATGAGACCACCACCAGCGTATTTACATCAGGATTAATTCCTTGCAGCTTCCAGGCCATGGCAGCCGCATGCGCACTCACTTCTTCGGTGCGAGGCTGCGGCCATACACGATAACTTTCGATGTAACGGTCGAGACCGATGCGCTGGATGGCGTACGTGTCGGGACAAGTGTCGTGCAGATGCGGGCGTTCCTGGGTGTCAGGCTCGAGGAAAACAACCTCTGCCCCGATCTCTTCGGCCGTGCGCAAAGCTTCGGTGAACGGATCGGCAGGCTCGATAGGAACGTAGACGGGACGATCGTCGTCGGATTCGCTGGACGAAGTGCTGCACAGGATCACCGACATTTCCGGCAGCCTCTGTAGAGCACGCGTGTACGCTGGCTCCAAAAATCCGGGCAGTTCCACCGCGACGATCTGCGGTTTTTCAGCGAGTAAGAGGCGGCGCAACGCGGCGGCGAATTCGACCCGCCCCGGAACCACGGGAAAATAGCGCAGTCGCCCGCGCTCCAGGCTTCCGAGCTTGATATCAGTTTCGAGTGACATAGCGCAGCGCCTCTTCTCCAAGAGTCTGCACGATGGCCGTACGCATCAGGTCCAAGTTTGCGTGGGTGGTCCCATTTGACTCATGGGCCAGCTTCATGGCGAAACGGGCAATATTGATCCCGTCGCGAGCCGTGTAACGTTCGTCGGCGGCGTGCGCCCGCTGTAGGAAATCGGTGACGTAGGTCAGGATCTGGGTGTCGCCGAAGGGCAGATTTTCGTGCAGGATGGCCAGCTCCTCATCGCGTTCGGGAAAATCGATCAGGATTTGGGGCTGCAGCCGCGAGTGGATATACTCTGGAAGATCGAAGGTGCTGGCGTCGTCGTTCATGGTCGCCACCAGCCGGAACAGCGGATGCGCTTTGATCTTGATTCCCGCGACGATCGATTCTACATAGCGGCGAGTGTCGAGCAGCGGAGCCAGGCTCGCCCAGCTCTTTTCGCTCATGCGATTGCCTTCGTCCAGAATGACGATGCCACCTCGTAGCATCGCAGTCACCAGAGGAGAAGCTACGTAACGGAGCTTGGCTTCGCCTTCGATGACCGGAGTGACCAACAAATCTTCCGGCCGGGTATCGACGGTCGCCTGCATGATGTAGACTTCGCGTGCCAAACGCTTTGCGGCAGCGTAAGCGAGCGTGGTTTTCCCGACCCCGGGCTTGCCCAGCAAGCGCGGATTCATGGGAAGATCCTGGGAGTCAATCACCAGCCAGGCGGCCAATAGCTGGCGCATGACCTCGTCCTGCCCAACCCAGTTGACGGTAAGCTCGTCCGGATGCGCCAGATGCAGCGCAACTCCTTCGATTTCAACGACCATTGTCCTCCACTTTACCAGAGACCATTCAAGATACAATCGGCAGTATGCGCGCCAGAACCCTCCTGTCAGCGGAGGAATTCGACAACTACCCCTTCGAGGAAGACAAGCGCTACGAACTCGACGAGGGGGAGTTGATCGAGATGACTAGGCCGGCGTATCAGCATAACCAAGCCTTGCAGAATCTGCTTGTGGAGCTTGTGCTTTACTTCCGCAAGAATCGCATCGGGCAGGCGCTTGTTTCCGAGAATCTTTATGCTCTATCGCCTACGACTCGGCTCGCGCCCGATGTGGCCGTAATCCTCGGAGACCACAGAGCGGAACTACAGAAGGCTAAGGTAATCCACATAATTCCGGACATCGCCGCCGAGGTGCTTTCCCCGAGCGAGACCCCGGCTCGGATCCACCGTAAGCTCACCCAGTATTTCACCGCGGGCATCAAGCAAGTGTGGCTGATCAATCCTGAAGACCGAACGGTCGAAATTTGGACAGGTCCCATGCTGCCAGAACCCGCGCTTACTGGCGCGGATTCAATCACTTCGACGCTCCTGCCGGGGTTTACCCTTGGGCTCCTGGAACTGTTTTCCTAGCAGAAGTTCCTGGTATACTAAGGTTTTGCCCGATCCGGGGTAGGAGTAGCACTGTGTTTTTCCACGTTCGAGACCTGGAGGTGAAACCCGTCCGTTTCGATGTGGAGCTTCCACCCGGCAGCATCGAGTTTCTCGACCCGAAATTGAAGCAGGCCGAGCCGCTTCAGGCATCCGGCAAAGCGGAACTAGTGATGGGTTCGCTCGGCGAAATCCGAGTGACGGGGCATGTGAAAGTTCGGCTGCATGCGGAATGTGACCGTTGCCTGGAACCGTCGGAGTTTCCGGTGGATTCGAGTTTTGAACTGTACTATCGCCCGGTGGCGGATGGTTACGGTGAAGAGAAGGCTCTGGATCCCGGCGAGGCCGAGATGGGCTTTTACGAAGGCGACGGCCTGGAGTTGAACGATGTACTGCGGGAGTTTGTGCTATTAGCGCTCCCCATGCAGAAATTATGTACCGAGAATTGCAAAGGGATCTGTCCGGTATGCGGGCAGAATCGCAACCAAAATGAGTGCCGCTGCCAGACTGCGGCAGGTGACGACCGCTGGGCAGCGCTCAAGGAGATAAGAAAAAATGCCGAATCCTAAACGACGACATTCCAAGCGGCGGACCTCCGCCCGGCGGACGCACGATTCCCTGCGCCGCACCGTAATGGCTCAATGCCCCAACTGCCACGAGCCCAAGCTGCCGCATCGCGTTTGCCCGCACTGCGGAAAATACAAAGGCCGCGAAGTCATCGAAGTCGCTGAAGAGTAGACGGCGAGCTCGTCCATGCAGACGATCGCAGTCGACGCCATGGGGGGCGATTTCGCTCCCAAGCACGAAGTGGAAGGGGCGATTCGGGCCGCCGAAGAGCTGCAGATCGGCGTGATTCTTGTCGGCCTGGAGGACATCATTCGTGCCGAGCTGGCTCAGCATCCGCGGGCCGGCGGGTTGCCGATCGAGATCCATCACGCCAGCGAGTTCATCACCATGGAGGACTCCGCGGCCAAGGCTGTCCGGCTCAAGAAAGACTCTTCCATTCGTGTTGCGTGCCGTCTGGTTCGGGACGGCGTCGCCGACGGCGTAGTATCGGCCGGGAACACCGGCGCCGTCATGGCGACCTCCAAGATCGTCCAGGGCGTTATTCGCGGCGTAACACGGCCGGCGCTGGCGGGAGCCTTTCCCTCACTTACTGGATCGCCCGTAGTACTTCTGGACGTCGGCGCTAACGTCGATTGCAAGCCGGAGATGCTGGCTCAGTTCGCGGTGATGGGCGAGATCTATTCGCGGACCATCTTTCATAACTCGCGGCCGAGGGTCGGGCTGCTTTCGATCGGCGAAGAGGAACACAAGGGCAACGATCTCACCCGTGCGGCGCTGCCGCTGCTCAAGGCTCTGCCCATCAACTTCATCGGAAATGTCGAGGGGCGCGATATTTTCAATGGGATCGCGGACGTGGTGGTTTGCGACGGATTTATCGGCAACGTCGCCCTCAAAGTCAGTGAGGGGTTGGTGGACATGTTCGTCAGCATGCTGCGCGAATCGCTCAGCGCGACCATGACCCGCAAGATCGGCTCGCTGCTCTCCCGAGAGGCGTATCGCGAGTTCAAGAAGCGGCTGGACTACGCGGAATACGGCGGGGCGCCTCTATTGGGAGTGAAAGGTGTTTGCACTATTTGCCACGGACGTTCCAACGCCAATGCCGTCAAAAACGCCATCCGGGTGGCAGCCGAATTCGCTCAGGGCCGCGTAAATGAGAAAATAGAGGAAGAATTAGATCGTACTGCTTCGTCTAAAGTAGCAGCGCAATGAACGCCCTTCGAACCGCCGGTCTAGCTGTGTGCGTGGCATCGGTTGCCTTCGGGCAAAATGTCGCCCCACAACGCCTGGATCCGGTTCAGTGGTCCATGACTTCGGCCGCGGAAGTGGCGAAAGCGGGCGCCACGGTTCCGTTGCGCGTGACGGCCAAGATCGAGCCTGGCTGGCATCTCTATTCCCTGACGATTCCCAAGGATCTCTATCCGACCAAGCTAAGTTTGGTGGACAATCCCGCCGTCGATTCTTACACCGTCTACCAACCGCCGCCGGTTCGAGCCATGGATCCGAACCTCAAGGAAATGGTCGAGACCTATTCGAACCAGGCCGAGTTCTGGATTCCGGCGACGCTCAAAAGTGATGCCGCCGGTCCCGTGGAACTGACCGCGCAGGTTCGTTATCGCGCCTGCGATGACAAGCAGTGCCTGAATCCGAAGACCAAGACGGCTACTTTCAAGCTTACGGCGGCTTCCGCTGCACCGGCTATCGATCCTTTTGCAGTTCCGCCCGGATACATTGAAGTGAAACCCGGCGCGCCACCGGTCGAACGGGTACCAGAAAAGGTGCCTGCTGCCTCCCCACAGCAGGGAATCGTAGCGTTCGCGCTGACCGCATTCGGATTCGGACTTGCGGCGATCTTCACCCCGTGCGTTTTCCCGATGATCCCGATCACGGTCTCTTTCTTCCTGAACCAGCGCGGGGGCTTCGTGCAGGCGCTGGTGTTCTCGCTGGGCATCGTAGTGCTGTTCTGCGCGCTGGGATTAGGAGTCACGGCCCTGGCTGGACCCGTCGGTATCTCACAGCTCGGGGGAAATCCGTGGGTGAACGCGTTTATCGCGGGAGTGTTCGGTATCTTCGCGCTTAGCTTGCTTGGAGCGTTCGAAATTACCCTGCCCTCCAGCATGCTTACCAAGCTCGATAGCGCGTCGCGCCGCGGTGGCTACTTGGGCACCCTGCTCATGGGGTTAACGTTTTCCCTGACATCATTCGCCTGCGTAGGACCTTTCGTGGGACCACTGCTGGCGTCGTCCGTGCAAGCGCAAGGCGCACAACCGGTGGTTGGAATGGCTGCGTTTGCGACGGGACTCGCCTCGCCGTTTTTCTTTCTCGCGGCATTCCCCTCGTACTTGAAGAAGCTCCCCAAGAGCGGTGGCTGGATGGCGCGCGTGAAGATCGTTATGGGATTCGTCCTGCTGGCGGTAATGCTCAAGTACCTGAGCAATATCGATCAAGTCTTGCAATCGAACTTGCTAACCCGGGAACGGTTCCTGGCGGCATGGTTCGTGCTCTTCGCCATGGCAGGTTTGTATCTGCTGGGATTGCTGCGCCTGGAAGGGATCGAAGGCGAAGATAAGCTCGGGATTGGACGGCTCTCGTTCGCGGCGCTGTTTCTGATTTTCGCCGTCAGCCTGCTGCCGGGCATGTTCGGCGCTCCGCTGGGTGAGCTCGAAGCCTACGTCCCCGCGGCAACCGGCGGAATCAGCGGAAACAATACGACGGCGGGCGGTCTCCAATGGATGAAGAATGACTATCGCGCCGCTCTCGACCGGGGTCGTCAGGAAAACAAGCTGGTGCTGGTGACTTTTACCGGCTACGCCTGCTCCAATTGCCACTGGATGAAGGCTAATCTGTTCCCGCGGCCAGAAATTGCCGATATCGCTAAGGACTTGGTGCTGGTGGAACTCTACACCGACGGGGCGGATGCGGCATCGGAAGAGAACGCCAAGCTGGAGGACACCAAGTTCGCTACCACGTCCACGCCCTGGTTCATACTGCTCGATGCCAATGAGAACGTGCTCGCGACCAGCGGATATACGCGTGATACCCAGGAGTTTTTGGCATTCCTAAGAACGCGCTCGAAAGCATGAAGCTCCGCTCCCTTCCGTACTTTTTGGCGATAGCGGTGTATGCCCAGCCTCCTGCAGTAGCGCCCCTGCGGGGCTTTTCTCCCGATCAATGGAAAATCGAGCACGATCGCGAGGAACAAGCCAAAGCCATCCCACAGGCGGAACGGCTCCACATCTACATGGACCGGATGGCAGCCAAGCCCCATCACGCGGGTTCGCCCGGATCGAAGGCCGTCGCCGATTACCTGGCCGCGCAACTCACAGACTGGGGATTAGAAACGCGCGTCGAAACCTTCCAGGCCCTGATTCCTTACCCCACCACGCGCACTTTGGAAATGACCGCACCGGTCCACTTTCGAGCCAAGCTCGCCGAGCCGCCAATTCCCGATGACCCCAGCACAGCTCAGGAAAATCAGCTCCCGCCCTTTAATGCGTATGGCGCATCCGGTGATGTGACAGCGCCGCTGGTTTATGTGAACTACGGGCAGCCGGAAGACTTCGAGTACCTCAAGAAACTGGGCGTCGACATCAAAGGCAAGATCGCAATCGTGCGTTATGGGCGCAGTTGGCGTGGCTTGAAAGCCAAGCTGGCCCAGGAGAACGGAGCGGTGGGTTGCCTGATCTATTCCGATCCTCGCGAAGACGGTTTCTTTCAGAGTGACGTGTATCCGCAGGGTCCCATGCGCCCGGCGGATGGCGTCCAACGCGGCAGCGTGATGGATATGGCGCTCTATCCCGGCGATCCGCTGTCACCCGGGTGGGCGTCCGAGGCCGGCTCCAAGCGCCTGACGCGCGAGGAAGCCAAGACGCTGCTCAAGATTCCGGTGCTGCCGATCTCCTGGGCGGATGCGCTCCCACTGCTCCAGCAACTGACCGGTCCCTTGGTTCCGGAGTCCTGGCGCGGGGCACTTCCGGTGACCTATCACTCCGGTCCAGGTCCTGCGACGGTGCATCTGCAGGTCGATTTTGACTGGTCCACGCGGCCACTGTACGACGTGATTGCGACTATCCCAGGTAGCCTCGCGAAAGATCATGCCGACAAAGACCAGTGGGTTATCTACGGAAATCATCACGACGCATGGGTCAATGGCGCGAGCGATCCGGTCAGTGGCGCGTCGGTTCTGCTCGAAACGGCTCGAACGTTATCGGTTCTGCGGAAGCAAGGCTGGCAGCCCAGGCGCACGATCATGCTCGCTTTTTGGGACGGCGAAGAGTACGGTCTTCTTGGCTCCACCGAATGGGTCGAGAAGCACACGGACGAGTTGGATCGTAAGGCGGCGGTTTACATCAACTCCGATTCGAGCGGGCGCGGCCCGTTTATCGCCGGTGGATCCGCGTCTCTCGAACCGTTTATCGCTGAAGTGCTGCGCGATGTGACCGATCCAGCGACCTCAAAGAGCCTTCTGGACTCCGTGCGCGACCGCCGGACACCCGTTGTCGCCATCGCAGGGGGCACTCCCGAACCCCGCGAGCGGGATTTTCATGTGGAGTCGCTAGGATCCGGATCCGATTACGTGGCTTTTCTGGATCACGCGGGCATCGCCAGCCTCAACCTGGGGTTCGCCTCGGGCGACGGCGTTTATCATTCTGTCTACGACACTCTGGCCTGGTATCAGCAGTTTTCCGATGGAGACCGCACCTACAGCAAAACGCTCACGCAGGTGATGAGTATCGCGCTTCTGCGGCTAGCCGATGCGCAGGTACTGCCATTCGATTTCGGCTCGCTCTCGTCCAGTGTGACCCGATGGATCGAGGAAATTCGCAAACAACTGCCACGCGCAAGCGCAAAGGTTGACCTGCGCCCTATCTCGGTTCAGCTGATGCGGCTCTCGGCAGCGGCCAAGACTTACGACGAGGAATTGTCGGCCTGGAGCAAACGCGGTGTGCCTGCTTCGGAAAAACTCGCCAAGGTGGACGAGTCCATTCGCAGGACTGAGCGCACGCTGCTGAGCACCGACGGACTCCCGCGGCGGGATTGGTATCGCAATCAGATTTACGCGCCTGGTATGCTCACAGGATATGCGGCCAAGACCCTGCCTGGTGTACGCGAGGCCGTGGAAGCCCAGCAGTGGGATGAAGCCAATCAGCAGGTCCGCAAATTAGCCGAAACGTTGCGCGCGGCGGCGGCCGAGATAGAAAGCTCGAGCCGGCTCCTCAAGCAGACTCAGTAAGCCGGCACACGATAGAATCTGGTGATGGCTTCCCGAGTCGATGCCGCACCGTGGCATGCGGCAGATCCCGTCAACCGTTGGCTGATCCCAGTCGGAGCCGTCGCGGTGCATATCTGCATCGGTTCGGTCTACGCATGGAGCACCTTCAACCGTCCCTTCCAAGCCTTGCTGCCCAACGCCCCGGCGTGGTTTAGCCCGCCCTATACCACCTATTCGACCGCTCTGGTTTTATTAGGACTGAGCGCCGCGTTCGGAGGTCCTTGGGTAGAGCGCCGTGGACCCCGCGCGGCTGCGACGGCGGCAGCGTTTCTGTTCGGTTGCGGGCTGCTGATCGGTGGGATCGGACTCGCGTTACGCCAATCGATCCTGGTGTTCCTGGGCATGGGCGTCATCGGCGGAATGGGATGCGGGCTGGGCTACATCGCGCCGGTGAGTACGCTGGTCAAATGGTTCCCGGATCGTCGCGGTATGGCGACTGGCATGGCCATCATGGGATTCGGCGGAGGAGCTGCCCTAGCCAGTCCGCTAAATGTCCGCTTGATGAATTCCCTCGGTGTTCCCACGGCTATGATGACGCTGGCCGCGATCTATTTCTTCGTGATGCTGATCGGCGCGCGCATTCTGCGGCGTCCACCCGAGGGCTGGAAACCCCTCGGATGGGATCCTCCCGAGAAGGTCTCCAAACAAACGAGCGTTACCCGTGATGCCGCGCTCCGAACGCCGCAGTTCTATCTTCTATGGGCTGTATTGTTTATCAATGTCACGGCAGGCATCGGAATCCTGGCGCAGGCGTCGCCCATTGTACAGGACCTGTTCCAACAAACGCCGGTGGAAGCGGCGACATTCGTGCTACTTCTCAGTATCTTCAACCTGATTGGCCGTTTCTTCTGGGCGTCCAGTTCAGATTATATTGGACGCCGGAATACCTATACGATTTTCTTTGCCGTGCAAGTGGTCCTGTTTCTCCTGATCCCCGGCATTGCAGGCCGCGGCGATTGGCTTTACTTTCAAGTCAGTTTGTTTGTTGTCGTCAGCATGTACGGTGGAGGATTCGCGACGATTCCGGCGTTCCTGGCCGACATCTTTGGGCCCGACAACGTCGGCGCGATTCACGGTGCGGTACTGACTGCCTGGAGTGCGGCCGCCATCGCCGGACCGGTGATCGTCACCGAGCTATCGAATCGCGCCAAAGCCGCACTCGCTCCGGGCGCGAGCCACGTTCACATTTATGACGGGCCTCTACAAGCGCTGGCGGGATTACTCGCGGTGGGCTTCGTGCTGACGTTGCTGGTCAGGCCGTTGCGCTCGTTGTAGTTTTAACGCAGACTATCGAATCGCGGCTCGATTGGCGAAGTCCAGAACCAGGGAGGGAAAGATTCCCAGGAGCAGCGTTCCCGCGGCCGAGCCGTACACCGCAATCTGAAGAAGCGCTCCCGCCGGAGGAAGTGTTTCGACGCTCTCTCCGGGCTCGCGAAAGTACATGACGACCAGGATGCGCAGGTAGTAATACGCGGCGACCGCGCTGTTGAGCAGTCCGATCACGGTAAGCCAGATCAGCTTGGCGTCGAGTGCGGCTTTGAAGATGTAGAACTTCCCGAAGAATCCGCCGGTGAGCGGCACGCCGATCAGGCTCAGCAGGAAAATGGTCAGCATCGCAGCCATTCCCGGCTGGCGCTGAGCGAGCCCGGCGAAATCGTCGATACTGACGTAGCGCTCGCCCTTTCGGGAAAAGTAGGTCACCACCGCGAACGCTCCGATGTTGGTGAACGCGTACGCCGCAAGGTAGAACATGGCGGCGGCCGAACCTGTTCCCGAATTGGCTGCCACTGCAACCAACACATAACCGGCATGGGCGATAGAGCTGTATGCCAGCAGACGCTTGATATTCGATTGCATGATCGCGGCGAAGTTTCCGACCAGCATGGTGGCCAAGGCGCAGACCCATATCGCCGGCGCCCAGCTGGAAGCGATCGGCTCAAGGCTGCCCAAGAAGATGCGGATTAAGACGGCGAAAGCCGCTGCTTTCGGACCCACGGTTAGAAATGCGGAGACCGGGGCGGGCGCACCCTGGTAGACGTCGGGAGCCCAGCCCTGGAAAGGAGCAGCCGATATCTTGAAGGCCAGGCCCACGAAGATGAGCGCGGCAGCCACGCCGATTAGCACCTCAGGCGGCGGCGTGCCTGAGATCAACGACGCTCGAATCTGGGTCAAATTGGTAGATCCCGTCGCGCCGTACATCCACGCCACGCCGTATAGAAGGAACGCCGTCGCGAAAGATCCCAACAGAAAGTATTTCAATGCCGCTTCATTGTTGCGGGCGTCGTCGCGCAAATATCCGGCCAGAATGTACGACGCAATGGAAGAAATTTCAAGGCCGATGAAGATCATCACCAGCTCATTGGCCGTCACCATCACGCACTGGCCTACGATGCTGAACAATACCAGCGCGTAGTATTCGCCGCTGTCATGGTTTTCGCGGCGCAGATAATCCGTAGAGCTGAACACCACCAGCAGACCAACCACGACCACCAACGTCCGGAAGAAGGTCCCCATGCCGTCGATCACCAGCATCCCCTGGAACGCAGGTCCGGGGGATGCCATCATGGCGGCGGGCAGCGCGATCACCAGCGCAAGGATGGCAACCAATCCAGCTCCGGTTCGCTTACCCTCAGGTCGCAGCGCCTCCATGAACATGATCAACACTCCGGCCAGCGTCAGAATGAGCTCTGGCAGGAAGCGTGCGTAGTCGGCATTGGTCGGCAGAAAGTTAGCGATTGGCACGGGATACCTCCGCGGTTTGCCGATCCGGTATCGCCACCCGCTCTACTCGCAGTTTCTTAGTTTGTTCCAGAATGGCAGTGTTTTGGACGCTAATCGATGGCAGAAAGCTTTGCGCGAAGGTGCCCATCCAGACCATCAGGATCACTAAGGGCAGGATCGCCGCCCACTCGCGCGTCGATAAATCGGGCATATGATGTGAAAGCGATTCGGACGCCTTTCCGAAGAACGTCCGTTGGTACAACCACAGCATGTAGCACGCTGATAAAATAACGCCCAGCGCCGCGAATACGGCCCATCCGAAGTTCGCGCTGGCGGTACCTTGCAGAACCAGGTACTCGCCGACGAAGTTGTTCAAGGTCGGCAGCCCAACGGACGCCAGCGTCGTGATCAAGAAAATGATGGACAGGTTCGGCGCGGGAGTTGCCACACCTCCGTAGGCCGAGATTTCCAGGGAATGACGCCGTTCATATAGATAGCCGACCAGGATGAAAAGCGCTCCAGTCGAGATGCCATGATTCAGCATCTGGTACACGGCGCCGTCCAGGCCCTGCTGCGTGAACGTGAAAATTCCAAGCACCACAAATCCCAAGTGGCTGACCGAGGAGTACGCCACCAGCTTCTTCATGTTCGGCTGCACCAGCGCGACCAGCGCGCCATAGATGATACCGATAATCGCCAGACCGGCGATCCAGGGAGCGCAGCGATGCGCCGCATCCGGGAACAGCGTCACGCAGAATCGCAGCAGTCCGTAGGTGCCCATCTTCAGCATCACAGAAGCCAGCATCAACGAACCGGCGGTAGGCGCTTCCACGTGTGCGTCGGGCAGCCAGGTGTGCAGCGGGAATATGGGAACCTTGATCGCAAACGCAAGGAAGAACGCTAGGAACAAGATCAGCTCCGTGCGTGCATCGAACACCAGGCTTCCGGTCTGGATCATGCCTTGGATCTGGCCGTAATCGAAGGTACCGGTGCGATTGTATAGGAAGATAATCGCCCCCAGCATCAGCACCGATCCGGCCATGGTGAACAGGAAGAACTTGACGGCCGCGTAGATGCGCCGCTCGTGTCCCCAGATGCCGATCAGGAAATACATGGGGACCAGCGACACTTCCCAGAACACGTAGAACAGAAACAGATCCATCGACACGAAGACGCCGATCACGCCAAATTCGAGCAGCAGCAGGAAGGCGTAGTATTCCTTCACACGCTTATCGATATAGTTCCAGGAAACCAGCGCAGCGATGGGCGTCAGTAAGGTAGAGAGCAGCACCAGCCACAGGCTCAATCCATCGAGAGCAACGTGGTAGCGGATCGGCGGATAGCTGATCCACTGAATATCGGTGCTGAAGGTGTGGCCCGATGGGTACTGAAACCAGTAGGGAATCAGCAATCCTAACGACACGATGAACATCGCCGAGGAGATCACCATCGCGGCCATGCGGCTGGATTCCTTGGGCAGAATCAATAGCAGCAGGAACCCGACGAGCGGTAGGAACAACACGACGTCCAAGAGTGTCATCGCGAGGCTCCCATGAATCCGATATAAGCGATTGCGAGGACAGTACCTGCGATGACCCACGCTGCGTAGCCGCGGATATAGCCTGACTGGGCTCGCCGCAGAATGCTGCCAAGGCCGCGCGCAGTGGATCCGATTCCGTTCGCGATGCCGTCGATCAACCGAACGTCGCCGACTCGCCATAGAAGCTGTCGCGATCCGCCGACAATCGGTTCGACCACGGTGGAATCGTAGAACTCATCGACGAAGTATTTGTTGTAGATCAGGGTATGGACGCCCTTAAAGGTGTTCGCAATCGATTCTGGCAACGCCGGCGAGACGACATAGAACAAATACGCGAGTGCGATGCCGCCGAGTCCTGCCGCCATCGCGACATATTCCAGCCAGCGCGCCGGTTCGCCTTCTTGCAGTGGGAACAGAGGCTCCAGGAAGTGCGGGATGTTGATGAACCCGCCGCCGAGACTGAAGACCGCCAGGATCGCTAGCGGGATCCACATTACCGCAGGCGACTCATGCGGCTCGCCGTGACCGTGCGTATCCTGATGCGCCGTGTCGGGATCGTGATGCGTCGGCTGCGCGTGCTTGCCTTTATACTCGCCGAAAAATGTCAGAAAAAACGCGCGAAAAACGTAGAAGGCCGTCATGCCGGCCGTGAACACGCCCACCCAGTACATCCAGGGTGCGTGCTCGTAGGCCGCCTCGAGAATTAAGTCTTTACTCGCGGCGCCCGACAGATACGGGAAACCGGCAATTGCCAGGCTGCCGCATAGCAGCGTCACCATCGTGATGGGCGTGTATTTGCGGAGGCCGCCCATGTGCCGCATGTCCTGTTCGCCGGAACAGGCGTGGATCACGCTGCCCGCGCCGAGGAACAACAGGGCTTTGAAGAACGCATGCGTCATCAGATGGAAGATTCCCGCTGAAAACGCTCCGACCCCTAGTCCAACGAACATGTAGCCAAGCTGCGAAACAGTGGAGTATGCGAACACTTTCTTGATGTCATTCTGTGCTAGACCGATGGTCGCCGCGACAAATGCTGTCGTCAGCCCTACGATTGCGACGATATCCAGCGCCCAAGGCGAATGTAGGTAAATCTGCGATGTCCGCGCGATCATGTAGACACCCGCGGTGACCATGGTCGCGGCATGGATCAGTGCGCTGACCGGCGTCGGGCCGGCCATGGCGTCCGGAAGCCAGACGTAGAGCGGAATCTGCGCGGACTTACCGGTTGCGCCCACCAGCAGAAGCAGCGAAATCGCCGTGAAGATGCCCGCCGTAGCTTCGACCGGCATGCTTTTCACCTGCGTCATCACCGTTGTGAAATCGAGCGTGTTGAAATGAAACCCGATCAGGAATATCGCCAGCACGAATCCGAAATCCCCAATGCGGTTCACAATGAAAGCTTTGTTGCCGGCGTCGGTGGCAAACTTTTCAAGAAAGTAGAAGCCGATCAGCAGATAGCTGCACAGCCCCACGCCTTCCCATCCGACGAACAGAATAAGGAAATTCGCTCCCAGAACCAGAATCAGCATGAAGAACATGAACAGATTCAGGTAGGCGAAGAAGCGGTAGTAGCCGCCTTCGTGGGCCATGTATCCGGCCGAGTAAATATGGATCAGCGCGCCGACCCCGGTGACCACCATCAGCATTACGGCGGTCAGCCGGTCAATCGCGAAGTCGACGCTGATGTTGAGCGCGCCCGATTGAATCCAGGTGTAGTAATGCTCCTTGTAGGTTTGCTCCAAGCCGCCGCTGAATGCGCCCAGCGAGTTAAGCGTTTTCACAACCCACAGGAACGACAGCACTACCGAACCGACCGCGATCGCGTTGATTACCGGCTTCGAGAGCCGTTTGCCGAAAATCCCGTTCAGCAGGAAGCCGAGCAGCGGAAGAATAGGAATGAGCCAGAGTTGCATCTTTAGTTCTTAAGAGAACTGACCTCGTCGATCTCCAGCGTTTGCCGGTTCTTGAAGACGGTAAGAATGATCGCCAGGCCAACGGCCGCCTCGGCTGCCGCCACCACCATCACGAAGAAGCTGAAAATGTGGCCGTCATTGCGCTTCAGCACGTAGGAAAAGGTCACAAAGCTGAGATTCACCGCGTTCAGCATCAGTTCGATGGACATGAACACGGTGATAATGTTGCGACGCAGCAGGAAACCCAGCACGCCCAGCGCGAACAGAATCGCACTCAGGGTCAGGTACCAGGAAGGGGGAACAGCGGCTGGCAGCGGTCCGAGCGGCATCAATCCACCTCCTTGCGCGCCAGTACAATCGCACCGAGAATCGCGATCAAAATCAGGACGCTGGTGACTTCGAACGGCAGCAGGTAAATAGTGAACAGGCTTCGTCCGATTTCCGCGGCCGTACCGCCCTGGAATGCCCCGAAGACCACCGGAGACGACGCCGGAAGGATTTGCTGGATCATGTAAGCGATCATCCCGAAGAAAATCAGCAGGAACGGTGCGCCCAGGTATTTACCTAGCGGTCTGACCACCATCTTCTTTTCCGTGCCCGCATTCAGCAGCATGATGACGAACACAAACAGCACCATGATGGCGCCCGCGTATACCACCAGTTGTGCGGCGGCAATAAATTCTCCGCCCAGCAGCAGATAGAGGGCGGCCAGCGCGCCCATGACGCCTACCAGTGACAAGGCGCTGGAGATCGGGTGCGTTTGCACCACCAGGTTGATGCCGCAGATCACGGCGATCGCGGCGAAAATCATGAACAGGAGAGCGTCCATATTAGGGGAAGAGGGCCACCAGGAGGGCCGTGATGAAGAGATTGATCAGCGCCACCGGGAACATGAAGGTCCAGGCGAAGCGCATCAGCTGATCGTAGCGGAACCGCGGCAACGTCGCGCGGACCCAGATGAACACGAACAGGATGATCAGGACTTTCGCCGAAAACCAAAATAGCGGCAAGAGAATGAACTGCACCGGAGGCAGCAGGAACAGTCCTGCGGCTCCCAGAAATAGCAGGCCAAACACCGGCAGAGTGATCCTGTCGAAAGGGCGCGCCGGATTGGCGGCGTGAAAGAAGCACAGCAAGGCGCTGCCCGCGAAAATCGCCACAGGAATAAGACCCGATCCGTATTTTTCGGGAAAGATCGGATGCCAGCCGCCCAGAAACAACAGCGTCGCCACGCAGGAAACCGTGACCATGTTGGCGTATTCAGCCATGAAGAATGAGGCGAACTTCATGCTGGCGTATTCGACGTGAAACCCGGCGACCAGCTCGTTTTCGGCTTCCGGCAGATCGAACGGAACGCGGTTGGTTTCGGCGAATCCCGCGATCAGGAACAGGATGAAACTAAAGATCTGCGGGAACGGCATCTGAAAGATGCTCCATCGCGGAATGAATCCCAGATAGAAGCCCGCCTGGCCATTGGCGATCTCGCGCAAGCTGAGCGTGTTGAGAATCAACAAGGGAGCCGCGAGAGCGAGGGCCATCGGCAGTTCGTAACTGATCATTTGCGCCGAGCTGCGCAGTCCGCCCATCAGCGCGTATTTGTTATTCGATGCCCAACCCGCCAAGGCCACACCGTACACGCCCAGCCC
>Ga0207667_10003015_pt1 | contig 20880 bp, 18 predicted proteins | sample KBSCornC52_FD_184301 | JGI IMG/M metagenome (GOLD analysis project Ga0207667, IMG submission 184301) | Corn rhizosphere microbial communities from Kellogg Biological Station, Michigan, USA - KBS Corn C5-2 (SPAdes) (version 2) | ecosystem: Host-associated > Plants > Roots > Rhizosphere > Soil ...
GCTCTTTGGCGAGCCGCTCGTAGAGTTCACATCGCGATCGGAGCGTGGAATCGAAGACCTCGGCGGCGAATCCCGCGCGCTTCAGGTAGGCCGAGAGGTAGAGAAGACCCAGCGGCGCATAGGGCTTCATGATCTGCTGCTCTTTGGCGTCCTCGTCGAGGAAGTAGCCGTGCGAAAGGAGGATGTCGGCCATCACATTCTCCCCGCGCCGGCCTGCGACAGAGCGCGCGAGCCATCGCAGACGACCGCAAGCTGCGTTGGGCGCTCGTTCCGGTGGACCACTTCCATCTGACCGAGGTCGAACCATCCACGATTGAGCCGATCCAGGGATGGGAGCAGGGCGGCGCCCTCTCCGGCCACTATCTTATGGCGGAGCGCCAGGTCTTCGTGAATCAGGTCGTGGAGCTTGCGGTAGAAAGCGGAGCCATAAGGTCCGGAAAACATCATTGCCAGATCGCCGCTGTGCGCCCAGTGCGACTGCGGCCCCATGAGCGCCTGCACGCGCTCATGGAACGGAGTGCCGGGCAGCGGATAACTGACGCTGACTCCGATCTGGTCCGGCAGGCACTCGCGAACCATCTCGACGGTCGCCATGATGTCTTCCAGCGTCTCGCCCGGATAGCCGAACTGGAGGAAGAGTCCCACGCGAATGCCGGCAGCTTTCAACCGCTGACATGCGACTGGGATGTCGCCGACGCTCGTCCCCTTCTCCATCGCATCCAGGATGGCCTGACTTCCGCTCTCCGCTCCCAACCATGCCTCCGCGCAGCCCGCTCGTTGCAGCGCCAGCACCGCCGCCTCCGTCATCCGGTCCACCCGCGACTGAATCGTGAATGGGATCACCGCGTCGCGGGCGACAACCTCATGAGCGAACTCCTCCACCCAGGAGGGCCGCAGGCCGAAGATGTCGTCGGCGAACCATATATGTTCCGGCCGCACGTTATGTTTCACGAGCGCCATCTCATCCGCGACATTCGCGGGCGAGCGCACCGCGTATTGATGGCCCCAGATGGGCTTGGCGCACCAGTTGCATCGGTACGGGCAGCCGCGCGAGGTGGCCAGGTTGAGGCTGAAGTGTCCGCGGGCCTGTATCCACGCGGATCGGTACGACTCGATATCTACAAGGTCCCATGCAGGAAACGGGAACCGGTCGGGCTGGCGTTCCGGCAGTCGCCTGTGCCGTCCGCTGATAGCTCCTCCCTCTTCCATGACGCAGACTCCCGGAATGTCTGAAACAGACTGCGTGGAGCGGCCGGCGAGAACGTCCAGCAGCTCCCGGAGGGCGAGTTCGGCCTCACCCAGGAGGGCATAGGTTACTCCCCGACCGAGGTAATGTTCGGGATAGTCCGAAACATCCGGCCCGGCGGCGATCACGGTCGCGCCAGCCTCGACCGCCGCTTCGGCCATGCGGAGCGCCGTCTCCCGCATTCGTGTGAGGCACATCTTTATCACAAAGTTGAAGCTGTCCTCGAAGATCGCAAGGAAGCGAGGGCGATGCTTTCGGAGGGCGTCCGGGAAATCGATGCGAGGATCGGAAAACGTGGAATCGAAGAGCGCCACCGTGTAGCCGGCCGAGCGGAGCAGCGATGCCGCGTAAAGCAGCGCGAGCGGCGGGTAGGGCCGCATTCTCTGCTGCTGTTTGGCGTCGTATTGGAGACAGTAGGAGTGGGCGAGCAGCACGTCGATTCCGGTCTGTCGGAACGGCGCCACGAGAAGGGGTTGCGCCTGGACTGAATCGCTGGCGACCGGCATGTCATCCACAGTTCGGTTACCTTCTGACACGTTCGGGAGGGTCTCCTGGAGGCGCAGCGTGAAACGGACGGCCGCAACAGTCGTCGCGGTGACGGTTCCGCAAGCTATGTCGAAGCGGCGGGGGGGAAGGTTGGCCGACCGGACCACTTTCGCGAATTGTGGCGCTATGCGTCTGACTGCCGGGAACGGGGCGAGATCGGGCGGGCTGTGCTACCATAGATTTGTTACGTGATCTTGCGGACAAGGATTCGGGAGGACGAGGTGAAGGCTCGAAGTGGCGCGACGGGGGGGAGTGGACCGAACATCGGGCAGTGCGCGAATCGGACAGACGAAGCGCTGACAAAGGCTGATTTCGAGGCGCACGCCGCCTTTCGCTATGCGCTTCGCCAGTTTCTGAGTTTCAGCGAAGCGGCGGCGCGCAGCGAGGGAATGAGCCCGCAGCAGTACCAGGCGCTGCTTGCCATCCAGGGGTTTCCGGGGCGGGACGAGGTGACGGTTGGGGAGCTGGCGGAGCGGCTACAGCTGAAGCACCACTCGGTCGTCGAGCTGGTAGATCGGATGGAGGCGCAGAATCTGGTCACGCGGAGGCCGGATCCGGCGGATCGCCGTCAGGTATTTGTTGAGCTCACGGATCGCGGGGTGGAGCGTGTCAGAGCGGTGATGGGCAAAAACAGGACGAAACTCCGCGAGCTACAGCTCCACATCCTCGACTTTGTCACGACCCTTGACAAGTGACCCCGCCCCGCGTTCGGTAGCACTCGGGCTGGCCCGTGTACCCGGTGATAAATCAAATCGCGGGCAATCCGGTGCATAAATGCACGAGATCGTCCGCGATTACGACTCGGCTGGATGGATCGTGTTGGACTCGAACCAACGGCCCGCTGATTAAGAGTCAGCTGCTCTGCCAACTGAGCTAACGATCCGGACGCAACGGTCGATAGTATACCATCGCGACGACACGTTTTCAACGCGCGATCGCGGCTGGCTCACGGGAGAGGCCGACGCTATAGTCCCTCTCGAAAGAGGTCGGGGTGGGACGTGGATGGATCGATTGCGCTGGCGGCTCGACGTTTGCCAGGCATACCGGTCCGTCGCCCCGGTTTGTCGCTCTGGCGATATTGCTTCGGGACGTCCCGCACGGCGTGACACGTTCGGCAGCGCGCTTCGTAGCTCTCCGCCGCACCGACGAGGATGGTCGGGTCGTTCCAGGAGGCCGGCCGGCCGTCGATCAGGCGCTGCGTCCTGCTCGCTTCGCGCCCGCATACCTTGCAGATCGCGTGAAGCTTGAGAACATTGTCGGCGAGCGCCAGCAGCCGCGGCATGAAGCTGAAGGGCAGCCCGCGGAAGTCCTGGTCCAGCCCGGCCGCATATACGGCGACTCCGCGGTCCGCCAGTCGCACGCAGAGATTCACTACGCCCTCGTCGAAGAACTGGACCTCCTCGATGCCGACGACATCCACGTCCGGTTCCAGCTGCGCCTCCATCTCCATCGAATCGCAGACGGCGATGGCATTGAAGTGCCAGCCGTCGTGGGTGCGGATGACGGTCGTGTCGCACCGGACATCCACCGCGCTCTTGAAGACCTGAATCCGCTTCCTGGCGTGCATGGCGCGGCGGACGAGGCGAATCAGCTCCTCCGTCTTGCCGGAGAACATAGAGCCGGTGATCACCGTGAGCGAGCCAAGCGGTTTCAAGCGTGAGGCCAAATGGGACGCTCCTGAAGCGGAATCTTCGGGCAGGCTGGGCGACGGTTACTTCTTCTTGTTCGGCTTCTTCGCGTTCTTCATCAGGTCCTGAATTGAGATGATCTTCATCGGCGTGATTCCGGCGGGCATATTGGCAGCCGGATCGCCTGGCTGGACCTTGCCGCCGGTCCCGGCAAATGCCGTTGGATACTGCTGGTACGGGAAGGCTCCGGCTGGCGCCACCCATGCGAACGCGTCCTTCGTCTGCTCGCGGCCGCGCATAACGTGCACGTCGTAGCTGAAGGCTGTCGGCGCCGGGGGCGGAGCGGCCGTCTCGCCAGGCTCCAGCGGCGGCGCGTCGGCCTTTGCAGGTTGCGGCAGGGGACGAGTCTCCATAGCGAACCGCCGAAGCAGGTGGTCTTCCCGATTGATGAAGAGCCTAAGCTCCCCAAATCGCTCGGCCGAGCTCGTGTCGAAGACCACCACGTCGGCAGGCTCGCCGTCGATGGTCTCCGGGTTGTCCAGGCGAACGGACCGGGCCTGTCGGGCAAGCGCGGGAACGGGGTCATTCCCGGTGAGCGCCGCCATCTCGACGCTGAGGGCGAGATAATCGAATTCCTTCAGGTCCTTTGGCGCCTTCTCCTTCGTATACCAGCCGTTCTTCTGCTGATAAGCATACATGTTCTTCCCGTCGCAGACGAATCGTGACAGCAGGGGCTGCGGCATGTCCGTCTTCTGGACGATCTCGAGGAAGAGCCGGTTCGGGCGCTGGACGATGAGCCGCGAGCGGACGAGGCCGCCGGAATTCGGGTCGTCCCGATGGTACGCGGTCTCCTGCTCCAGCCGCCGCACGTCCCTGTAGGCCCGCACCATCCCGTCCAGTACGCGACGGGCGGACGGATCGATGTTGGCAGGCGGCGGGGCGGGTTTCTGCACGGCCAGCCCGACGGCAAGGAGAAAAGTGTGGAGGAGCATGATTCACTCGACTTTCGGGGCTTCGCGAAAACCTGGGGACGCGTCGGAAAGTTCCACGCCCGCACGGCCGGTTCCTCCGTCAGCCGGCCCGGCTCGCGCGGGTATACTCTGCATACATTACTCAGCGACCTCACCAAAACTTCGCACCTGGGGAATCACTGCATGACTACCGCCTCCACCGACCGAATCCCGATGCAGCTTGGGCACAGCCCCGATTCGGACGACGCCTTCATGTTCTATGGCCTCGCCGAGCACAAGGTCGATTCGGAAGGGCTCGATTTCGTCCACATCCTGCGGGACATCCAGACGCTGAACGAGTGGGCGCGCGACGGGAAGCTGGAGTGCACCGCCATTTCGGTGCATGCCTATGCCTACGTTCGCGACCGCTACGCCATCCTCTCGCACGGCGCGTCGATGGGTGATGGATACGGGCCAATGGTCGTGACGCGCGAGCCGATGACCGTTGAATCGCTGAAAACAGCCCGAATCGCCATTCCGGGCCTGATGACGAGCGCATTCCTGGCGCTGTCGCTCTTCCTCGGCGGCCCGTTCGAGCACGTCGTGGTGCCGTTCGACAAGATCATGGACGCGGTGCACGCGGGTGAAGTGGACGCCGGGCTCATCATCCACGAAGGCCAGCTTACCCACAAGGCGGAGGGTCTCCACACCGTCGTCGACCTCGGCGCGTGGTGGAAGACCGAGACCGGGCTCCCCCTCCCCCTCGGTGTGAATGCGATTCGAAAGGACCTTCCGCACGATGTCCAGCTCAGGGCGTCACGGGCGCTCAAGGCGTCCATCGTCTACGGACTCGCGCACCGCCAGGACGCGCTCCACCACGCCATGCAGTTCGCGCGCGACATGCAGACCGAGACGGCGGACGTCTTCGTCGGCATGTACGTGAACGACTGGACTGTCGATCTCGGCGAGGCCGGCAAGCGGTCGATTCGCCTCTTCCTGCAGCGCGCCGAGGAGCGCGGGCTCATCCCCGGCGTCGGGGATGTCGAGTTCGTCGATTGACCTCCACGACCCCCACGGCAAAACACAAGATCACTCCCCGCGCGCTCCTCGAGATCAAGGCGCCGCATGCTCCGCACGTCTCCCCCGACGGTAAGCGCGTCGTATTCGAGGTGAGCGAAGCCGATTTTGAGGAGAGCCGCTACGTCTCCCGCCTCTGGCTCGCGGACGTCGCCGAGGGCAGGTCGCGCCAGATCACCTTCAGTTACGAGGGCGAGCACGCGCCGCGCTGGTCGCCCGACGGCCGCTGGATCGCCTTCCTCTCCGCCCGCCCCGATATGACGGAGCCGCCGCCGGAAGACGAGGAGGACGAGCACAAGGACCAGCTCTGGATTCTCCCGGCCGATGGTGGCGAGGCGCGGAAGCTGACAACCGCGAAGGAGGGCGTCCGCGATTACGCGTGGGCGCCGGACAGCATCTCGATCATCTACCTTGTCGACGAAGCCCGTCCCGAACCCCTTCAGCTCGTCCACACGGATCGACGAAAACGGAAGGTCGACCCCGTCGTTGAGCACGAGGAGAAGCCGCGCCGGCAGTTCTGGGAGATCGGCATCGAGGAGAAGAAGCCGGAGCTCCTCTACACCGGCGACCGGGGCATCGCGGACTTCGACATATCGCCCGACGGCCAAAAAATCGCGTTTATCTCCAACGAGACGGGCGACCCGAACGACTACCACAAGTTCGATCTGTTCTTGCTCTACATCGGCGAACCTAACGGCGGAGGGGAAGAAGGGAAGACGGGCGGAGGGGAGGAAGGGGAGCACCCCGACGAATTACCGGAGCCGAGGCGGATTGTGGAGCGGGCGGGGGCGAAGTTCGACCCGGAGTGGTCCGCGGACGGCACGCGGATCGCGTTCATTTCCGGGCGCGACCCGGCGCTGAGCTACGCGCAGGAGTGCATATGGACCGTTGATTCCGAAGGCGGCGTACCGACCAATCTCTTCGAGTCAGAGGCGTTTGATGCGCACGGGATTCTCTGGCCGAAGTCCGGCCCGATTCTCGCGCTCGTCTCTGACCGCACGAATCGACCACTTGTTGCCGTATCGCCCGATTCAGTGATCCCGGTCACCGCGCCCGATTCAGTCGTAAGCTGCCTCGACTTTCATGCCAGCCCTGACGGCAGCGTCATTGTGGCAGCGCTGGAGGATGACCGGACCCCGCCGGAACTCTACGTTCTCGAAAACGGCACGCGCCGTCCACTCTCCGAGCTCAATAAGGACTTTACCGAACGCTATGCTCTCCCCCACCAGGAAGTAATCCGCTGGCAGACCGACATCGGCGAGGTTGAAGGCATCCTCGTCCATCCGACTGACGAAGAATCAAATCGAAAATCGCCCCTGATCGTCCAGATTCATGGCGGGCCGAAGGGGCAGGCGGCGAACACCCTGCGAAACTATGGGCAGCACGCGGTCTGGGCGGCGGAGGGCTATCGCGTGCTGATGCCCAACTACCGCGGCAGCGAGGGATATGGACACGACTTTGCCGTGTCGAATCGGCGGGATCTGGGCGGCGGCGACTTCCGGGACATCATGGCTGGCGTCGATGCCATCGTCGAGCGGGGGCTCGCGGAACCCGGACGAATCGGAATCATGGGTGGCTCGTACGGCGGGTACATGACGAACTGGGCGATCGGGCAGACCGATCGGTTTGCGGCGGCCATCTCGATGTTCGGTATTTTCAGCCTCGTGACGGACTTCTCCAACTCGGCCCTGTCGCAGTGGGATCCGGATTACATGGGCGCGTTCTACTGGGAGGACCCGGAGGTCTACCGAAAGTGCTCCCCGGCCACCCATCTGGACAAGATTCGGACGCCAGTTCTCATCCTTCACGGCGACAGCGATGACAACACGAACATCAGCAACTCGCGCGAGATGTATCAGGCGCTGCGGGCGCGCGGCGTCACCTGCGAGTTCGTTCACTACCCGCGGGAAGGACACGGCGTCCGGGAGCCGAATCACAAGCTCGACGAGATGCGCCGGTGCCTTGCGTGGTTCGACAAGTACGTCCGGCACACAGGCGAGGCGGTAATTGCCTACCGGCTGGAAGACAAGGTGAAGCACGAGGGCTACGAGCTTCACGTGCTCCGCGTGGACGAGGGCGAGTACGCCGGCAGGACCGAGGAGGACGGCCGGTTCATCGAGGTGAGCTTCTCGCTTGCGAGCGGCGAGGCGGTCGAGGCTGGCTGGCAATTCGCGCTGGCGGATGCCGTGCTGGAGACGGCGGACGGGTCGGCCTGCGCGCTTGCGGGCGTCCCAGTCAACGCGGGCGGTGGGAAATTCCTTGTCGAGGGCGCGGATTTAAGCGTGAACGTGCAGCCTGACGAGAAGACAGGCCGGTTGAGCGTGGCGCTGACCCTCGCTTACGCGATTCCGCAGGAGGGCGGCGAGTTTACCATTCGAATCGCGGACTTCCCGCCGGTCGCTTTCGCGGTCGGACCGAAGGAGGAGAAACCTGAGGGCGCTACGGAGACCGACCACGAGGCCGAGCCCAACGCACCCTTCACAACCGACGAGCCGGCGCTCGAAACACCTCGGGAGGTAGTGAATACATGACGATGTCCCTTCCCATCAACACGATTCAATCCGTCTCGGAACTGGCGCTCTGGGTCCGGGACGTGGATGCGGCGGCCGCGTTCTACTCCGAGACACTCGGCTTCACCATCCGGGAGATTGATTCGGGCAGAAACGCCTTCCTCCAGAGCGGCGACTTCCTGCTTGTCCTGTTCAACCCCGAGTCTCCGGGCACCGAGCTGGCCGACAGGTACCTTGCGCGCAAGGGCGGTCCCATTGGCGGAGGAGTCTACCATGTGGCATTCAAGGTAAACCCGGACCAGCTCGACCGCTATGGAGAGACGGTGAAAGCGCACGGCGTCGACGTCATGGGGCCGGTGAACTTCGGCACGGGGCGACGCTCCTACTTTTTCGAGGACCCGGACGCGCACTATATCGAATTGACCGACCGATAGGTCTCTGGTTGCTGATCACGCGGCGGCCTGTTGCTCCTGCCACTCCCGCGCATGCGCCGACTTCACCCATTCCCCCGCGACCTGCCTGGTGGCGACGTTGAGGCGGTTCCAGACGTTTATCGTCGCGATGGCGACAAGCAGGGCCGCCAGCGCGGAGTCGTCATAGTGACGTGCGGCCTCATTCCAGATGTCGTCCGGAACGGGATCCGGGCGGTCGGCAAGGCGTGTCACCGCTTCGGTCAGAGCGAGGGCGGCGCGCTCCGCGTCCGTAAAGTACGGAGCATCGCGCCACGCGGCGACCGCGAACAGCCGCTCGTCCGTCTCGCCCTGCTTCTTCATTATGCGCGCGTGCATATCCACGCAGACGCTGCACCCGTTGATCTGGCTTGCGCGGAGCTGGACCAGGCCGACAGTCGTTTGCGAAAGGGAGCTCTTCTCCACGGCGGCGTTGAGCGCGTAAAGCGCCTGCATTGCTTCCGGAATGAGCGTGGCCGCGTTCGGCATTCTCGACTGCATTCTCTTCTCCTCCAGTCCTGATGGCGCGACGCGATTCGGCTCCCTATTATCCCGTCACGGGTCACATCGCGTGGCTTCGGCTTGTCAATTTCCTGACGAACTACGAAGCGGAGATGTGAACCGTTAGCGAAAGTAAGCTGGATCGACAGACTCAGGTTGAATGTGGTGAATACCGCGCTAACTCCCGCCAACTACGATGAGGTCGTGTCGGCGCTCACCGGCAACGGCGAGCTCTGCACCACGCTGAGCCCGACGGGATACCATGTGCCCCCGGACCAGCGCACGGACACGGCGCACCAAACTCAGTTCTTCGTGATGGCCGGTCGGCGGCGCTCCGGCCCTCAGCATCCCCTCATCGACTTCGGCACGATCTCGCGCAGTCTAACGATGGACGGCGCGGCCGTGGCGCCGGACGACTGGAAGCAGACAATCGACTGGCCGACCGGCGCGGTTCTCTCTGAGTGGACCTATGAGAGCCTCGAAGAGCGCACCCGGTCGTTTGTCGCGCTGGGCAACAATGCGTTCCTCGCCGACACGGTGATTACGAATGCAGGTGATAGCGCTTGCGACGTGAGTTTCCGGATCACCTACCAGTTCGGCGATGCGGATGCGGAGCTTGCGATTGTGGACAAGCTGCCGCACGTTTCGCTGGCGTACCGAATCGAGGACCACCTGGGCGATATCCAGGTCAGCGCGATACGGCTTCTTGAGAAGGGCGAGGTGATTGTCCGCGCGGCTGACCAGGGAGCGGAGGCGGAGCTGCGCGCGCGCCTCGAACCCGGCGAGAGCGCGGCTGTCTCGATCCTTCTCCACTTCTCGGATCGGATGCACTTCGAATTTCCGCTCACTGTCGAAGATGCGGACGCCGTGGCCGAGCGGCACGAGGCGGCGTGGCGCGAATTTTGGTCCACGAGTGAAATCGTCACCGGTGACGACCTGGTGGACGCGTTCCGCCTGAGCGCCCTCTACACGCTTCGCTGCCAGGCAACGCCGTGGTCCATCCCGCCGACGTTGTCGCATCCTTACTGGGGCGCGGGCGCGTTCCACGATGAGATGTACCCGTTCTTCGGCCTGCTGTCGTCCAACCATGCCGACCTCGCGGAGCGAATCCCTTACTTCCGGCTGACCACCCTGCCGGAGGCACAGGCACGGGCGCGCGGCCGTGGCGCGCTCTACCCGTGGTCCTCGACGGAGCAGGGCGCAGAGCGGGACCCGAACGGCCTCTGGCTCACCGAGCGGTTTCACCTCGGCCAATTCGCTGTCTGCATCCATGCGATCTGGCTCTATGAGCGTGACCGTATCCAGCTCGCCGACCTCTACCCGGTACTGCGCGACCTCGCCCGCTACTTCGAGCTGGACATGCTTGAAACGGACGAATCGGGCCGCCTCCGCACCCGCTCCTGTGTAGACTTCGATGAATCGGCTGGGGCCGTAACGAACGGACCGTTCACGATTTCGGCGGCCATTGCCTCGATGGAATATGCGGCGGACGCCGCGGAGCGGCTGAGACTGGATTCAGAGCGGATTCCACGCTGGAGGCAGCTCGCGTCCGCGCTCCGGCAGAACCTGCCGGCCGAGGGCGATCGCTACACGATTCCAGAGGGCAAGCCGCTCCACTACGCTATCCTCGGGCCCACCTTCCCTTTCCGAATCGACGTCACGAGCAAGCGGGCACGGGAGAGCGCGCGGCATATCCACGAGACGTTTCGCGCTATGCGCGGGTGGAAGCCGGGCTCGTCAGACGTATTCGACGGGTCGAGCTGGATGTGGATGGCCGGCCATGTTGCCGTTGTGCACGCCATGCAGGGAAACGCGGTGCTGGCGTGGGAGGCAATTCGCGGCGGACCCCTCAGCGCCGGGCCACTCCTCAGTCCCAACGAGCACGTCGACGCGGGCGACACAATTCACGTGCCGTGGTTCACGACCGGCTGCGGCGCCTGGCTCTATGGCCTCAACACGCTCTTCGCGCAGGTCGACGAAGAGGGCACGATTCTGCTTCCCGCCGTGCCCGCCACCCTTTCGAACGCGCGATTCCGCGACTTGCGAGCACACGGCGGGGTACTGGTGTCCGGCCAGTTCGCGAACGGCGAACTGATCGACCTGACAGCCGTTTCGACGGTAGACCAGGAGTGGAGCTACAGGATTCCGGACCGGTATTTGCGGGAGGCGGTAGCCGGCGGACTGGCTGAAAGAACCGTCCAGCTCGAGGCCGGCTTCGTGGCCTCTCTGCTCAAACCGTAGCGGCGATTCCACGGCCCGTGGAGGGACACGCCACGTCTGGGGCGAATCTACTCCCAACGAAACGAATCCGGAGCTTCCCCATGCGGCGAAAGTGCGATTGTGCCGGTCCCTGCGGACCGCAGTTCCCTCAGTACGATGTGCCCTCCGACGATGGCCTGACCCGCCGAGATTTTATCGCGCTTGCCGGGGCGACCGGCGCCAGCGCGTTCATCCCCCTCGACGCGCTGGCGGCGAGCCGGCGGCAATCGGCTGAACAGGAGGTCGAGAAGTGGAAGGCGGACCTCCACAAGCCATCCGCGCCGCGCATTTACCGCTCGGAAACGCATACCGACGCGCGCATGCCGATGGGCGGTGTCGGGACCGGCAACTTCGACCTCGGCGCGGATGGCCAGCTCACGACCTGGCAGCTCTTCAACACGCTGCGAGACGGGCATGTACCGCTATTCTTCGGCATGAAGTGCGGCAAGACGGCGAAGATGCTCCAGACCCGCGGTGGCCCCGACGGAATCCCGCGAATCAGCTCAATCGAGATGACGGGCGACTATCCGCTCGTGACGCTTCGGTATCAGGATGCGGACCTGCCCGTGCGGGTGGAATTGACGGCGTTCAGCCCGTTCGAGCCGCTCAATACGCGCCTCTCCTCCATGCCGCTCGCCTGCTTCGTCTTCAAGATTCACAACCCGACGAAAAAGCACCAGACCGTCTCGCTTGCGGCGTTCATGCAGAACCCGGTCGGCTACGACGCGCTCGGCGTGCCTATCAGCTTCAACTCGGTCGGATTCAACTCCATCGGCGAGCGGCTGACGCGATACCATCCGAACTTCGGCGGAAACCGGAATCGAATCGAAGGGATGGGCGATTCGGTCGCTCTGCTGATGGATGCCGCGCCGGCCGGCGAGATCAAGCTGGACGCGCCGGTCGCCATCTACACAAACCTGCCGCCAGGCGCGTTTCAGACGCCATATGACGGGCTGCCGCCAACACTTTCCATTGCGCCGCTGTCCGCAATTCCGACGACCCCATCCGCAGGCGTAAAGCGTATCGTATGGCTGGAGAACGCTCCGGTGGAGCTGCCTCCCGACGCCCTCCGCGCGGCAAGCGAGGCGGCAACGGGCGGAGCGCGTCTCGTAATGGCCGGGCAGGACCAGCCGCTCCTCGGGCTCTATGCGGACGTAACACAGGGCCGTCCGTTCGACCGCGCTTCGTTTCGCCCCGACATCAAATTCGAGGACTTCGAGAACGGCTACGGCAACTGGACCGTGGAGGGGAAGGCGTTTGGGTCGAAGCCCGCCGCGGGCACCTTGCAGGGGCAGCAGCCGGTCTCCGGATTCGCCGGCAAGGGGCTGGTCAACTCCTATCTGGGCGGGGACGAGCCCACCGGCCGGATGACGAGCAGGGCGTTCACCGTCGAGCGGAACTTCATCCGATTCCTGGTGGGCGGCGGGCGGCATGCGGACACGCAGATTCGGCTGGTGGTCGATGGCAAGGTCGTTCGGAGCGAGTCTGGCAAGGACAACGAGCGGCTTGAGCCCGCGCTCTGGGACGTGAGAGACCTGAAGGGCCGGTCCGCCCACATCGAGATCGTGGACGAGAGCGCCGGAGGCTGGGGCCACATTAACGTGGACAATATCATCTTCGCAGACCTGCCGGGAAGCGCGGACACGCTGGAGCTGCTCGCGTCGATCTTGCCCGCTTCGTTCTCCGGGGTGAGGAAGCTGGAGGGGCGCGGGCCGAACACGCTGGAGCTTACCGCGCCTGTCGCGCACCCGGATGCGCGGGAGTGCGCGCTCGGTAATGGCCTGAAGGTCCTGTCACGGAAGGTCGGGGCCGGTGTGGCCGAGGTTGCGATGGGGCCGCTGCTCCCAGGCGGCGAGGTCGAGCTGGCTGGCGCGCGGAGAGCGGCGATCTCGCTGCTGGTTTACGGCAATCCACCCGGCAATTCGGGCGTGCCATCCGGCGCGCCGGGGTTCGGGACGCTGGCGCTCGCGGCCATCGGCGGATCGAAGATCGGAAGCGCAATCGTTGGCGATTGGCTGGAGGCGTGGAGGGGATTCGGGGAAGACGACCCGCGCCTTCTGGGACGCGGAAGCGAATTCGGCCCCACGCTCTACGGCGAGACCATCAATGGCGTGGTCGGCTCGTCTGTAGGTGTGCCGCCCGGCAAGACCGTCGAGATTCCGTTCCTGCTGGCGTGGCACTACCCGAACCATTACAGCCGGGACGGGCAGGCCATTGGTAACCATTACACGACGCTCTGGCCGGATGCCGAAGCGGTACTGCGCGAGGCCGTGCGCGACTTTCCGGCCATCCGCCACAAAACTGAGCAGTTCCGGCAGGTCTTCTACGATTCGACGCTGCCGCACTGGATGCTCGACGCCGTCACCTCGCAGATCAGCACGCTGCGCCATCGCGGCATCCTGTTCCGCCTGGCGAACGGAGACACGTATGGCTGGGAGGGGTCGAACGGCTGCTGCGACCCGACCTGCACCCACGTCTGGGGCTATGAGCAGACCCTCGCGCGGCTCTTCCCGGAGCTGGAGCGGGACATGCGGCGCATCGACTACAAGCACCAGCAGCGAGGCGACGGCGGAATCAACAACCGCACGCAGGTCCCCTCGCCTCCCCACCCCACCGGCGAGCAGCCGTTCACGGATGGACACGCAAGCTGTATCCTCAAGGCATATCGCGAGGGCATGAATGACCCCGACGATTCATGGCTCAGAGAGTACTGGCCCGGAATTAAGAGGGCTGTCGAGTACCTGATCGGCCGGGACGCGGCGACCTCCGGCGGGAATCCCATCGGCCTGCTGGAAGACGACCAGTGGAACACCTACGACGAGGCCCTCCACGGCGTCACGTCATTCATCGGGACCTACTATCTGGCGGCGCTCCGCGCGGGAGAGGAGCTTGCGCACCGGTTCGGCGACCACGAGTTTGGCAACCGCTGCCGGGTCATCTTCCTCGACGGGCAGCGGAATCTGATCGAGAAGTGCTGGAACGGCGAATACTTCCAGCAGAACCTGCCGGACTATGCGAAGCGGTACGGCGAAGTCGGTCCCGGCTGCATGAGCGACCAGCTCATCGGGCAATGGTGGGCGCACCAGCTCGGCCTCGGCTATCTGCTGCCGCCCGACCTGGTGAGGAAGGCGCTGGAGTCGGTCTACAGATACAACTTCAAGCCTGACCTGACCGGCTGGAAGCACTCGCCGAGGGCGTTTGCCGGAAACGGCGACAAGGGGTTGATCATCTGCACGTGGCCGAAGGGCGGCCGGCCCGACAGCGTCATGCTCTACTCGGACGAGGTCTGGACCGGAATCGAGTACCAGGTCGCGGCGCACATGGCGTACGAGGGAATGGTGGACGAATCGTTCGCCCTTGTGAAGGGACTGCGGGAACGCTACGATGGCCGGCCGCGCGCTCCCATCCCCCGCAATCCGTGGAACGAGATCGAGTGCGGCGGGCACTACGCGAGGGCCATGTCCTCGTGGTCGATGCTGCTGGCGCTGAGCGGGTACGAGTACGACGGCCCGGCCGCCCATCTGCGATTCACGCCGCGCCACTCGCCGGAGAATCACAAGTCCTTCTTCACAGGCCCGGAGGGCTGGGGCACGCTCCGGCAGACCCGACACGGCGGCACGCAGACGAATCAGCTCACGATGACAGAGGGCAGACTCAGGGTCGCGCGCCTCCACCTCGATTCCGGAGCGAAGTCCGCGCACGTGACAGTCGGTGGAAAGACCGTAAAGGCTGCGGTCAAGCAGGCGGTGCAGGGGCTGCAAGTCGTGTTCGCTTTGCCCGTTGTAATCGAGGCCGGCCAATCTCTCGAGGTACGGCTTGTGGGATAATCAGGGAATGACCAACCCATCTATAAAGCTGGCTGATGAGGACATCGCGGCGTTTTGCGAACGCAACCGGATCTCGAAGCTATCGCTGTTTGGCTCCGTTCTGCGCAAGGACTTCCATGCCAAAAGCGATGTCGACTTCCTGGTCGAGTTCGAGCCGGACGCGACCCCCAGCTACTTCAGGTTGATGCAGATGGAGCTGGAATTGTGCCGGATGACAGGGAGGGAAGCGGACCTTCGGACTCCACGGGAACTCAGCAAGTACATCCGTCAGCGTGTCATGAGTGAAGCGGAGACACTATTTGTACGTAGATGATTCGACTCGATTGCGGCACATGCTGGATGCGGCGCGGCTCGCTGTTGAGACAACCGAGCGATTCACTTTGGACGACATTCTACCCGACGAGATACGGGTGCTGGGACTTGAGAAGTGCGTCGAAATCGTCGGCGAGGCCGCGTATAGAATCTCTCGAAATTATAAAGACGATCATCCCGCGATTCCGTGGCAAATTATCGTCCGGCTGCGGAATCACCTTGTCCACGACTATGCGGCAATCGACTTCGAGCTGATCTGGAGGAATATCAGGGAAGACTTTCCGGCGCTCATATCAGACTTGGAGCAGATATTGGAATCCGGGTAGAGGGGAAGGCGACAATCCTCAGGACTGGGCTGTTGTGACGAATGGGCGGCAACGCCTCGGACTGTATGAGGCGAGATATATGGGGGACGACTCCCTCACTCTCCACTTTCGCGGCGGCGATGTCGAGACGGTGGCCAGTGAGATGGTGGAACTGGGTCTCACGCTCGAGTCCGGTCCGGCGCAGGCAGCGAACGGAGGCTGGTCAGCCCGCGTACGGGATCCGGATGGATACCTGATATTTCTCGACAAGGCGCCGTGGGAAGCGGAAACGGAGGGTTGATGAAAGGAATCGTTCTCGCGGGCGGCAGCGGCACGCGGCTCTACCCGGTGACGCAGGCTATGTCGAAGCAGCTCCTGCCGGTCTACGACAAGCCGATGATCTACCACCCGATCTCGGTGCTGATGCTGGCCGGGATTCGGGAGATCCTGCTCATCTCGACGCCGCACGACCTCCCGTTGTTCGAGAGGCTGCTCGGCGACGGCAGCCAGTATGGCATCAGCATGAGTTACGCGCTCCAGCCGCGGCCTGAGGGTCTCGCGCAGGCGTTTCACATTGGGAAGGGTTTCATCGCCGGCGAGGGCGCCTGCCTGGTTCTCGGCGACAACATCTTCTACGGCCAGGGGCTGCCGGACATGCTCGCGCGGGCGGCCGGCCAGCAGAGCGGCGCGACCGTGTTCGGCTACTGGGTGGCGGACCCGGAGCGATATGGAGTTGTGGAGTTCGATGGCGACGCCAGGGTGCTCTCCATTGAGGAGAAGCCGGTGCATCCCAGGTCCAACTACGCGGTGGTCGGCCTCTACTTCTACGACAACCGGATAACGGATATCGCAGCAGCGATCAAGCCTTCGGCACGCGGTGAGCTGGAGATCACGGATGTGAACAACGTCTACCTCCAGCAGGGCAGCCTTCGGGTCGAGAAGATGGGTCGCGGCATGGCCTGGCTCGACACCGGCACCCACGAATCGCTCCTCCAGGCATCCAACTTCATCCAGACCATCGAGCAGCGGCAGGGGCTGAAGGTGGCGTGTCTGGAGGAAATTGCGTTCGAATGCGGCTACATCACCGCGGAACAGGTGCTGAAGCAGGCGGACTATCTCGGGAAGACCGAGTACGCGAAGTACCTGCGGAGGCTGATAGAGGATATGCCGGAATCCGCTTGTGGGGGGAGATAGCTTGTGAGTTTACAGCCGGGCCTCGCTGCCCGGCTGTTTCAATCAGTGGCTCCGGAGTTCGCGCGGGTATTGCGGCTCTTCGTCCAGCGGCTCCAGCTCGATGAGCGAATAGCATTTGCGCGGATCCCGGATGTCCAGGATGAGCAGCGGACCCTTGTGTGGATAGAGCTCTGCCCATTCGCGGTCGATGGCCCTCACCTTGCCGACCTCACCCGTTTGCAGCACGCGAACGCGATGGCCCGGCCGGGGGGCGTCTGCAAAACTATGCATCGGTTGTTCTCCCTGTGCGGGTCCTGCTTTGGACCCTCGTCGTCCTGAAGTAGTCGCGTCACGGGTAATATACGTCCCTAATACACGCCCCTGGCACAAACTGCGCCATATTCGACAGAATCCGCCTGAAATTCGTAGAAGTCCGCACAACCCGGCATATTAGGCTGGCTGTGGCAGGCATGCGGACCGAACGAGCGAAGCGTGTTCGGAGGTGCAGGACATCACCGGAAAGTCGTTGAACTGATGCCTGACGTCGTAAGTATGTGAATGCGCATGGCCATGGATTGGCAGCCTGGAAAGTTGCACCAGGCGGGCTGCAAAAACATGCGGACGCTGTCGGTGGTTTGAATTGATGGAGAACGGCCCCGGACGGAAGTTGTTTACAGCAGGGGAGCTGCTCACCCTCGCGGGAGTGGTCCTGGCGGTCATGAGCGCCGCGAACACGTGGGCGAACCTTCCGCCGAAGACCACCTCCATGGTCGCGGCGACGTACGTGGCGACTTACCAGCGCAACGCCTATCTGACAAATGGATATGGCCTCACCCTCGGACCGATAAGCGTCGGATGGATTGTCGTGCTCGCGGCGCTTGCCGCCGGATCGCTTCTCCTGTTCAAGCCGGCCCGCGACCAGCGACGCCGTTTTTTTTATTTGCAACTTTGCGCGGGACTGCTGATTCTCGCGCTTGCCATCCGTTATCTGAGCCTGTATCCCGGCGTAATCATGGCCGCGATCGGCGCCGCGGCTCTGCTGGGCGGAGCGGTGTTGCAGTATGGCCGCGAGCCGGCGAGGTAGCGAACAGCGGTACGACTCACCCATGAGAATCAGGCAACGGGATGGGTTGTCCAACCGTAATTGACGTAAGATCGCGCCTCGCGAGCGGCTGCCCACCGCAACCGTTCGAACGTACATCTCCCAATCTGGTCTACCCGCACCCGGAGGAAACGGACAGATGAAAGCAGTCGTGATGGCAGGCGGCGAGGGAACACGTCTGCGTCCCCTCACCTCACACCGCCCAAAGCCACTCGCGCCGGTCCTCAATAAGCCGATTATGGAGCACATTATCCTGCTCCTGAAGGAACATGGCATCACCGAGATCGTGGTAACCCTCCACTACCTCGCCGATGAGATCGAGGGGTACTTCGGGGACGGCTCGGATTGGGGAGTCAAGCTGCACTACTCTGTCGAAGACACGCCGCTGGGAACGGCCGGCAGCGTCAAGCAGGCGGAACATCATCTTAAGGACGATACATTCATCATTGTCAGCGGCGACGCTCTGACGGATATCGACGTGACGAAGGCCATCGACTTCCACCGCAACAAGAAGTCGCTGGCGACCATCGTGCTTTCGCACGTTCCCAATCCGCTCGAGTTCGGAGTGGTCATAACCGACGACGAGGGCCGAATCAAGCGATTCCTCGAGAAGCCGAGCTGGGGCGAGGTCTTTTCCGACACGGTCAACACGGGGATGTACATTCTCGAGCCGTCCGTGTTCGAGTACATGGAGCACGGCCGCAGTTACGATTGGTCGCAGGACATCTTCCCGCAGATTCTGCGCGAGGAGAAGCCGCTCTTCGGCTATGTGATGGGAGAGTATTGGTGCGATGTCGGCAACCTGAACCAGTACCGCGAGGCGCAGTACACGGTGCTCGACGGGCACACGGGCATCAAGCTTGACGGCAGCGAGCGAAGCGGCGTCTGGGTCGGGGACGGCACGGACATCGAGCCGGACGTGCAGATGATCGCGCCGACCATCGTCGGCCGTAACGTGAAGATCAAGTCGGGCGCGACCGTCGGCCCCTACGCCGTCATTGGCGACAACTGCATCCTGGAAGAGGGCGCTATCATCCACCGGAGCGTGCTCTGGGACAATGTGTATGTGGGGCACGCCACGCGGCTGACCGCCTGCACGGTCTGCTCGCACGTTATGATTCAGCGGGACTGCGCGGTGCAGGAGGGCGCGGTCATCGGCGAGCGCTGCAAGATTGAGCGTGAATCGACGATTCGGACGCAGATAAAGCTCTGGCCGGACAAGCTCATCGAGGCCGGTTCCACCGTGACGATGAGCCTCATCTGGGGGCAGAAGTGGCTTGGGTCCCTCTTCCGCAATCTCGGCGTGATGGGCATTGCCAACATCGAGATTACGCCCGACTTCGCCGTCAAGCTCGGCGCGTGCTACGGCTCCTACCTGAAGCGGGGGGCGAAAGTGGTGACGGCGCGGGATTCGGGTCTCGCCGCCCGGATGGTGAAGCGCGCCATCATCTCCGGACTCATGTCGGTGGGCTGCGACGTGCTCGACATGCGGTCAATGCCCCTGCCCATAATGCGTCACCAGCTTCGCGGATCGGGGGCCGCCGGCGGGATGTACGTGCGAATCGCGCCCCATAATCCGCGGCTCCTGCTCATTGAATTCCTGGACAAAGAGGGCATCTATCTCAACAAGAACGCCGAGCGGAAGCTTGAGACCATCTTCTTCCGCGAGGACATTGCACGGGCGGACGTCGACCAAATCGGCGGCCTGGAGTTTGCTTCGCGCAGCGTCGAGCAGTATCACGAGGACCTCTCGCGACACATCGACTCCGGTCCGATCGCGGCGCGGAAGTTCAAGGTGGTGGCCGACTTTACGTTTGGGCGCGTCGCCTCCGTCTTCCCGGCCGTGCTCGGCCGCCTCGGCTGCGACGTGGTTGCGCTGAATGCCTACGTCGACCCGAAGAAATCGCCGAAGACGCGCGAGGAGCGCGCTTCACTTCTCCCCAGCCTCCAGCAGATCGTCCGCACGCTGAACGCCGATCTCGGCGTTATGTTCGAGAACGATGGCGAGCGGCTGACCATCGTGGACGAGACGGGCCATGTCATCGAGGGCGACGACCTGCTGACGCTCTATTCCGTAATGGTTGCCCGGACTCGCGACCGCGCCAGAATCGCGGTGCCGGTTATCGCGCCCTCGCGAATCGAGGAGCTGGTCGCGCTGCACGGCGGGACGGTCCTCCGCACAAAGACTGATGTTCGCTCACTCATGAGCATGGTCGCATCGCCCGCCGAAAAGCGGTCGCCGCAGGCTGACTTCGCGGGCGACGACGCGGGTGGATTCGTGTTCGGCGAGTTCATGCCCGCCTTCGATTCGATGTTCTCCTTTGCCAAGCTGCTTGAGATGCTTGCAACGACCGGCCTCTCCATCGGCGAGTTGGCTCGGGAGCTACCGGCCGCGCACGTACTGCACGCGGATGTACGCTGCCCGTGGGAGGTGAAGGGCCGAATCATGCGCGAGCTGACGAAGGAGGCCGAGGACGCGGGACCCGTCGACCTCATCGACGGAATCAAGGTGAAGCAGGATGGCGGATGGTCGCTGGTGCTGCCGGACGCCGCGGAGCCCTACTTCCACGTCTTTGCGGAGAGCGACACGCCGGCGAACGCCGAGGTGCTTCTCAACCGGTACGTTAAGAAGATTGAGTCGCTCAGAGGGTAGCGGGCGCCGGTGGCCGAGAGGAGATCGATGTGGCGACGAAGGAGACCGAATACGCGTGCTGTTGCGACGGCATGGAGGAGGCGATCTCGATGGGCGGCATCCAGTTGATGGAATCGGAGGACGGTCCCGTGCCCATCATTCCGGATGAGAAGCATGAAACCGGGATGATCGCGAACTTCTGCCCCTTCTGCGGCGAGCAGCTCGTGAGCTTCGATGAGCCGGAGACCGGTGGCGGCTAAGCGGGAAGGCAGGCATATCGCCAGTACCACGGATGTAAAATCCGTGTCTCGCGGGCTTTCGCTACCACGGATGTAAAATCCGTGTCTCGCGGGCTTTCGCTAC
>Ga0207667_10003017_pt1 | contig 20876 bp, 20 predicted proteins | sample KBSCornC52_FD_184301 | JGI IMG/M metagenome (GOLD analysis project Ga0207667, IMG submission 184301) | Corn rhizosphere microbial communities from Kellogg Biological Station, Michigan, USA - KBS Corn C5-2 (SPAdes) (version 2) | ecosystem: Host-associated > Plants > Roots > Rhizosphere > Soil ...
GCGCGAATCTCATTTTCGTTGTTCATACAAGCATGTTCAACGCGCCACACACGAAAGACTCTAGTAGTTTTACTGGGATTCGCTAATTCATGGAGCTATCCTTAGCCGCAGGCTCCGCAGCGGCAGAATTCACTCTGCCGATTTTGCCGACACGGGACAGAGTGCATGCCATCGAACAAGATCGTCGCGTTCGTGCATTTCGTGTGGGCAACGTGGGACCGGACGGAGATTATTACGCCGGATATTGAACGGCCGCTGTACCGGTATATCGATCAGGTTTGTCGCGACCACAAATGCGACGTCCTCGCGGTCGGTGGGATGCCCGACCACGTGCACCTGCTGGTCACGTTTCCAGGCACGTTGACCTTTGGCGACCTTATGCGCGACGTCAAGGGCGGGTCTTCGCGGTTCGTAACGGAAGAGCTAAAGCACGGCGAATGGTTCGAGTGGCAGGGTAGTTACGGCGCATTCACCGTTAGCCCGGCCCATAAGAACAAAGTGATGGCGTACATCCGGAACCAGAAGCAGCATCACGGCGATGACACCGTCTGGCCCGAAGCCGAAGTAAGCGACACAGACCCGAGGCCCGTGTCGGCGAAGGCCGACACTCGGCGGAACGCCCCTTAGCGGCAGAATTTACTCTGCCGATTTGTGCCGAATTCAACGACCATGAAGTTCACCGACGGAAATTGGCTGACGCGGGAGGGCGTGCGGCCCCATTACGCCGCCGAGGCGTACGAGGCCGAATCGGACGGGCGCACGCTCACGATTCATGCGCCGACCCACCCGATCCGGCATCGGGGCGATACACTCCAGGGGCCGCTCCTCACGATTCGCCTCTCCTCTCCCATGCCGGACGTGATTCGCGTTCGGATTTCGCACTTCGAGGGCGGCTTGGGGCGGTGGCCAGAGTTCGAACTGTTCGAGGATCCGGGCACCTCCCCGACCGTCGATCTGTCCGACAAATTCGCAGCGTTGACGAGAGGACGACTGGCTGTGCGGATTCCGCGCGGCGACGGCTGGCGAATGGATTTCGTTGCGGACGGGAAGGTCGTCACGTCGAGCCCGCCGCGCGGAATCGGGTACATGGAGGTCGAGGGCGAGAGTGCCTACGTCCACGAGCAGCTCTCACTGGGTGTTGGCGAGTGCGTCTACGGGCTGGGCGAGCGGTTCACGGCGTTCGTGAAGAACGGACAGGCGCTCGACACGTGGAACCGCGACGGCGGCACGGGCAGCGACCAGGCCTACAAGTGCGTGCCCTTCTACCTCACGAACCGCGGGTATGGCGTGTTCGTGAACGATCCCGGCAAGGTCGATTTCGAGGTTGCTTCGGAGAAGGTGTCGCGCGTCCAGTTCAGCGTGCCTGGTGAATCGCTCGAGTACTTCGTCATCTATGGACCCACACCGAAGGAGGTGCTGGCGAAGTACACCGCGCTCACCGGCCGCCCCGCGCTGCCGCCCGCGTGGTCGTTCGGGCTCTGGCTCAGCACTTCGTTCACCACGAGCTACGACGAGGAGACGGTCACCTCATTCATCCAGGGGATGGCGGACCGCGACCTGCCGCTCAGCGTCTTCCACTTCGACTGCTTTTGGATGAAGGAGTTCCACTGGTGCGACTTCCAGTGGGATGAGCGCGTCTTCCCGAATCCACCCGCGATGCTCCGGCGGCTGAAGGAACGCGGCCTCCGAATCTGCGTCTGGATCAACCCCTATATTGCGCAGAAGTCACCGCTCTTCGCCGAAGGGAAGGCCGGCGGATTCCTCCTGAAGCGGCCGGACGGCACAGTCTGGCAGTGGGACCTCTGGCAGCCGGGCATGGCGATTGTGGACTTCACGAACCCCGCGGCACGGAGCTGGTTCGCGGAGAAGCTGGAGGCGCTCCACGACATGGGCGTCGATTGCTTCAAGACCGACTTCGGCGAGCGGATTCCGACCGACGTGCAGTGGTTCGACGGCTCCGAGCCGGAGGGGATGCACAACTACTATTCGTTCCTCTACAATCAGGTCGTCTTCGATCTGCTGGAGCGGAAGCGCGGCAGGGGAGAGGCGGCGCTCTTCGCGCGCTCAGCGACTGTAGGCGGGCAGCGATTCCCGGTCCACTGGGGCGGCGACTGCTACTCCAGCTTCGAATCGATGGCCGAATCGCTTCGGGGCGGACTCTCGCTCGGCATGAGCGGATTCGGTTTCTGGAGCCACGACATTGGCGGATTCGAGGGCACGCCTCCGGCCGACGTCTATAAGCGGTGGATCGCGTTCGGTCTCCTCTCCTCGCACAGCCGCCTCCACGGCAGCTCCTCCTATCGCGTCCCATGGGTGTTCGACGAGGAGGCGGTCGACGCTCTCCGCTTCTTCACGAAGCTGAAATGCCGGCTTATGCCCTATCTGTTCGCGAAGGCCGTCGAGGCGCACGAGACGGGTGTGCCGGTTATGCGGTCCATGCTGCTGGAGTTTCCCGACGACCCCGCGTCCGCCACACTCGACCGGCAGTACATGCTGGGCGATTCGCTCCTCGTCGCACCCGTCTTCTCGCCGGACGGCCAGGTCAACTTCTGGGTCCCCGCGGGCCGCTGGACCAGTCTGCTCTCCGGCGAACAGATCGACGGGCCGGGGTGGGTGCGACAGGAACATGGTTTCCTGAGCCTTCCGCTCCTGGTTCGTCCCAACACGCTCCTCGCAACAGGTGCAGTCGATTCGCGGCCCGACTACGACTACGCGGAAGGGACGACGCTGGAGCTCTATGCGCTGGACAATGACGGCGCGGCGAAAGCGGTGATTTCTGCTGCCGACGGCGCGATTGCGGCAACAGTGACGGCACGACGGGAGGCCGGTATAGTCAGGATCGAGGTAGATGGGGAGGTGCGGAGCTGGCGCGTCCTGCTTGTCGGGTGCAGCAACGTGGGGGTTGGTGGCGGAGCGCGGATCGAACCGACGCCGCGCGGCGCGATAGTGACGCCGGAGCCCGGCGCCATGCGGCTGGAGGTCACGCTGCAAGCCGACTGACCTTCAGGCTTATTGAGAGCGGCGGGGCTGGAGCGATTTCGCTCCAGCCCCGCCGTTTGCTTCCACAGCTATGTCAGCCGAATCGGGGTGAGAGGACTTGAACCTCCGACCTCACGGACCCGAACCGTGCACTCTACCAACCTGAGCTACACCCCGTCGCCGGCCCAATATTATAGAGCAGACACCGGGAGCGTGTCAAGGATTTGGCGAGCCGCCAATCGTGTCAATCCAGGCGAGCCCGCTTAATCATTGCTCGGAGCCACCGTTCCAGGCGCTCGCGGCTGTCAGAGCGGAAACTGCCGCCGCGTCGAGCCGGAGACGGGTTGCCGCGATGAGATCGTCGAGCTGCTGCCGGCTGGTGGCGCTCGCGATGGGAGCGGTGATGGACGGCCGCGCGATCAGCCAGGCGATGGCGACCTGAGCAGGCGTCGCGTCGTGGGAGGCGGCGACCTCGTCTAGCGCGCCGAGGATTCGCAGTCCGCGCTCGTTCAGGTACTTCGCCATGCCCTGGCCGCGCGCGCTCTTGCCGAAGTCCGCCTCCGAGCGGTACTTGCCTGTCAGGAACCCGGAGGCAAGCGCAAAGTAGGGAATACATCCGAGACCGTATTTCAGGACGATGGGCTCGAGATCGGTCTCGTACTTCTCGCGATTGTAGAGGTTGTACTCCGGCTGGACGCAGACGTAGGAGGGCAGCTCCTTCTCCTCGCTTATCAGAAGCGCGTCGTCCAGCCGCGCGCCGGAGTAGTTGGACGCCCCGATCGCGCGGACCTTTCCGGCCTTGATGAGTATGTCGTACGCCTCCAGCGTCTCTTCCAGCGGCGTCGATTCGTCGTCGATGTGCGACTGGTAGAGGTCGATTACGTCGGTCTGGAGGCGTCGAAGCGAGTCCTCGGCGGCGCGGAGAATGTACGCCTTCGACAGCCCCTTCTTCCCGTCCCCCATGTCGTTGCCGACCTTGGTGGCGACAATCACATGGCCGCGATTGCCGCGCGCCTTCATCCAATTGCCGATGATCGTCTCGGATTCACCGCCCTGATTCCCTGGCGCCCACCGCGAATAGACGTCGGCCGTATCGATGAAGTTGAGCCCTGAATCGAGCAGCGCGTCGAGCAGCTCGAAGGACCGCGCCTCATCGACCGTCCAGCCAAAGATGTTGCCGCCAAAACAGAGCGGCGGAACCTCGATCCCCGAATTCCCCAGCTTCCGCAGATTCATGGTCCGTTCTCCTCGTCCTGAAGGGTTGCGATTCGCTACTTTTTCTGCCGGAGCGCCCAGTACATGCGGGACTGCATGCCGTGGGTCTTCACCATGCCGAGCGTTTCGGACTGGTCGAAGCTCTTGCTGTCGAAGGAGGCGAGGTCCTCACTGTAGAGCGCCCACGGGCTCTCGCGCCCCACCACCACGCAGCTCCCCTTCTGCAGCCGGAGCGTCACCGTGCCCGTCACGCGCTCCTGAATCCTGTCGGTGAACGCTTCCAGGTCTTCCTTCAGCGGGTCGAACCAGAGGCCCTTGTAGGCCAGCTCGCCCCACTCGCGGTCCACCGTCGATTTGAATTTCAGCTCGGCCTGCGTGCAGACCAGCGCCTCCAGCGCCCTGTGCGCCTGGAGCAGGACCACGGCGGCCGGGCACTCGTAGTTCTCGCGGACCTTGAGACCGAGCATCCGGTCCTCCATCACGTCCACGCGGCCCACGCCGTTGTCGCCCGCCAGCTTGTGGACGCGCTGCACGAGCTCCAGCGCGGACATCCGCTGACCATCCAGCGAGACCGGCACGCCGTTCTCGAATCCAATCGCGACGGTCGTGGGGCGATCCGGGGAGTCGGCGATGGAGCGCGTCCAGACGAATATCTCCTCCGGCGGCGCGTAGTTCGGCTCCTCGAGACGACCGCCCTCGATGGATCGGCCCCAGAGGTTCTCGTCGATGGACCATATCTTGTCCTTCGACTGCGGAATCGAGATGCCGTGCGCCGCGCAGTAGTCGATCTCCTCGCTCCGCGTCCAGGGTTCCCGCGAGCCGTCCCGCAGCCGCTTGCCCTCGCGCATCGGCGCGATGATGTCGAGCTGCGGCGTGAGGGTCCGCATGACGTATTCGAGGCGGAACTGGTCGTTGCCCTTGCCCGTGCAGCCGTGCGCATAGGCCTGCGCCCCAACCCGCTTCGCGACCTCGACCGCCTTCAGCGCAATGAGCGGCCGCGCGATGGAGGTCGAGATGGGATAGCCCTGATAGTCGCCGTTGGCGCGCACCGCCGGCCAGCAGTACTGCTCGATGAACTCGGCCTTCGCATCGACCGTGTAGTGCTCGGTCCCGAACGCCTTCGCGCGCTCCTCCGCCTGTGCGATGTCTGCCGTGGGCTGCCCCACGTCCACCGTCACGGTCACGACATGGTCGAACCCATACTCTTCCCGCATAAGCGGTATACAGACGGAGGTGTCGAGGCCCCCGGAATAGACCAGCACAACAGTCGCCATCTCAATCTCCTGACAAGCAAATGATCACCGCGAAGACGCAAAGAGCGCGAAGAACGTCAAATGCCATTGAACCACAGAGGCACCGAGCCTGCACAGAGCGAATCGAGAAATGGTCGCCCTTCTGGCAATTCTTCGCGCTCTTCGCGTCTTCTAAGTAAGTCGCGCCTGCGCGAGTTATTTTGCATTCAGACCCACCCGGTGGGTCAGTGGCTTCTAAGTAAGTCGCGCCTGCGAGAGTTATTTTGCATTCAGACCCACCCGGTGGGTCAGTGGCTTCGCGGTGAGAATCTCCTACATTCCTATGGTTAGTGCGAGCACGGCTTTTTGGGCGTGCATGCGGTTTTCGGCCTGGTCGAAGACCACGGATTGCGGGCCGTCGACCACTTCATCGGTCACCTCGTCGCCGCGATGGGCGGGGAGGCAGTGCATGAAGATGGCGTCGGGCTTCGCCTTTGCCATGAGCTCTGCATTCACCTGATAGCTGCGGAACGCCTGGATGCGCGCGAGCTGCTCCTGCTCCTGCCCCATGCTGGTCCAGACGTCGGTGTAGACCGCGTCCGCGCCCTGGGCCGCCTCCGTGGTGTCATGCGTGACGATTACTTGCGACGCATCTCCCGCAAGCTCCCGGGCCTTCTCCACGATGTCCGGCAGCGGCTCGTAACCCTTCGGGCAGGCGGCGGCGATGGTCACTCCGGTCAGCGCGCACCCGAGCAAGAGGGAGTGGAGCACGTTGTTTCCGTCGCCGATGTACGCCAGCCTCAGCCCTTCCAGTGTACCCTTCTTCTGCTGGAGGGTATAGAGGTCGGCGAGGGTCTGGCAGGGGTGCTCGCGGTCGCTCAGGCCGTTGATGATCGGGATGCGGCTGTGGTCGCGCAGCTCCACGAGAATCTCGTGTTTGAAGACGCGGGCCATGATTGCGTCCGCCATCCGCTCCAGGTTGTGCGCCACGTCCGCCACGGATTCGCGCACGCCCAGCCCGATGTCCGCCGGCCCCAGATTGACCGTGATTCCGCCGAGCTGCTGCATCCCGAACTCGAAGCTCACCCGCGTCCGCAGGCTCGGCTTCTCGAATATCATCGCCAGCGCCCGCGGATATTGCCATCGGAAAGCCGGCACGCGCGACTTGTGCGCCGAATGCAGCGCAGCGGTTACCTTCAAAACTCCTTCGAGCTGCTCCCGCGACAGGTCCGCGATGGACAGCAGGCTTTTGCCTCTCAACTCAAGCGAATCGTTTTTGAGCACAAGGTCACGGCAATTCCGGAGAGGGTATTGAACCTCCGGGGGGAGAGAACTTAAGCCCGATGCAGTGGGCGCCGCGTCCGTATCTTGCAGCGTCATCACTTCTTTTCGCGTCCTTTCCAATTTAACTCCAAGCGTCGACAGGACTCGTCCTGCGAGCCCCTCGCCCTCACGAATCAGGCCAAGAAGCAAATGCTCTGTGCCGATGTAGTTGTTATTCAGTTGGCGCGCTTCGTCATACGCGAGGTCAATGCATTGCTTCGCTCGGGGCGTGAGCTGCATGTCCGTTCCAATCCGCCCGCTTCCCCGCACTACTTGCCGCTCCAGCGCTTCTCGTACGGCGTGCGTAGTCACTCCCATCCTGTCAAGAACGCGGGCAGCGACGGAGTCATCTTCCCGGACAAGGCCGAGCAGTAGATGTTCGGTGCTAACGAGGTTCTCACCAAGCCGGCCGGCCTCTTCCTGAGCGAAGAAGACCACCCGACGCGCCCTCTCTGTGAATCGCTGCCACATGTCCGTTATCCCGATTCGATTATCACCGCCCGCTTCGCTTGAGACGCAGAGATCGCTGAAAACGGCACGAGATTCCTCAATGTCTTTCGCGTCTTTTCGCGTGTTTCGCGGGCAAAACGCCGTTCGCCGTTATTCGCGATCATTCGCGTTATTCGCGGTCAATACTCTCCGTCAGCACAATCTCCAGCGCGTCGACGACCTTGTTGCAGTCTGCCTCCGTTACCATGAGCGGCGGGAGGAAGCGGAGGATGGTGTCGCCGACGGCGTTTACGACGATTCCGCACTCCATGAGGCTCTTCAACACGTCCTTCGCGCGCGGCACGTTAAGCTCCAGGCCAACCATTAGGCCGGCGCCACGCGCTTCCTTAATCAGTTGCGGGTGGCGTGATTGGAGCGACCACAACTCGGCGAGGAAGTGTTCGCCGACCCGCGCGGCGTTGTCTATCAGCCCCTCGTCCTCCAGCACGTCGAGAGTCGCGAGGGCGGTGGCGCAGGCGATGAGCTGGCCGCCGAAGGTCGAGCCGTGGTCGCCGGGGACCAGCGTATTCGCGGCATCGCCCCGCGCGAGGCAGCAGCCCATCGGGATGCCGTTCGCGATTCCCTTGGCGAGGGTCACGATGTCACCCTGCACGCCTGCCCGCTGGCTCGCGAGGAAGTGGCCGGTGCGGCCCAGGCCGCACTGCACCTCGTCGAGAATCAGGAGGACTCCGCTCTCGTCACAGAGGGCCCGGACGGCCGAGAGGAAGTCCGGGTCGACGACTTTGACGCCGCTCTCGCCCTGTATCGGCTCGATCATGACCGCCGCCGTCTGCTCGCCGATGGCCTCGTCCAGCGCGGCGAGATCATGCAGCGACAGATACGTGAATCCCTCCGGCAGCGGAGTGAAGGGCGCCTGGTACTTCGGGTTTGCGGTCGCCGTGACGGTGGCAAGCGTGCGGCCGTGGAACGAGCCCTGGAACGTGATGATCTCGTGGCAGTCCGGGCCTTTGTGCTGCTTCGCCCACTTGCGCGCGATCTTGATGGCCGCCTCGTTCGCTTCCGCGCCGGAGTTGCAGAAGAACGCCTTCTCCATGCCGGTGAGCACGGTGAGCCGCTGCGCGAGCTTCGCCTGGAGCGGGTTGTGGAAGAGATTAGACACGTGCACGAGGGTGCGCGCCTGCTCCGCTATGGCGGCCGCGACACGCGGATGGGAGTGCCCTACTCCGCAAACTGCGATTCCGGCCAGGAAATCGAGGTACTCGCGGCCCTCCGAATCCCACAGCCGCGCGCCCTCGCCGCGGACGAAGACCACCGGCTGACGCGCATACGTCCCCATGACGAACTCGCGGTCGAGCGCCATGATCTCGGACGTGTCTACAGATTCGTGTGTCAGAGTGGTCATGTTCGTTTCTCCTTCAGTCTCTTTCGATACACTTGGCGCATCGCCAGATCAAGCATAACAAACGCAGCTAGCCCGCCACCGACGATACATAGAGCAACAACGCGTCGCATATGGAATAGCGTAACCGCATCATTCGGCAGCCCTGGGAGCGGGTAGATCGCATATTCCTTCATCCAGAACAGGCTCAGGGCCAGGGCCAGAGCAACCATGTGGAGCGGGTGGCGCCTGAGTCGTGTAAGTGCGACAGCTACCTTGCGATCCATCCCATCGCAGGCGAGGCAGTCGATAAGCCTTCGTTCGCGGATTCCGGTGGCGAATAGCCAGCCGAAACCCACGAGCGTCAACGTTAGGCCGCCCGCAAGCAACCAGAGATTGAGCGCCAGCACTCCATGATAGACGACCATTCGGCGCGCCGTTCTTATTTTGATTCCAGCCCCTGGAAGAGAAGCTTCTTACTCTTGCGCGTGAACAGGATTCGCAGGTCGGGCTTGCCGCCCTGCTGATGGACGACCAGGACAGGGTGCGTCGACGACTCGACCACCGTGAGCGCGCCTTTCTTCTTCGCGACCTCGACAAATTTGTGGCCGCCGGAGCTCTGCTTGAACGAATTGGAGAATGAGCTGAGAAAGCTGGTGCGGAAGCCCTTTTTGTTGGTCGCGTCCATGCCGCGATACATCTTCTGGACATCCATGTTCTTCGTCTGCGGAGTCTTCACGACGAGGTTGTCCCAGTCCACCAGCGCCTCGTCTCCCGGCTGGTTGTCGCCGAGCTTGTCCAGAATCACCACCATCTCGGACTTTGTGTCGCAGGCGGCGGGGGTGACCGCGAGCGCCATCAGGCTGCCGCCGAGTACCATCAGCAGAATTGCGCCGAACCCCTTCATTTGGTTTCTCCATGGTGTGCCGCGGATTTGCGCAATTGGGCGCTGGCGGCGGCGTTGGCGAATCCGGCTCCATACGCCGGAGGGTGGTGCAGTTACGGTGCGGCCCGAAGCAGCGTCTCCGGGTCATCGTCCCCCTGATTCGCCGCGGGCCTCAGCAGGTCCCTTGTCGATTCACTGCCGTCCGCTGCGCGTAACAGCGTCCGGCTGGGATGCTTCGCCAGGCGTTCGCGAACCCTGGTAATATCAGGCGACATTCGAACGAGGTCTACCACGGCACCGCGTTCGGCAGCCGGCGCGACGCATCCAACAAACGGAAACCAGACCGGCCCAACGGATGCCTCTTCCCCGGCCGCGATCAATGCGAGAAGCACGTGCTCGGGCCCAACATGGGTGTCGCCAAGCTCACGTGACTCGCGTAACGCCAGGTCGATAATTCTGCGGAATCCTGGCGAGACATGAATGTCGGCGCGGTCAGAACCGTCAAAGCCGGCCACATCTGAATCTCCCTGCAAACCCGCCTCGTCGAGCATGAGAAGCTCCCGCACAAGCGGTTCCTGCAGCACGGCGCGACAGATATGATGCGCGCCGACAATTTGTCCGCTGACCACGGAGAGGGCTGCCGCGCGATTCAGCACGGGTTTTAAGGCGGACGAGTCAGGCCAACCCATCAGGCTCCATCCTCGTCCACCGGCCGCGGCAGGTTCGCGGTGTCCGAATCCGGGCTCGCAGCCGTCCGCAGCAGGTCTTCTTTGTCGATCCGATCCGTCGAACGGAGCAGGGTGCGCGGCGCGAGCATGTGCACGTGGTCGCGCACGACCCGCAGTGTGATTCCCCGGTCCACGAGCGGTCCCCGCACAATCTCGCTCCGGCGCGAGTCGGCTGGGGCGCCGCGTCCGAACATGCCTGCAAGCGGAGCGGCGGACGTCTGCGTCGAAGAGAGCAGGCCCAATAGGAGGTGCTCCGCCCCAATGAAGTCATCCCCAAGAATCCGCGATTCGGTCACAGCCCCATCCATCAATCGCTTGCCTGCCGCGGACAACTCCAGATCCCTTCCTTCCGGCACGCCCGGCCCTTGTCTTGTGATTCGCTCGTAGTCGGCGAGCAGGTCCACCTGCCGAACACCGATCATCGAGACGAGCATGCCGACCGTCGTCGTCTCCGGCCGGAACAGGCCGATCGCGACATGCTCCGCGCCTACAAACTGGTCGCCACGTTCGCGGGCAGCCTCCTGAGCGTAGAGTACAACCGCCCTCGCCTCCTCGGTAAACCTGCTCCACATGATTCAATGTTATTCCCGACTGACTATTCACTATAGCGATTCGGGTTTGCCGCCTCGCCCCGGTTCCTCGGAAGCGTGCAGCAGAACGGTAGTCGGAGTATCGGCCATGCCAGCCGGTCGCAGCAGCTCGTCTTCCCGCGCGGTGGATGGGCGAAGAAGTACGTCCGCCTCCAGCCGAGCCGCAGCCACCGACATACGAGCGACATACAACACAAGATCCTCAACCGTTTGCGGAGCGTTCCTCTCGTGCGCGCGCGCCACGTAGTCCACGTTCAACTTCGCCGCGATTGCACGGACAAGCAGGTCGACGTCGTTCGCTCCCCGCGGCCCAATGTCGAAGACTTCCTGCAGGTCGTCGGTTGGCCTGACCGGGAATCCCTTCAGGAGGAAGATTCCATTCGAAAGCTCGTCATATACAGACTTTACCGCCAGCTCCGAAACGCCCGCGCCACGGAAGAAGTCCCGAAACATGTCGAACGTGTCGCCCGCGCGTTCGCGCCGGAGCCGAAGCTGCAGTTCTCCGCGGCCAAGTGACTGCACCGCGCCAAAGAGGAACGCCAGAACCATGCCGATGATTCCTACAAGAATCACCAGGGGCAGCGCGTACAGGATGAACCATTCCATGGCGGCTCTGTTGCCTCAGCGAATCACACGCGAATCATCGTGCCGATGCCGGCGTCGGAGAAGACCTCGATGAGAATCGCGTGCGGCTGGCGGCCGTCGATCATGTGCGCGCGCTCGACACCGCCCTCCAGCGCCATGATGCAGGCCTCGACCTTGGGAATCATCCCCTTCTCCGCCGCGCCAGTCGCAAGCATCTCCTTCGCGCGCGCCACGTCCATCTCCGAGATGAGCGAATCCTTGTCCGGGTAGCTGGCGTAGAGACCCTCGACGTCCGTCAGCATGATGAGCTTCGACGCTTTCACTTCCGCCGCAATCGCGCCGGCCGCGTGGTCCGCGTTCACGTTGTACGATTCGCCATCCTCCCCTATCGCCACGGACGAGATCACCGGGATGTACCCCTCGTCCGCGAGCAGCTTCAGCAGCGCGGGGTTCACCTGCTCGATCTCGCCCACGAATCCGAGGTCGCCCCGCGGCGATTCCATCTTGTGGGCAACAATAAGGTTTGCGTCCTTGCCGCTCAGGCCGACCGCCATCGCGCCCTGCCTGTTCAGCAGCGCGACGATTCCCTTGTTAGTCTTGCCTGCGAGGGCCATCTCGACGATCTCCATGGTGGCCGCATCCGTTACGCGCAGACCCCCTACGAACGTCGGCTCGTGCCCCATCTGCTTCATGAGCGCCGATATCTCCGGCCCGCCGCCGTGCACCAGAATCGGGCGGATACCGACGTAGTGGAGCAGCGCGATGTCCTGCATCACCTGCTCCTTCAGCCGGTCGTCGATCATCGCGTTGCCGCCATACTTCACGACGATGGTCTTGCCGAAAAACCGGCGCAGGTAGGGCAGCGCCTCGATCAGGATGGCCGCGCGCTGCTCCGGTTGCATATCTCTCACGTGTGATACTCCGCGTTGATTTTGATGTAATCGTAGGAATAGTCGCAGGTCCAGACGGTGGCGCTGTGGGAGCCAGCGTGGAGATCGACCGTAATGCGAATCTCATTGGACTTCAGATAGTCATGGGCGGCCATCTCGTCGAATGGCACGCCGGTCCCCTCGCGGAACACGGCGATATCGCCGAGCAGTACCTCGGCGGTCGCCGGAGCGAAGGGTACTCCCGCGCGGCCGGCGGCCATGAGGATTCGGCCCCAGTTCGGGTCGTTGCCGAAGAGCGCGGTCTTCACCAGCGGCGATTCGGCGATGGTTTTCGCGATTCGGGCGGCGCCCTCTTCCGACGCCGCGCCCTGCACGACGACCTCGACCAGCTTCGTCGCGCCCTCGCCGTCCCTTGCTACCTCGCGCGCCAGATGGCGACAGACCCGCTCAAGTGCGTCGCGGAAATCCTCGAATGCCGGCCCCTCCACGGAGATGCTGCACTCACCGAGGCCGGACGCGAGCGCCAGGACCATGTCGTTGGTGCTCGTGTCGCCGTCCACGGTAGTCCGGTTGAAGGTCCGCTCGACGGCCCGCGCGAGGGCGGTCTGGAGAAGGGGAGACGGGATCCGCGCGTCGCATGTGAGGAAGCAGAGCATCGTCGCCATGTTGGGCGCGATCATTCCGGAGCCCTTGCACACCCCGGCGAATCGCGCGATGCCGTTCCATGTGTCCGAATCGCACTCCGCCGCGAAGGTCTTCGGGCGCGTGTCGGTCGTCATGATGGCCCGCGCCACCTTCATGTCCGTGCCGGGCTCGCGGTCGAGCGCCTCCACGGCCGCCGGAGCGCCCGTCTCGATCTTCTCCATCGGCATCGGGTGGCCGATAACGCCGGTCTGCGCGACGAGAACCTCCGCGGGGTTGATGTTGAGGCCGCGGGCAACCAGCTCCGCCATCCGCCGCGTATCCTCCTCGCCCTGCTCGCCGTTGCAGGCGTTGGCGTTTCCCGCGTTGCAGATGATAGCGCGCGCCCGACCGGTCCGCACGACCCGCCGCGAGTAGCCGACGCAGCTCGCCTGTACGCGGTTCGTCGTGAACAAGCCCGCGACCGAGGCCGCGCTGTCGCTCACGATGAGCGCGAGGTCGTCGCCCTCCGTCTTGAGGCCGCACCGCACCGCCGATGCGACGAACCCCTCCGGGAACGTCACGCCTCCGTCCTGCTGCTCTTTCCAGACCGTTATCACCAGAGAATCTCCTGAAGAATTTTAGACAGGATTTACAGGATTGAATTCACGCACCCTGGTGCGAATTCGTACCAATCCATGCCCGTTGGCGGCGGGTCGGCGGCATACTCCAGATGAATCACGCGCCGGTGGCCGGGCACTGCGGCAGCCGATGAGGCGTGAAGCAGCATCGGGGACATCACCAGCGCGTCGCCCGCCGCAACCAGAGCCTGTTGCTCACACCGCTCTACCCGAAATCGCTCGATATCCCCCGCGGAGAGCCTGCCGAGTTTGTGCGTGCCGGGCAAGACGCGGAGCGGCCCGTTGTCCTCTGCGCAGTCGTCCAGATGGAGCCGGATGGCGAATCGCCTGCTCAGCCATGGCTCCGGCGGCTGAACGTGCGTAACGCCCTCCTTCAGGGACCACGGTCCGAATCCGGCAATGTCCTTCCGCTCCGTGACGGCGATGGTCAGGTCCTGGTGCCATGGCACGAGCCAGTTTGCATCGGGCGTCTTGTCGAAGAAGAGGCCGCGAATCACGAATGCCGAACCTTCGAGCGCCTCGTCTGCCAAACGAACCAGCCCGCACCCCATGGCAAGCCTACACACGTCCGGCACGCGATTCAACACGTTCCGGATCGCATGCGGCTTTCCCGCGCTGGCCGCCTCCTCCAATACGCCTCGCAAATGGGCGATCTGCTCCCGTGATATCACGCCGCGGATGACCGTGAAGCCATTCTCCTCAAATTCCGTGGCCCAATCGGCGCTCACCAGCTCGCTCCCTGCGCCTTTCGATACTCCTCCGACGCCATGATTCGCTCGATGTGACGCGCGTGCAGCTCGTGCTGGTAACCCACGGTCGCGAGCCACTCCGCCGCCGTCAGCGGCCCGAACAGGTCGTGCGCCACGGTTGCGCCGGAAACGATGGGCTGCGCGGCCGCCATTCCCAGGAGCCGCCATGAATCCGCGTAAGCCGCCTTCGCCTCCTCCATCGAGCGCGCCACCACCGGCGTCACCGAGGCCATCCGCGTGCCGCCGCGAATCAAATCGAGGACGGCCGCCACCCGCCGGTTCTCGGTCGCGAGATGCGCGAAGATGGACCGAATCGAGAACCCCTCCGTCCCCACCACCGCCGCGCCCGCCTCCGTCACGTCCCGAATCATCGCCTCGAACCGCTCGTGCAGCGCCATCGCCGCCGCGCAGAGCTGCGGCCACGTCGCCCGCTTCACCCGCGGCCGAAGCAGCATCTGCCGCATCATCGTCCCAACCAGTCCGCTCATAAGCCTGATTTCACCGCCCGCTTCGCCAGGGACGCAGAGAACACAGAGAACGGCGAACGGGACCGAGTCTTTTTCGCGTCTTTTCGCGTGTTTCGCGGGCTAATCGCCCTTGACGTTCATTCGCGTTCATTCGCGTTATTCGCGGTCAGAATCCCCGGATCATGGCCACTGGCCCGGAACGTTCAGACCGGCGGTTTCGTCGAACCCGCACATCAGATTCATGTTCTGGATGGCCTGTCCCACCATGCCTTTGCCCAGGTTGTCCGTCGCCGAGATGACGGTCACGCGATTCGTTCGCGGATCGACCGCGATACCGATGTGGCACATGTTCGATCCGGTGGTATGCTTGGTCGCGGGAATCCCGTCCGAAATGTAGACAAAGGGCGCATCCGCATAGAATTCACGATAGACAGCTCTCAAATCGTCAGCGGTCCGGGACGACGTGAGATTGGCGTAGCATGTTGCGAGTATCCCGCGGGTCATCGGGACGAGGTGCGGTGTGAACGTTACGCGGATCGGCTCTTTGGCAAGCGCTGAGAGCTCCTGCTCGATCTCGCCCGTATGCCTGTGCGTGCCGCCGATCTTGTATGCGGTGGTGGACTCGTTCACTTCCGAGAAGTGGTAGTCGAGCCCGAACTTGCTGCGCCCGGCCCCCGACACGCCCGACTTACCGTCGATGATGATGCCATTGAGACCGACCAGGCTGTTGAACACGAGCGGGGCCAGCGCCAGGATCGACGTGGTCGTGTAACAGCCGGGGTTTCCCACAAGATTTGCGGTGCGAATCTCCTGTCTGTGCAGCTCCGGCAGGCCGTAGACCGCCGTCCGGGTGAGGTCGGGCGAGGCGTGCGCCATGTTGTACCAGGCGGCGTGATCGGCGGGATCGCGGAAGCGGAAGTCGGCGCTGAGGTCGATAACCTTGCAGCCCATCGCGAGCAGCTCCGGGGCCATCTTCATCGCGACGCCATTGTCTCGCGCGAGGAACACCACCGCACACCCGGCCAGCTCGCCCGGATCGCCGCCCGCCGAAAACGTGAGATTCAGTCTCTTCGCGAGGCCCGGAAAGCCTGCAGCCACCGGCTTGTTCGCATAGGTGCTGGAAGTGGCCACCTTCACGCGTGCTTCGGGATGCCATGACAGCCACCGCAGCAGCTCGCCGCCCCCGTATCCCGATGCCCCCACGATTGCTACATCGACCATCGACCTCTCCTGATATTCTCACGAATCAAAAAAGCCGCCAGGACTCGCCTGCGGCTCCGTGACTGCGTGTTTCCAGAGGTTCCGAAAACAAAAGGCCGCAAGCAAACTCGTTCGAGCTGCCCACGGCTGGATGACGGCGCGATAACGTCAGCGACGCGCGTCGTGGGCGAGGCTCCTGCTACGCTCACGACGGCGACGGATACAACAACTCTCAGTTGTGAATTCGCCGACGCCCATCATACCGTTCCTCATGTTATGGAAACAGTATAGCGCACGGCCGAATGCGGTGTCAACCGCCGATCGATTCGTTATAACACATTATAGTGATGCGCGGATTCGGAGCAGCACCTTCGGGCTGACTCCCATCGCGCGGGTGAAGAGGCGCGTGAAGTGGGACTGGTCCGCGAATCGCGCCTCGTGCGCCGCGTCCGCCAGGTTGGCGTCCGTCTGCAGTGCGTAGCTGGCGGCCCGTATAATGCGCTGCCGCCGGATGAACTCGCCCACGGAACATCCATAATGTGCGCGAAACACGCGCGCCAGATAGACAGGATGGACGCAGGCGGCACGGGCGGCGTCCCGCAGGCCGGTCGCGTCGTCGAGAGATTGCGTCAGCCAGGACTCCACAGCCGGAAGCCACGATGGCGCGGGCTTGTCGGACAGGGACCGCCGCGCGGACCGAAGCTCGCCGATAAGCGCCTCCAGGTCCCGCTCCAGCTCATCATTGGCCGCCGCGGATGGCGAGAAAGCGTGTACGAGCAGCTTCAATCCAGCCAGCCGGGCAGTCGAATGCGTCATCACTGCGTACGATCCCAGGTCGGACGGACCGAACCCGCGCCTCCGAATCCAAGACGGTGAAAGGTCGATGTTCAAGCCCACTGCGCCCTCCATGCCGGCTTCCGACTGGTGCGGCTCGTCGGTCGGGTGATAAACGATGGACAGGGAGTCCATCGCCGTTTCGGACGTCCACGACCTGTCGGTGAAATCACCGCGGATGAGGAGGAAGAGCGTCGCGTTCTCGTGCGTATGCCAGGGCTGCCGCGTCTCCGCCGGGTAGCGTGTAAGACTCAGGGACGCGCCGTCCCGCTCCACGTGTCGAAGCGACGTTCCAAAGAACTGGCGGGCGACCAGCCGATAGACGTCCGTGCCGGCGTCTCCATCCAGTGCGAGCATCTTTCTCTCCTCTTGCCACGGTCTTTCGGACGGGTTGGAGGAAATGAATGAAACTGAAGGTGCGCTGCACGCGTGGAGTGCGCCGTCTACGGTGCGCTGCCGGCTGGCGCGCCGATCGGAGGCGGCTTGAGCCGCTTCAAACAATGGATCAGGATCTACGGCACGCGCCGAGGCTGCCGCCTTGCCTGTGCTGCCGCGCCGCCAGCGGTGTATCGCTCTCGTCTCTCTTCGCTCCGCTCTGAACTGCTGAATCATGGGTGCGGCTCCGTTCTTTCTGTCTTGCTCGACGCTCTATCCATCAACCCGATGCTCTGCGGTCCCAAACTGCTCCACGAGCGCCTGGAAGCCGGCCAGATTCCGCGAATAGCACTGGAGGAAAGGCTGCATCGCCTCTACTGCGCTCCGCTGATCCTTCGGCAGACGCTGGGTCTCGGTTTCGGCAAACGGCCGCACCGCCTCTTTCAGCGAATCCACGTCGGTCGCGGAAGTGATCTGCCCGCAGATCTCGCAGAACATCATCTCGGCCGTGAGCGACGTATGGACTATCCACGAGAGCGTCGGGCTCTCCGTCCAGATCGCCTGGTGAACCGTGCGCCGCTGGCTGTCCACGGCGGCGATGAGCAGCTCGGCGCCGTCGATCACCACAATCGCCCACTGGCCCGGATATTGCTCCACCAGCTCCGGTCCCCGCGGATTCCACACCAATTTCGCGCCTTGCACCTCCGCCGGCCCGAACACCTTTACAATCGCGCTGACCCCCCGTCCCGCCGCGGCCTCGATGTCCGGTTTCAGCGCTGCCAGCGGATCGGGAAACAGGTCGGCGACTATCAGCGATTTCGCTCGGCTGAGCATAGATCGGCAACGCTCGAAGACCTGCTCAATGGAACGGAGCTGATAGACCCGTCCGTCCGCTGGCGCCGGCTTCAACGCCTCCAGGACATCTCTCGCCTGCGCAGCCTTCCGCGCATAATCCCGTTCGAGCCGCTTCAGGAGCTCCTCCGACGGCACCGCCCGAGACAGTCTGGTCTCTCCCTGATCCACGACGACGGCGCCTTTGCTCTCCAGCGATTCGAGCGCCTTGTACACGTTGGCGACGGGCCTTCCCAGCGCCTGCGCCACCCGATAGCCGGTCGCGGGCGGCTCCGAGAGCAGGAAGGCGTACACCTCCGCTTCGAGCCCCGTAAAGCCGAGCGCCGTCAGCGCCCGGACACTCTCTTCAGTTCGCACGGACTTTCCTCTTAGTCGAGAATACTAACAACCAAATGAAGTGAACAAATAGACGGAGCTTCCGGGCTGCCGAACCTGTGAGTAGGTCGCTGCCGGTGGTCGTCCGGCTCGATCTCGTGGACCGGGCTGGATGGAGCCGCGCCTGATGCCGCTCCCGACCTGCGCTCCGCTTTGCAACTGTGGCTGAGGCTATTATAATGGTTAACGCGCGTCTATGACTTCTCGAAAATCGCTCACTTTCAATCCATTTTCCGTGGCAACCTTCCGGGCCCTCGATGTACTTTGCAGGACAACGGCAGCCTGCGCGCGAATCGATGCCTCACCCGTCTGATTACCGCGGTGCAATCGGCTCACGTTTCACAATCTACCGATGTTCTACGTTCGATAGACGAATCGAGTCGTCAATTCCGCGACACGACTCTTCAACGGGCGGCGCCTTCCCGAACTCCCGCCCACTTCGGAGCAGCCAAATGATAAATAAGACCCGATTCGCCCCTTATCTGCTTGCCTCCGCGGCCTGCCTGCTGCTGGGAACCTCGCTCGCTCCGGCGCAGCGAAACTCGCCGCGGACCGCCGGCCAGGCAGCGCCCCGGTACGAGTACTTCCAGAACCACGACCCGGACGGCGTCGGCAAGTTCTACATGGGCCGCGAGATCGCGCAGGTCATGGGGCACGAGGCGGCGGACTGGCTCGATCGGCCGGAGCGCGAGGCGGAGGAAGCGCCGTCCATGCTGCTCAAAGCGCTGAAGCTGAAGCCGGGAATGTCCGTGGCGGATATCGGGGCAGGGAGCGGGTTTCTCACGTTCCCGATGGCGACCAGGGTCTCCCCGAACGGCAAGGTCTACGCCGAGGACATCCAGCAGGAGATGCTCGACATCATTCGCAAGCGGATGAAGGAGAAGGGCATCGAAAACGTCGTCCCGGTGCTCGGAACGATTACCGACACGAAGCTGCCGGACAACTCGATAGACCTGATCCTCCTCGTCGACGTCTATCACGAGTTCGACCATCCCTGGGAGATGACGCGATCCATGGTGAAGGCGCTGAAGCCCGGCGGCCGGCTCGTATTCGTGGAGTATCGCGCGGAGGACCCGGAGGTGCCGATCAAGCCGGTCCACAAGATGTCCGTGAAGCAGGTTCGCAAGGAGATGTCGGTGCAGCCACTGAGGTGGGTCGACACGAACGAGGTACTGCCACGACAGCACATCATCACCTTCGCGAAGCTGGCCCCGGTCAAATGAACGACAAACGAAGCCGCCGCGATTCACGTGAATCGGGCGGCTTCAATGTCATCGGGTTTGCGGTTTGTCAGGGTAGGCTCGTTATGCCTCCAGGCGGGCTTCCATCGTGATCTCGGCGTTGAAGAGTTTGGAGACCGGGCAGCCGGCTTTGGCATTCTGCGTCGCGGTTTCGAACGCCGCCCGATCCGCGCCGGGAATCCGCGCCGTAACGTCCAGGTGAATCTTCGTGATGCTGAATCCGCCGTCCGTCTTCTCCAGCGAAACGGTGGCCGTAGTGTTGATCGATTCGGCGGTCATCCCTGCGTTTCCGAGCTGTCCGCTGAGGGCCATCGAAAAGCAGCCCGCGTGCGCCGCCGCAATGAGCTCCTCGGGGTTTGTGCCGGCGCCTTCCTCAAATCGTGCCGTAAAGCTGTAGGGCGTTTTGCTGAGCACGCCGCTGGCGGTCGAAACCACCCCTCGTCCGTCCTTGAGCCCGCCGTTCCATACGGCGCTGCCTCTGCGCTGAATAGCCATTCGACTGTTCCCTTTCTTCCTGGAAGGTGTAAGACCTGGGCGATAATCGCGGCCCCGGACAACAGGCAGTATGACACACGATTGCGGGCATCGCATAGACCGCGCCAACCTATGAGATCGGCCCTCAACGGCGCGTCGGGAGGGCGCGAATCATTGACTTACGGACGCCGCAATGATATACTACTGCCCGCAGGCGAGCGATCTGCCGCGCGTTGGCCGAGAGCGAAAGCCGCGGAGCGATGTCCGAGTTGGTCTAAGGAGCACGACTGGAAATCGTGTAACGGGGTAAAACCTGTTCGTGGGTTCGAATCCCACTCGCTCCGCCAGTTCCCCTGGACCTGGGGAACAGTGCAACGAGTCAAACGGAAGTCCGCCCTCTGATCGTCGAAAAACCCATGAGCCGTATCTCCAGGACGCGCCATTGAGCTGGTCCATGCTCCGCCGCACAGCCCTGCTCAGCCTCGTTCTGCCGTTCCTCTATTTCGGGACGGCCAGCGCAACCTTTCTCTACCGTATCCACGCCGAGAACAGCGCCCGCACCAACGTCTCCCTCCCCATCGAGCCGCCTGTCCGGTCTGACCAGCGAATCCTGATCTTTTCGCCGCACCCTGACGATGAGACCCTCGGCTGCGCCGGGTTGATTCAGCAGGCGCGCGCCGCGGACGTGCCGGTGCGGGTGGTCATGCTCACCAACGGCGATGGATTCCGCGTCGGCGTCGAGCGGCAGTTCCGCCAGCTCAATGTCCAGCCTTCCGACTACGTACAATTCG
>Ga0207667_10003018_pt1 | contig 20874 bp, 22 predicted proteins | sample KBSCornC52_FD_184301 | JGI IMG/M metagenome (GOLD analysis project Ga0207667, IMG submission 184301) | Corn rhizosphere microbial communities from Kellogg Biological Station, Michigan, USA - KBS Corn C5-2 (SPAdes) (version 2) | ecosystem: Host-associated > Plants > Roots > Rhizosphere > Soil ...
GGATTTATTCCACCGCGCTTGGCCGTGGTTTTTATTCTACGGCAGCATGATGGTGATTTTCTGGGCGTTCCACGGCCCCGGCCGCGTGATCGAGCGTAATTTTGCTTTTTATGTGAAAAAGCAATTTTTTGACCGGCACTACCGCGCGGTGACGGAACTGCCGCTGTCCTGGCACCGCGATCACCACTCTGGTGAAATCATCAACCGCATGCAAAAGGCCGGCTTGGGTTTGTATAATTTTACGCAAACGCAATTCATGTATCTTGAAACCATCGTACGTTTTTTGGGTGCGATTATTATGTTGGCGCTGGTTGCGCCGATTGTGGCTCTTCTCGCCATTACTGGCGCAGTCATTGTGATGACCCTAATACGCGGCTTTGATAAGCGATTGATTTTGCTGATCCGCGGCGAAAATACCGCCGACCATTTTTTTGCCTCGGGCCTGTTTGATTTTATCAGCAATATTAATACACTCATCACGCTGCGCCTAGCGCCGCTGACGCAGCACGAACTCACGCGCCGCCTGATGCTGATTTTTGTGCCGCTGCGGGAATCCATCAAACTCAATGAAATCAAATGGTTCAGTTTTATGATTATGGTGGTGACCCTGGAAGCCACCATCATGCTTACTTTCATCCATCATCAAATCACCATTCATAATATGGTGATGGTCGGTACGCTGGTAACGGTATTTCAGTATTTCCGCCAAATTAACGATGTCTTTGTGCGCTTTGCGATTTATTACCAGGAGCTCATTCGCGCGCGTGTGGATTTGCATACCATTGCGCCGATTACGGAGGCTGCTGAAGCTTTGCATAAAAATCATGCACCGCCGATGCCGATGGATTGGAAGAACATTGCTCTGCGTGATCTGCATTTCAGTTACGATGATGGGGAACGTAAAACACTATCAGATTTAAATGTGAATTTACCACGCGGCGCGCGCATTGCCCTGGTGGGTGAAAGCGGTGCCGGTAAATCATCACTACTTGCCGTATTGCGCGGTATTTATCCGGCCGATGCGCACGCAGAGATTGATGGAACGGCGGGCGATATCGCCATGCTGGCGGATTGCGCGACCTTGATCCCGCAAGACGCCGAAATTTTTGAAAGCACGATTGCGAAAAATATCACGATGGGCGTGGGCGATGAGGAAATACGCATGCTGCGCGCGGCGGAGATTGCGGAATTTTCTTCCGTTGCCGCCATGCTGCCGATCGGATTTGATACGGATATCCGCGAAAAGGGCGTGAATTTGTCGGGCGGACAGAAACAGCGCCTAGCACTGGCGCGCGGGCTATTTTCCGCCGCTGACAGTTCCATCTTGCTGTTGGATGAACCGACGTCATCGGTCGATGCGGCGACGGAGCTTAAAATTTTTCAGAATTTATTTGCCGCCTATCCGCAAACAACGATTGTCGCCTCACTGCACCGTCTCCATTTGCTGCCGCGCTTTGATTATATTTATGTGCTGGACCAGGGCCGCGTGGTGGAAGAAGGCGCATTTGCTGCTCTCATCGCCCGCGAGGGCACGCTCAAAAAATTATGGGATAAGTACGAACAGACCTAAGCCGGCTAGAATATATTGCGAAATGAATAGCCTAATAATTGTTAAAGCAAATCTACATTTTCATTCTGGCATTGTGCTTTAGACATGACACCTTCTTCCCAAAAACAAGCGCTCCGAAGCCACGGAAACCCTAACAAACCATTAGAATAATTGACGACGCTGCGCCATTGCCCTTGCCCCAACTTATCATACAGGTTAGAACTAATTTGCATGTAAATGCTATCTTTGTGAATAAATTCAGCATTTAATCGAGCATAGGGATGGATGCTGCCCCTGCCCTCGAATTTCTTGAAATGACCAATTACGGTTGTTTCGACGGTTTTCTGAGCCCTTACATCAAAATGCTTATTTGCAAAAAAGCAAATGCTTAAAAAACACATCGCGCTAAATACTCCAGAGGAAATCGATATGTTTCTAAATCGTTTCGATGGCGCTTCTAGAGCCGAATTTTGAGAGGTGAATATTTCTGATCTATAATATTTAGATAAAAAACGGTAACCTAAAAAGTATGTTAACAAAGCCGTTGTAAACATTAGAGGGCTAAGTTCTAATGTTGCAAACCATGGGTTGATGGGAATAGAAATCACCCACATCCCTAAAATGTACAACATTCCAAATACACTTAAAAATAAAAAACTTCTTTGTTTTGTAAGCTGAAAAAGCCAAAGCCCACGTAAGAAGTAAGCCCAGACAACTAGGCCGATGGCAAAATATAAAATAGGGCTTGTTAGCGCATCTTTGATCACCGTCTTAAACTATAGCGATTCAACGCATAGCTCTACTATTAAATCAAGATTTCTTACCAATTAGGTGCGCAAGGCAGGCCCTGAAAAATTATGGGATAAATATGAGCAAACATCTTGATTGCTTTCGGCTGCCAGGGTAACACTGGGCGCATAACCGACGGAGTTTTCCATGTCTTTTTCTGCTGAACTTAAAATCGCATTGGCGCCGCGCCATTTGTTGAACCATCCATTTTACGCCGCCTGGAACGAGGGCAAATTGTCGCGCGAAACAATCCGCGATTATGCCGAACAATATGCGCATCACGTCGATGCGTTTCCGCGCTATATTTCTGCGACCCATTCGATTTGCATGGATGCGGATGCGCGCCAATTGCTGTTGGAAAACCTGTGCGAAGAAGAAGGCATTTACGGCGAAGAGCGCCGCACCAATCACCCCACCCTGTGGCGCAATTTCGCCAAGGGCATGGGCGCCACGGAGGCCAGTATCGACGGCGCTGTGATGGCGGATTGCACAAAAAACCTGATTGAAACGATGATGGAAAATGCACGCTCTTCTTATGCTGAAGGTTTGTGCAGCCTATATACCTATGAACAACAGGTACCGGAAATCGCGGAAACTAAAATCAAAGGCTTAAAAGCGCATTACGAAGGCGACCAACCTGAAACATTAAAATTTTTCCAAGTCCATTTGGAAGCGGACATCATCCACCGCGCACAGTGCGAAAAATTGATTGATGCACTGCCGGTCGATACGCATAAAGAAGCCAAGGCTGCGGCGATGTCTGCTGCGGATGCATTATGGGATTTCTTGTCCGGCATGATGAAACGCGCTCAGGCCCGCGGTGAATTGCAGGGCATGGCCTGCGCGGCTTAGTTTTTCTTTAAAACCGCGGCGAAAAATCCATCTGCGCCGCCAGCGAAATGGTTTGGTAAAACACGCAGCGTGCCATCCGGTGTGATGCATTGCGGGGCAAAGGATAAATCGGATTTCACCAATTGAAAATCTGTATCGGATTTTAAGAAGGCCTCAATTTGCTCTTCGCCTTCTTCGCGTTGCAGGGAACAAACACAATATAATAACCGCCCGCCGGGTTTGACCCAATTGGCCGCGCGGTCCAGCATTTGCTGCTGAAGCGCGATCAAACGTTTAACGTCATCCGCAAGTTTATGAATTAAAATTTCCGGATGACGGCGCAACGTGCCGGTGGCGGTGCAGGGTGCATCCAATAAAACCACATCAAATTCTTGCCCCATATTGTTTTGGGGCTCAAAACGCATCACATCGGCGCAATGGATGTCTGCTGTCAATTTTGTGCGGGCAAGATTTTCTTTCAGTTTTACGAGGCGCTGTGCGGAGCTATCCACCGCGGTAACCTGTGCGCCACCTGCCAGCAATTGCATGGTTTTCCCACCCGGTGCCGCGCATAAATCCAAAACATTCAAACCTTTAATATCGCCCAACATTTGCACGGGCAGGGCAGCAGCCACATCCTGTATCCACCACTGACCATCTTCATAACCGGGCAATTGGGTGACATCGGTTGATTTTTCCAACCGCACCGTTTGCGGGGTTATCAGTTCGCCGCCTAATTTTTCTGCCCAATTTTTCTCGTTCTGCGAGATTGTTATATCTAACGGCGGTTCAGTCAATAAAATCTCCGGCCAGTCGGAGCGGTCGGGATAGGATTTCCAGCTGCGGCGCAGCCACTCTGGAAAATTTTCGGTCAGGGGAATTTGATCAAACTGTGTGCGGCCCTCGCGGTCAACGCGGCGCAGCACTGCGTTTAATAAACCCTTTAACCCGCTCATATTTTCACGCACCGCCAGTTCCAGGGTTTCATTGACGGCGGCATGCGGTGCGGTTTTTAAGATCAAGAGTTGCGCGGCCCCCAGAACCAATAGCGCCCATATCTCCGGTGGCACGCTTTCCGGATTCTTCAGCCAGGGTAAAAGCAATTTTTTAAGACGGCCATAATCACGCAGCGCCGCCATCAATAGCATGCGCACAAAGGCCCGGTCGCGCGGCGCCAACGTGGCCAGGCGCGATTCCTGCAAAGCTTCATTGGTATGCTGGCCTGCTTCCAAAACCTGGCGCAGGGCGCGATAAGCAATGTGACGAGCGGCAGTCATGACATCTTGTAAGCATAAGCCGCCGCGCCTAGCTATAGGGCATGGAGAAAAAAGGTTTAATTCCCCGGATGACTGCATCGGATGTCGTTAATTTCATCCAGCTTGCAGAGCGCAACGGGATTGAGATTTGGATCGATGGGGGGTGGGGTGTTGATGCCTCATTAGGCAAGGAAACCCGTCCGCATGGCGATCTGGATATAGCTCTACGACACAAAGATGTACCAAAACTTAGGGGTTTGTTAGAAGCAAAAGGATATAAAGACATCCAGCGTGATGATACCAGAGATTGTAATTTTGTCTTAGGGGATGAGGAAGGCCACCAAATAGACTTTCATTCTTTTACATTTGATGAGAATAGAAAGAATATATTTGGATGTGAATATCCATTGGAATCACTTACCGGAACAGGCGAAATCAACGGTTATTCTGTAAAGTGTATATCGCCTGAATGGATTGTAAAATTCCATACAGGCTATGCTTTGGATGAAAATGATTACCGTGATGTTCTTGCCCTATGTCAACGTTTTGATATTCCCATGCCAGATGAATATAAAACATTCATACAGTCTACAAGTGAGATCGGTGGCCCCAAAGGGCTAGAACCAACACGTTACGGTGATTGGGACGTTAACGGGCGCTGCAGCGATTTTTAAGGATATCCTGCTAATTCAGGCGCCAAAATCTGGCTCGTCCCTTGCTCCTGTGCCATCCGTAAAACATCCAAAGCGCGATTGATCAAATCTCCGGCGGGCTGACTATAATCCACGTTAATCAGGCCAATGGAAATGGAAACCGTTTCGGCGGTGCCATCCGGAAACTCAACCGGCAAAACATGAATTTTACGCTGCACGCGGTCCGCGGCCTTAATGGCATCCTCAACCTTTGCCTGCTGGAGAAACCAGACGCTATAGGCTTCTTCCAGGCGGAAGACATCATCGAAGGGCCGGAGGTTATGGCCGATGCGACCCGTAACCTCGGCCACCATAAAGTCTGTTGCCGACGAACCCAAACGGGCCTTTAATTCTGCAAAATGATCGATGCTGGCAATGGCCAAACTGGTCATGGTGCCTTTTTTCTCCGCCCGTTGCATAAGCTCGGAAATTTCCTGAAGCAATACGGCAATGGCTTTTCCGGATTGCAAAGCGGTCAAGCCACCCGCGCGTGCGGCTGAAATCAGCAAACGTTCCGCTCGGCGAACTTGAGCGATAAAACTGTCAAAATTACGCAATAGATCTTCGTAAGTTTCAAACGGCGGGCGTGAACGCGGCGCAATTTTTCCTAATTCGTATGCCTGATCATGCAATTCATCATGCAGGTCTTGCAGGCGCCGTACGATCGGTTGTTCCAGGATGCCCTCTTGTTCCGGCTCTGCCAGCCAGCGGATCAGCGTATCGGGACCGTATGGATTGGTTTCATCCACCTTATCCGGAAACATGATGGCGCATTGCCAGCGGCCCAGCCAGTGCACATGATCATCCATAACCGTGGCGAGGGATGCGGGCGAGGTGCGACGATTCATGCCGGTGATTTTATCTTTGATATTGGGACTTGAATAGGGCACTACCGACTGGGCCAGGGGCGGGGTGCAGCATTTGAACTGGTAAAGGATTTTATCCAGAACGCATATTCTTTGGCCAGAAAAATGCCATCATTACACCCGCTGCAAAACCGGCCAGATGTGCAATCCAGGCGATTTCTCCGCCGAGCGAGGTGCCCGCCGCCCAGGCCATGACTGGCTGGACGATCACCATGAGTAAAATTAATTGCACGCGCATTTTGGGGCGGCGCATTACGCGCCATAAGACAAATCCCATCGCACCGCTGATGGCACCTGAGGCGCCAAGGATAACGGCGGCGCTATCCGGCATGGCGAGGGATTGCGCTAATGCCGCAATCACGCCGCAAATTAGATATAAAATGGGGAACCAAATGGGCCCAACCATGCGCTCCATCGCACTGCCAAAGGCCAGCAGCATGCCGGCATTCACCGCCAGATGCAGCCAGCTGGCATGGAAAAATTGATAAGTAATAAGCGTTACAAGATTCTGTGGCGCAAAGGGGCAGGTCCAAAAAATGGCAGGCTGAAAGACGAAAGGTGTGATATCAAAATCGAATATCGTAACCGCTATATATACGGTACAAAGTGCGATCAATAAAATCAGCGTTGCAGGCGGCAGATTCAAAAGGGGCTCGTGTTTTATGGTTTTCATTGCAGCCAACCCTGACGCAGGGCGGGTGAGAAATCAAACAATTTCACAAAAGCGGGAAAGAATCTGTTTGGCGCGTGCAAAATCAGGCTGGCGTAGCAAAATATGATCCGCATCATAAGAACCAACAATGTAAATCGATATGGCATCATCGGCCAGCGGCTGTGTCAGGCGTGAGTATAAACCATACATAGCCCACCCACGGGGTTGGTCCACGCGGAACACACGCCATTCCGCCACGCGCTCCGCGACGATATCGTTCGGCACCCAGGCATCGGGGCAGATAATGGAAAAGCCATAATAACTTTGTGTGAAAGACAACAACCCTTCAGGATTATTCCGCTTAGCCCATTCGGGAATCTCTGCATCGCGCGGAAGGTTAATCAGGCTATACGTACCTATGAGCGCCTTCAAAACGATAGGAGACAGATCATCAGATATAGCTAGGGCGGAGCCGATCATTTCTTTACTGTATATCAGATTTTTGAAATTTCCATGACAGAAATGAATAATTTTCATGCGCTGGACAGGTTTAAAATAAGCCTGGGTGCGAGATATGCCGAATATTGTTGCCATTTTTATATTTCTATGAGACCCTATCTGCCCTCTAAACTACGGGAGAACTCGCAATGACCGCCGCCCTTGACGCTTCACACTTTCTGTCTGTTCCCACAGGCAGTGTGCTGCTAGGTGCGGAAATTGTAGTGCGGGCGCTGGTTGATCAAGGTGTGGAGCATATTTTCGGCTATCCCGGTGGGGCGATCTTGCCGGTTTATGATGCGCTTTTTCAACAGGATGCCTTGCAACATATCCTGGTGCGCCATGAACAGGGTGCCGGACATGCGGCTGAGGGTTACGCGCGTTCAACCGGCAAAGTCGGTTGCGTCGTGGTGACGTCAGGTCCCGGTATGACCAACACCGTGACGGCACTCACGGATGCCATGATGGATTCTATTCCGCTGATCGTCATTTGCGGACAAGTACCGTCCCACTTGATCGGCACGGATGCATTCCAGGAAGCCGATACCACCGGCATCACGCGGAACTGCACCAAGCATAATGTGCTGGTCAAAGACGTGAATAAATTGGCGGAGACCATCCACCAATGCTTTCACATTGCGCGGTCGGGCAAACCCGGGCCGGTTTTGATTGACATTCCCAAGGACGTGCAGTTTGCCAAGGGCGTTTACATCGCGCTGGATGAAGTCACAAAATACAAAACTTATCCTTTCGCGGTTTCAACGTCTGATCCCAAAATCGCGGCGGCGGTAGATTTGATGCAGGGTGCAAAACGTCCGATTTTCTATACGGGCGGCGGCATCATTAATGCCAATGCCGCGCATATCTTGCGTGAATTGGTGCGCGCCACGGGTTATCCCATCACCCAAACCTTGATGGGATTGGGCGCCTTTCCGGCTGATGATCCGTTGAACCTCGGCATGCTGGGGATGCACGGCACCTATGAAGCCAATCTGGCTATGTATCATTGTGATGTCATGATCTGTATCGGCGCGCGCTTTGACGACCGCATTACCGGGAAATTGGCGGAGTTTTCGCCCAATTCCAAAAAAATTCACATCGATATTGATGCGGCGTCAATCAATAAAAACGTGGCGGTGGATGTGGGCATTGTCGCCGATGCAGGTGAGGCCATGCGCGCGATCTTATCCGAATGGCAGCGCCGCGGTGCGAAAGCGGATTCCGCTGGGCTGGCAAAATGGCTACAAAAGATTCAGGAATGGCGCGCCAAGGACAGTTTGAGTTATGAAAATTCAGAGACCATTATCAAACCGCAATACGCGATTGGCCGCCTTGCGCATTTTACGGCCGCGCAAAACCCCATCATCACGACCGAAGTCGGCCAGCATCAAATGTGGGCGGCACAACATTTTCCGTTTTACGCGCCGAACCATTGGCTTACTTCTGGCGGCCTCGGCACCATGGGTTACGGTTTGCCCGCCGCGATTGGCGCGCAGGTCGCCCATCCCCATACGCTGGTGATCGATATCGCGGGTGAAGCTTCGATCCAAATGAATATCCAGGAACTTTCCACCGCGGTGCAATATAAACTGCCGGTGAAAGTTTTTATCATCAATAACGAATGGATGGGCATGGTGCGGCAATGGCAGCAACTCATTCATGGGGAACGCTATTCACAATCCTATTCCGAAGCTTTGCCGGATTTCGTGAAATTGGCGGAGGCGTACGGTGCGCTTGGATTGCGTGCGAGCCACCCGGATGAATTGGACAGCGTGATCGCGCAAATGATTTCATATCCTGGGCCCGTTGTTGCCGATATCCGCGTGGCGCAACATGAAAACTGTTTTCCCATGATCCCATCGGGCGCGCCGCATTATGCGATGATTTTAAAAGAAGGCGACATCGCGCCCGTATCGCCTGATGGCCTGATGATGGTATAGAAATAACCATGAACGAAAACCAACTCTATACCCTCTTTATGTTGTCAGATAACGAGCGCGGCGTGCTGGCGCGCGTGACAGCGCTGTTTTCCGCACGCGGTTATCAAATTCAAAATATCACCGCGGGTGAAATCAACGAAGCAGAGCACTTGTCATGCATCGCCATTACAACGGAGGGCACACCCGCCACCATCGCACAAATCAAAGCCCAGGTTGAAAAAATCGTCGCCATCCGTAGCGTCGTAAATCTGACGGAGGCACAGGGTTCCGTGCAGCGCGAACTGATGATTATTCGGGTGTGGCGGGACGCCGCAGCCCATGATAATATTGTAAATACTTTAAATGAGCTTGATGCGCGCCAGATTGCCGCGGATGAAAACTCCACTTCCTTTGAACTCACCGGCGATACGCGCGCGATCAATCAGTATATCGCGCGTTTGAATGGTTTAGGACCGGTGGAAATTGCCCGGTCCGGCATTGTCGGTATGGGGCCGACAAATTTGCGGACTTAACGCCCCATGGCAAAGCTTTATTAGCTCTACCATATTAATGGCATGCCTGAATTACCCGAAGTTGAAACGACACGCCGCGGCCTATTAAAAATTCTACCAGGCCGCAAAATTTTAAAAGTTGAGGTTTATGCAGCTAAGTTACGCCTACCCATTCCCGCTGATATCCCTACTAAATTAAAGGGTGCCCAGATAACCGATATCACGCGCCGCGCCAAATATATGATCTGGCATATTTCAAATGACCGCGACATTATTGTGCATTTGGGCATGTCCGGCCGTTTCCGCATGGCAACGGAAAAAGATTTTCAGCGCGGTGTACATGATCATATCGTTCTTTACCTGTCGGACGGTATGATGGTTTCCTATTACGATCCACGCAAATTTGGCTTGTTCACTTGGGCCGAAGATGATGGTGCCCCGCATCCTTGGCTGCAAAATATTGGCATTGACCCGTTGTCGGACGATCTCAATGCCGAATGGTTTTATCCACAATTACAGCGACGCAAAATCAGCATGAAGACTGCCTTGCTCGATCAAAAAATGATCAATGGTCTGGGCAATATTTATGTCTCGGAAGCTTTGTTTTATGCGGGTGTCCGGCCCGAACGGCTGACACTGCAGGTTACGCGCTCCGAATGCCAAAAATTAGTTAAGGCAATCAAGCAGGTTTTAAATGCGGCTTTGAAGGCGGGCGGCAGCAGCCTTAAAGATTACCGCAACGTCAAAGGTCGCCTGGGCTATTTCCAAAACCAATTTGCCGTTTATGGCCGCGCAGGCGAGCCTTGTAAAACCTGCGGCCAAGTCATTCAGCAGGTCACTCAAAACGGGCGTAGCAGTTTTTATTGCCAGCATTGTCAGAAATAGCACCGCGAAAAAATAACGCCTTGACTTCATGAGAATGATTATCAATAGCTGCCTAGCTTATAACTCGGTCAGGAGATGCCATCATGAAAAATCTAACAAAATTTGCAACCATAGCGCTTATATTTACTTTCCTTACGACGTCGCTGCAGGCAAAAGCCGATGGTTACACCTATGAAACCCTGGTGGCGAGCAAGGCTAAAGTGGCTAAAGCATACAGCAAACCCAATACGGTAACGCCGGAATTGATCAATGCCTGGGGCATCGCCATCCGTCCGGCGGGGGCAGGCGGGCATTTTTGGGTAACGTCCCGCGATAAATCTTTTCAATATACCGGCGATGTGCGCGCCTCCGATGACGCAAAATTCCGAACACTGAAAGCCGATCCGGTTATTCCCACTATCAATATCCCCAATGGTGGCGTGGATAATTTTACCACGGGTGTGACCTTTACGCGCGGCAAGGGTTTTGAAGTAGAGCAAACCACGCCGCAAAACGTGACGGTGAAAGCACCGGCGAAGTTTTTATTCGCGACCGATGGCGGCATCATCAGTGCCTGGACCGAGCATAAAAAAGATGACGGCAGCTTTGACTGGCCCGATAATGCCAAGGCGATGATTGACGAAAGTAAGATCGGCACCCAGTTTTTCGGCCTGACGCTGAATGACGCGGGCGATCAATTATACGCCGTGAATTTCGGTAAAGATGCGCGCGTGGAAAGCTTTGACAGTAATTTCAAATCTGCCAACGTCATCTTTGATCAACCATTTGATATGAATGAAAACGGCAAGGTCGATAGCGGTGAATATGCGCCTTATAATGTGAAAGCCATCCATGGCCATGTGTTTGTGACCTATGCGATGACGCAGGCATGCAACAAAGAGGGTCTGGAAAAGAAAAACTGCGAAAAGGGCGAAATCTATGCCGGTGAAGAGGTCAAAGCCAAGGGCAAGGGCCGCATTGCTGAATTTTCCGAAGACGGTAAATTGATCGCCGTATGGAAGGATAAGGGCATGCTGAATGCACCATGGGGTATGGAAGTGGCGCCGGACAGTTTTGGCGCACTGGCGGGTAAAATGCTGGTGGGTAACTTTGGCGACGGCACCATTACGGTTTTTGACCCCGAAACCAAGGAGGCGACAGGCAAACTGATGGTCGGCGGGAAGCCGTTTAAATTGGAAGGCCTGTGGGGCCTGCAATTCGGCAATGGTGCCACGCTGGGCGACGGGAACGCGCTTTATGTCGCTGCCGGTCCGGAAGATGAAAAACAAGGCGCCTTTGGCGTGATCCGCCTTGTTCAAACCGCGACGCGTAAGCCAGAATAATTGAATGAAAAATAAGACAAAACCCGCTGGCGCAGGTTTTTGCCTCAGCGGGTTTATGTCGACGCGCTATCTCGCACCCTGGCTGCATATTATGGTGGCCGATCTGAATATGGTTTACGTCTATACGCCACTGCACCGCTGGGCGGGCGGCCTGACCCTGCTCAAATGGGTGAACTTTCCGATGCTGATCCTAACAGGTGTATGGCTGATGTTTGGCAATAAAATCTAGTTTGGGTTGCGTAAACGCCTAATGGTCTGGCGACACTATCCCAAAGCCTAATTTTCCCTTGACTTTAAGGTTAGTTTTGGCCTAAAAAGCCCGTTCGACAAAGGAAGTTAGCCCAATGCCACAGCATAAATCCGCCAAAACCCGTCTGCGCCGCAATGCGCGCCGCAATGAAATCAATACCGCGCGCACCAGCACGATGCGTACCGCCATCCGCGCTGCACGTGAAGCGATTGCCAAGGGTGATGTGGCAGCTGCCACCGAACAACTCAGCAAAACTACCGCTGCCGTACAAAAAGGCGTCAGCAAAGGCATGCTAAAGAAAAACACCGCGTCCCGCCGTGTGTCGCGTCTGGCGAAAGCTTTGAAAAAGGTTGGTGCCGCAGCTTAATTCAAAATCCGAGTTAAGCTGCCCTGAGCTCTTGCTCAAGTCTTTGCATTAACTCCACTACATTTTCATCTTTGCATAAAATATAATTTGTCCCAGCCCAAAGGGATTGATATTCTCCATCATTGCGTTCTGCGGCTGCTTTCCGAATTGCCGAAGTCACAGAATTTTGAATAGGAAAAGGCAGTGTAGTTTTGCCCCGCATCAATTGCATAAATTCCGTTACAATGCCGCGTGCCGGGCGGCCAGAATAAGCTTTTGTCAATTCTGTACCACGTTGATGTTCGCCTAATAAAAACTGCCTATGTGCGGCCGATGCTCCACTTTCGGCGCAGGTTAAAAAAGCCGTTCCCATTTGCACGGCAATCGCACCTGCATCCAAAGCATCTTTAATCTGGCGGCCATTCATAATTCCGCCTGCCGCAACAACCGGTAAAGAAATTACGGATTTAATAGCCCTAACCAAATCCAAGGTTGAAAGCTTTTCATCGATACCGTCAGGCTCAAAAATACCACGGTGACCACCTGCTTCTATTCCCTGCGCTACGATAAAGTCTGCGCCGCTAGTTTCAATAGCCTTGGCCTCGCCCACTTGTGTTGCATTAATACCAAGGGTAATTCCCAGTTCATGCGCCTTTGCAATTACGGATTTATCGGGCAATCCGAAATGAAAGGTCAGAATTTCTGGGCGCTCTTGCCAAGTAGCTTCCAGTTGATCGGATAAATTTGGAAAAAACGGCGGTTTGGGCAACTTTATTTGGATGTCTTTTGCGCCGGGTAATGCGGATAAAACCTGTAAAGCAGCGCTGCATATTTGCAGCGACGGTTTTTCAATTGGCAAGAAAATAAAGAAATTAGCATTGATCGGGCCAGAGGTTAGTTGGCGCGCCGCTTTCAAATCAGATCGAATTTTATCAGCATGGTGATAGGCAAAACCAAAGCTGCCAACTCCGCCCGCATTCGCGACCGCTACGACCAATTCAACCGTTGACGGGCCGCCTGCCATGGGCGCCTGGATAATCGGCAAACGGAGGTCAGAAAAGGAAAACATCGTTATTTCGGGCAACAGATTTAGTTTGCTGTAATTACTGGCACTTCAGCTTTTTCAATTCCGTTTCGGTGCGCGTCGCGATGGTGCCGGAGGCTGTCGGATATTCCTTGGTCAGTTGACGGAATACGGTGCAGGCATCCTTGGCGCGGCTTTGCTGTTCTAGCGACAGGCCGAGTTTTAATAAACTATCCGGTGCCTTAATCGCTTTGGGATATTTCTGATAGCTTTCGGCGAAGACCGCACTGGCAGCCTTATAATTCCCGCGCGCGTAATAGGTCTCGCCCAGCCAATATTCCGCATTGGGCGTCAGTTTATGATTGGCGTTTTTGGCCAAGAAATCCCGAAAATCTTTTTCCGCCGCGCCGTATTGTTTTTGCTGATATTCGCTATAGGCGTGATTGTATAATTCTTCCGGTGTTGCGTGTGCTGCCTCGGCGGTATCTGTGGCCGTATCATCCGGCGTAATTGCCGTGGTGTCTGTCAGCGTGCCGGTTGTTGTTGCACTCGCAGCAACAGGCGCGGCACTTGCTGATTTTTGCTCCATCTGTTGCAAGCGTATTTCCAGATCGGATTTCAATTTATCCAGATTGGCATTGGCTTGCTGGGCGTTGAAATTGGCGCGCTCCACCTGCCCGGTCAGATCGCGAATTTGCGTCTCCAGCGCCGAAACGCGCGTTTCCATGTTAGCAGAAACAGCGGGTATGGCAGTGCCGCTACCGCTACTACTGGAAACTTGGCCGGGTACATAAGAACTGCCGTAAGATTTACGCGATAAATCCTGAACCTGATTTTCCAATTCATTGATGCGGTCCAGCAGAACGCGGTTATCCACATCCTGTGCCTGCGCGGGCATTGCTGTTGCACAAACAAAAAGCGTGAGGGCAAAGATTGCCCCCACGCTTGATTTCAAATGGCGTTTCATTGCGAACCGCCCCAAAGACTTATTTAACCACCGTTACAGCGCGGCGGTTTTGCGCCCAGGCGGCTTCATCATGGCCATCCACAGCGGGACGTTCTTTGCCGTAGCTGATGGTGCTGATTTTCGCTTCAGGCACGCCCAAAGACACCAAGTAATTTTTGGCGGCAGTCGAGCGGCGCTCACCCAGTGCCAGGTTGTATTCGCGCGTCCCGCGCTCATCACAATGGCCTTCAATGGTAATGCTCAGATTTGGTTTGGATTTCAGCCAGGTTGCTTGTCTTTCCAAAGTCGCACGGCCGTCCGAAGAAATCTCACTGCTGTTTAAGGCAAAGAAGACGCGGTCTGCGACGTCTTTGTCCAGCATGCCGGTGCTGCCTGCGCCGCCGTCAAAGGAAAAGGGTGCGGTTGCCGCTGCGCCTGTGCCGCCGGCGCCCGAAGCATTGGCGTCACCCGATTTGTCAGCCGTGCTGTCGCAGGCTGTGACTAAAAAGGCCGCTGTCAATAAAACCGCCAAAGTGGCAAGCCAGGATTTACGCATCGTCAAACTCCAGATTTATGTTGGTGAATTCAAGTTTTTTCATAGGACGGATTCCCGCGCGCCGCAAGAGGCCACCCGTCAAAAAGCCATTACGAATGTGTAATTTATCGTTTGCGCTTTGGCTTCAATGTCTGGGAGGTGCGGGTCAGGTTATCATCCACGATTTCCTGGATTTCGCGCGGGTTAAAGGGCGGCTTTTGCGCCATGCGCCACAAGAACTCAAACTGCTGGCGGAATGTTTCGGCCAGCATCGGATTTTCCACCACCAGAATACGCTGCGGCGGGCCCCAAAAGATGAAAGCAACCTTGGGGCCATAGGTAACGGTTGGAATTTTACCAAACAGTTCGGGCGCGATCCAACGGTAGGTAACCATGTTGGTGGCGGCGATAAAAAACCGATCGCCGGAGCGCACTAGGATTCGTTCCTTTAATTGATGCTCCGCAAGTCGGGTAACGTATTCGCGCATTTTCGGGCCGCCCGCGCGCAGGAATTTTTGTTCATCCACGCCATGCAGCAAGGTATCCTGATTTTTATACATCAGGCGCGTCAGCAAAACATCTTCCAGATAATCAGCGAAGCAATTCACGCCGTCGAGCATCCGCACGGCGACACATTCACCCGCCAGCCGCACACCTGAGCCCGCCAGGAATTCAACTCCCGCTTTTTCCAGGCACATGCGGAGCTTTTGCATGGTTTGCGCGCGCGGCCGGGTTTCGCCGTTTTCAATGCGGTTGACAATGACGGTGGAAAGTTTGGCCGCGGCAGCCAGTTGTTTTTGCGTCCAGCCCAGCAAAGCCCGCCCCGCGCGCAACTGATTTGCGTTTATCATAAATAAACTTATATCATATCTAAGTTTATTTTTCATATCTTATTGATAGGTTTCAACATTTTTCCATCCGCTGCTGGGTCGGCTCTTTCTAAGGTGAAAGCCGCACCGCCGCACGACAGGGAGAAAACGATGCGCAGTAATCTTTTAACATTTTTATGTTTACTATTTATTTTTCCACATCTTGTCATGGCGGCGGATAATTCGGTTTATAATCATGTCTTGCAAAGCGGCGTTTTGCGCTGCGGCTATGTGAATTATGAGCCCTGGTTCATGCGCGATCCCAATACCAATAAACTTTCTGGCATTTTCTATGAACTGACGGAACTGATCGGCAAAAAACTGTCGCTGAAAATTGAATGGACCCAGGAAACCGGATTTGGGACCTTTGTGCCGGATTTGCAGAATAATAAATTTGACATGATGTGTTCCGGCGGTTGGGAAACGCCAAGCTATGCCAAGAACAGCCGTTTCAGTCAGCCAGCCTTTTATATGCCTGTCTATGCGGTGGTGCCCGCTGATGATATGCGATTTGATAAGAACTTAAGTTTGATTAATACACCTGATGTGAAAATCGTCACGCTGGATGGCGACATTGCCGGCATGATTCATGATGAAGATTTTCCCAAGGCAAAACTATCCAGCTTGCAAAACATGACGGACTTTACGCAAGTGATGACAGAAGTTGCCACGCATAAAGCCGACGTGACTTTTGCCGATCTGGATGCCGTGCAGCGATTCATCGCGCATAATCCCGGCACTGTGAAAATTATCAAAACGAAAATTCCGGTGCGGCTCTATCCGACTTCTTTGATTTATCGCAATGATAGCCCCGAATTTGACAATATGATCAACTCTGCTTTACGTGAGTTGATCTTCTCAGGCCAAGTGCAGAAGATTCTACAAAAATACAAAACCGATCCCACTAGCTATTTACCAATCGCTCAGCCAATAGGGCGCAGTCAAAAAGACTAAGGTAGCAACGGGCTCCAGGCCGGATCTGATGCGTCTAGAGGCGTAACGACTTCGCGCTCGTTCATCCCTGTCAGGTCGATGGAATGCATTTTGTACCCACTGCCTTGTTCTTTAAAGTACATCAAGACGCGGCCGTTCGGCGCCCAGGTGGGGCCTTCAACGTGATAGGCCTGTGTAATCAAACGCTCACCACTGCCGTCGGGGCGCATCACGCCCAGGTAAAACGAGCCGCCCAGAATTTTGGTAAAGGCAATCAGATCGCCGCGTGGCGACCAGACCGGCGTGCCGTATTGACCGTCGCCGAAGCTGATACGGTGCGGGTTTACGCCGTCGGCATCCATCACATAAATTTGCTGTTTATTGCTGCGGTCGGACTCGAATGCGATCTGGCGGCCATCGGGCGAATAACTGCCACCCGTATTAATCGCCGGAAAGCTGGTCAGCTGGCGCACATGACGCGAGGCCAAATCCATCACGAAAATATCCGAATTGCCGCCGCGGATGAGGGAGAAAATCACGCTGCGCCCATCAGGCGTAAAGCGTGGCGCAAAAGTCATGCCAGGGAATTCACCCATGATGCGCTGCTGACCCGTTTCCAGATTATATAAATATACGCGCGGGCGGCCGTTTCGGAAGGACATAAAGGTAATTTCCTGCGCCGCCGGATTAAAGCGCGGCGTTAATACCAAATCGCTGCCGTCCGTCAGGAACTTATGGTTCGCGCCGTCCTGGTCCATAATCGCCAGGCGTTTCACGCGGCGCGTCGCCGGACCGCTTTCCGAAATATACACAATGCGCGTGTCGAAATAACCGGTTTCGCCAGTGATACGGTTATAAATCACATCCGCAATTTTATGTGCAATGCGGCGCCAATTATCTGTTGTCGTTGTATAGGCCAGCCCCGCCATTTGATTGCCCGCCAGCGTGTCCCACAGGCGGAATTCCACGCGCAACATGCCGTTTGATGTGGGCGTCACTGTGCCAGCAATAAGCGCCTGCGCGCCGATGACTTTCCAGTCCGCCAGGCGCGGTCCTTGCGCCAGAATTTGGTCAGCGGGTTGGATGAAACTGGAAGGATTTAGTTGGCGGAATAGGCCGGAGCGTTCGAGGTCCGCTGTAACAACACCCGAAATTTGGCTGCCGACCTGCGCCGCACCTGAATTGCTGCTGGCGAAATTGGTGATGGCGACCGGAATGGGTTCGCTGATCCCCTTGGTGATGTCGACGTGGATGTCGGCTTTTGCTGCGCCGGTCATCACGACCAGGCAGACGAGCAGACGAGCAGACGAGCAGACGAGATTTTGGAGGCGCTGTGTGAATGATTTCATGGTTCGCTTTTTAAGCTAAAAAAAATAAAGCGGCAATTAGGGCAGAGAATAATTTCTCGTCTGTCCGCACTAAAGAACGTCTTTCGGGTCAAATCGCAATGTCATGTCATGCCAGTCAGTGGCGCGGTCGGGCGGCAGGTTCAGCGGTGAACATTTTGGATTCAAAATTGCGCGCTGGGCGCTTTCGGCTGCCGCGCGGAAAACGGGATCGGACATTTTATCGCTATTCACAATATCGGCGGATTGCACGGTGCGGTCCGGATTCACAATGACATGAATTTCCACCATCAAATCGCCTGCGTTACGTGAACCGGTTGGCACGTTCCAGCATTGTTCAATCTGGCGGCGCAGCGCATCGGTTTCGCTGATCGTCAGTTTATCGGATTGAATACCAGGCGCGCCCGCCGCTGGCCCCGCGGTTTTTACCGGCGGTGCATTGGTTTGCTGGGTTTGCTCTTGCGCCTTGGACAAATTCTTCAATAGGGAATCAAATTGCTGCGGATCCGCTTGCGCCGGTTTTGGCGTGGGCCTTGGTTTTGCCTTGTCCGCTTTTTTGGCTTCATTGCCTATTAAATCTTCCAAGGCTTTGCGTTGATCAACCTTGGGCTGTTCTTTGACGGGCGCAGGTTTGGCGGGCTCCGCCGGCGCGGCCTTGAGTGGCGGCGGTAGCGGGGCGGGCGCGTTGTTATTCTGTTTTGCGATTTGCCCGGTACCTTGAACTTGGGTGGTAGTCACGGGGCCGACATCAATAATATCTACCGCGATGGGTTGCGATAGTTCCAGCGGTGGCGATTTCAAATGCGGCAGCCCGATAATCAGCGCCAAAAAAATCACACCATGCAAAATGAAAGAGGTGGCAAAGGATCCGCGCATATCGTCGGCCGCCGCTATCATTATTGGCCCGGCTGTTCCGTCACCAGCGCGAGTTTGGTAAATCCCGCGCCGCGCACCGCCGCAATGACCTGCATTACTTCTTGATAGGGCAATTGCCGGTCGGCGCGCAGATGCACAGGCGTATCTGTTTTACTTTGTCCAATGGCGGTCAGGCGGGCGGCCAGTTCATTCAACTTCACTGGCTGGTCTTGCAGTAAAATTTTCCCGCCCGGCAGCACGCGCACTTCCAGCGGTTGAACCTTTTCATCAATCGCGGGCGCACCGGCCTTGGGCAGTTGCACTTTCACGCCTGTTGATAACATCGGCGCGGAGATCATAAAAATAATCAGCAGCACCAACATGACATCAATAAATGGCGTCATGTTGATTTCATTGATCGGACGGCGCGACCCGCCGCGCCCGTATCGGCTGCGCGTCTGGTCGCCAGAGATGAGGTTAAGTCCCATAGCGTTTCACCTCTTCAGGCTTTGGGAAGGCAGGCGGTCCCGGCAGTTGCTGTTGATTGCCGCTCTCGGAAATATTGCGCGACAGAATGATTTGAAAATCCGTGACAAAGGCCTCTAGGCGCGAAGCATACTTGCCAAAATCGCTGGAGAATTTGTTATAGGCCAAAACGGCGGGAATGGCCGCGACCAAGCCGAACCCGGTGGCCAACAAAGCCTCCGCAATCGCAGGCGCGACGACGCTGAGCGAGGTATTTTCCGCACCGGCGATGGAAATAAACGACCGCATGATGCCCCACACCGTGCCGAATAAGCCGATAAACGGCGCGGCAGAACCCAGCGAGGCAAGAAAAGTCATGCGGCGTTCCAGTTTCGCCATTTCGCGGCCGATGGTATTATGCATGGTTTGCGTCACGCGCTGTTGCAATCCGTCGGAGATGGATGGCGCAGACAGCGGCAAACCCTTTTGCACGGCAGTTTGCCATTCGCGCATGCCAGCGACAAAGACCGCGATCATGGGATCATTCACGCGCTTTTGCACGCGTTCATACAGGCGTTCCAGCGAACCGCCCGACCAAAAGGTTTCTTCGAATGCCTTCGCGGCTTTATTGATGCGCGAAATGATGCCGACCTTTTCAAAAATAATCGCCCAAGACCAAACCGACGCCAACAGCAAGCCCGCCATCACCAATTGCACAACGATATCCGCCTGCATAAACAGGCCCATGAAGCTCATATCATGCGGGTTGGTGGTGCCGGCCAAATGCGCTGCTTCCACGCTGGTGGTGGCGGTATCGGCGCCGGTCATGGCGAGTAAAAAGGTCAGCACGCGTTTCTCCTGATAATTTCGGGTGAATCCTGAATGTAATATGACGCGCGATGGTGCGCGCGTCCAGTAAATCATTGGTAATAATCGCGATTAAAACGCGATCGGAATTTCCATCAATGCGCCCGTAGCGGCATTCACCGCCACCAATTCCACAGCCAGTTCCGCACATGCCGTGCTGCCGCGCGTAATCATTTGGCGCAGTTGCAGTTTGTGGCGCGTGGCCTTTTCAACTGTCACGCTGACCGCCAGCACATCATCCAGCCGTGCGGGCGCGCGAAACCGCGCGCTGCATTCGCGCACGACGAAAAGTATGCCTTCTTTGTCGCGCAAGGTGGTTTGGTCGTGCCCCCCATGTGACAAGTTGCGCAGCCATTCCGTCCGCGCGCGCTCGGCAAATTTCAGATAATTGGCATAATAGACAATGCCGCCGCCATCGGTATCTTCCCAATAAACGCGGATAGAATGGGTGAAGGGAACCATTCGATCAACATAAATAAGACAACTAAAAAAACCAGCACCATTTGAAAATAACACTGGTCTGCTAGTCTACTGGTCTGCTAGGATTTCCCCGGGCATCTCCCCGCGGGCGCGGCTTGCGCCAACCCGGCCAGGGCCGAAAGGCAGCAGCCGTAACGATTTTGCTGCGGGTCGCGGCGGGGGTGCCTACTTAAGTCAGATTTAATGT
>Ga0207667_10003020_pt1 | contig 20873 bp, 39 predicted proteins | sample KBSCornC52_FD_184301 | JGI IMG/M metagenome (GOLD analysis project Ga0207667, IMG submission 184301) | Corn rhizosphere microbial communities from Kellogg Biological Station, Michigan, USA - KBS Corn C5-2 (SPAdes) (version 2) | ecosystem: Host-associated > Plants > Roots > Rhizosphere > Soil ...
TGCCTGCCTACGCCGACCTTCGCGACGCCCTGAAGCGCCTGCGCGACCACGAGGAGAAGTTCGGCGCGACGATCAACCCGACGAGCGACGAGTACAGGGTGCGCGACCAGCTCTACAACGATGCGCTGGTCATGATGAAGGGCCCTGCGAAGGACGCGCTGGGCGTCCTGACCGGCCCAGACGTCGGTATCATCGAGGGTCAGATCGGCGGCTCGCTCGCGTCCAAGGCCGGCATGGGCGTGGCCAAGTTGGACGCCGCAATCGACAAGCTCGACCGCGACGCTGCCCGCGGCCTCGCCTCTCACGGCTTCAAGAACCCGAAGCAACTCCTCCAGCAGTACCGCGGTGAGGCCCCAGCCCCATCGGCCCCGGCGATGGCCCCCCCGACGATGTTCGTCCCGAAGCAGCCGCTTTCAGGACCGGTTACGCGCGACGAGCTCGCCGCCGGGAAGACGGGGCCGGCAGCGAAGGACTCGCCCGAGGACGTGAACAGCCAGGCGCCGCTTCCCGAGGATCCGAACGCGCAGAGCATCGACGACTTCCAGCCGAAGGCGCCGAAGCGGTCGCCCGGTGTCGCCGGGCTGAAGTCCGTCCCGACGCCGACGCCAGCTCAACCGGCGGCACCCGCCGCGAACCCAGTCGATGACCTTCGCGCCAGGACGATCCGGAAACTCAAGGCGAACCCGAACCTACCGGGGGCAAAAGTCGTGATGAAACAACTTGGAATCACCGACGAGGACTTGCGCTGATGGCCGGTGCAACTGACATCCCGCCCGTTCCCGGATCGGTGGCTCCTAACCTCGGCCAGTCCGCCGAGGACGAGGAGTGGAACAACATCCTGCGCGAGGCGAGCAAGATGGGCAGCAACATCGGCGAGAACGTCGAGAAGCTGCCCGTCGGCGAGCGGACCGGCCGCCCTGACTACGGCGGCGGGACCGCGGCGGCCGTTGGCACCGGACAGGGACTCACTGCGGGGTGGTCCGCGAAGGGCGGGGCGCTGGTGGACACCTTCCTGTCGAAGGCGCCTCCTGCGCTGCGTGAGCAGCTCGAGAAGTGGAACGCAGCCGGAGGCGGCCACCCGGGACTGTCGCCACTGACCGAGGACAAGACGTTTTCGCAGCGCCTCGCCGAGTACAACCAGAGAAACAACGACCTGGAAGCGACCCACGGCGGTCCGATGCACCTCGGGCAGCTCGTCGGCGGCGTCGGCCTCGGCGCGCTTGGTCCGACGGCCGCGACGTCGTCTGTCCCCGGTGCGCTGGGGCGTGGCGCGGCGGGCGGCGCGATTGCCGGCGCCGGGTACTCGAAGGGCGACCCGACGACCGCCGAGGGACGCAAGGACATCGCGATCGACTCAGGCATCGGGGCCGGCATCGGCGGCGCGCTCGGTGTCGCCGGGCATGCCATCGGGAAAATCCCAGAAGGGGCCTCGGAGCGCATCGACAAGCGCAACATCGCGACGATCTCAGAGGACACAAAGAAGAAGTTCGCGGACAAGATTTATGACGACACCGACAACGTCGCGAGGACCATTCGCAGGGACGCCGACATCCAGAAGACGATCGGTCGCCCGAAAGAGTTACTTCCAGTCATTCAGCAGCGTCTAGATGCGGCTGACGCGGTCGCTGACAAGATCTACGCCCACGCCTACGCGGATTCGGTCAAACCGTCGGAAACGCCGGTTGCCGCTGAGATCATCAAGAGGGCGGAAGCGGCAGAGGAGCGCGCTGCATCGCTGAAGAACGAGATGTCGTCTCTGCCCGCCGGGGCGCGAGATTCGATCGCCGCAAAGTACGAGACGGCGGCAGCCGAGGCAAAGGCCCTGCGCCGAGAGGCAGCATCGAAGATCGTGACGGCGCGACAGATACGCGGAGTTCCGTCGGATGACGTCATCGGTGCGCTGAGTTCCGTTCAAAAAGAGTTCGAGGCTGCGTCTCGACCGCAGGAGGCTGCGGCAGTCGCCTACGAGATTGCCGCGTTCAAGTCCGGCCTCGGGGCCGATCCAGGAAAGCCACCTAGCCCGATGAAGGTTCGCGAGTTCCTGACGCGCATGCAGGCGCGTGCGCAGACGAATGATCCGCAGGGTGAAACTCCGCTTGCGAAGCAGGGACTCATGAAGGCAGCTGGAGCCGTTCGCAACGTCCTGCACGGCTACGTCGAAGAGCACGCGCCTGGGCAGCTGCCGCTTCTCATCGCGACGAACAAGAAGATCAGCGCCTACCGGATGATCGAGGACTCGGCGCAGGAGCAGCTGCGTCGTGATGTCGAGCCCGCCGGACCGATACGAGCGATTGGGAACGTCATCAAGAACGCTGTTACGAGCCATGGCACCGCCGGGAAACTCGGGACTGCTGGCGCGGTCGTTGGCGGACTGCATGGCGCCATGTCCGGCAAGGGGTTCGCTATGGGTGCGCTCGAAGGCGGCGCGATCGGGGGAACGATCGGGTCTGTCGGCACCGCGCTGGCTCCAGTTGCCGACAAGGCCGCGGCGTCAAAACTCGGCCAGTGGGCATTGTTCGGCGGCGGGAAGTTCACGGCGAGGGCGATCCCACAACCCGTGATCGACGCCGCCACGCAGGCTAACGATCCAAGGCCACTTCGTCAGCACCTACAGGATTCTATATTCGGCGATGACAATGAGGCGACCAAATGAGCACCAAGAACTGGCTCAAGTCTGACCCTCGGAAGCCGCCGAAGGATCCGAAGCACGTCGACCTTGTCCACCTCATCGCCGCCGGGAACACGATGAAGGCGCGCGGCGAGGCCGTGCCGCACATCGAGTACATCAAGCAGTTCGGGCCGAAGATTAAGACGGACGAGTGGGGCAACCCGCTGCCGCTGTCGTCCGTCGCGCAATACGACCTTGACCGGCTCGTGGCCATCATGCTCGATCCGCTCGACCGGGCGCGGGATCTGCTCATGTCCGGGATGCTCAACCCCGACGAGGTTACGGCGCTGAGGGCCGTCTACCCGACGGTCTGGGCCGCGCTCGTGGACGCTTCGTACCAGGACATGATCGAGACCAAGCCGCCATGGAAGACGTGGGCGCAGAACGTCCTCGGTGTCCTCTTCCAGAAGCCCGCAACCGAGGCGTACCAGTCGCACGAAAACCCCGCGAAGCCAGCACCTGGCGGCGGGGGCGGACCGAGCGTCCCCGGATCGCTTCCAACCCCTTCGGACCGAATGGAAACCGCCGTGCGCGAGCAGGCAAGGAGCTGACAAAATGGCAGGCCCAGAATCTTTCTCAGTCCCCGTCGCCGGAAGCCGAGCCCGGGAAGTCGACTACACCCCGATCAACGCTGGCACGCTCGACGGAACCACCACCGTCCAGCAGGCCATCATCCCGTTCGGCGGGAAGCACTCTATCAACTTCACCACCAGCACCACCGGCACGCCGACCGCGACGATCACGGCCGAGCAGTCGGACAATTACGACAGCCGACGGCCGACAGAGGCGCGCTGGGCGCCGATGACCGACGCTGGGCTGGTCGCGTACATCGCTGGCGCCGGGAAGCCGGCCGGCTCGGCGCTCACTCCCGTGCGCGTCCAGGTCGACCCACTGCGGACGAAAGCGATCCGGTGGACCGCCACGCGCACCGCTGGAAGCGGAACGTACACACTCGATGTTTCGATGCTCTGAACAACAACGGAAAGGATCTCACCATGGCCATCTATGACGCATCTGGCACCATCGCCCCGGCGGCGACCAAGACTCCGCTCATCCTCACCGGCTCGGCGACGCTCCGGCTGCGCCTGCTGGAGTTCATGGCGGCCACTATCGGCGTTCCGTCTTCGGAGGCGTCGTTTCAGATCGACGTCCGCCCTAGCACGGCGGCCGGAACCTCTACCGCCGTCACCCCGCGGCCGCGCAACGGCGTGAGCGTGGCCGGTGCCACGGCCGGCAGCAACGCCAGCGTGGAACCGACGTACACCGCCGGGCAGCCGCTCCTGCGACGCCAGGGCAACCCCCGCAACAGTTTGCAGTGGAACGCGCTGCAAGGCGATGCCGAGATCAACAGCATCGCGGCCTCGGCGAACGGCTTCGGCGCTCAGATCCAGATCGCTGGCGGCGCCCTGACGTCGGTCGACGTCGACATGGGGTTCGGCGAGTAAATGCCGGTTCAGGGTCGCAGGGAAGGCGTCTGGACCGAGCGCAGTCGTGAAAGCGGCAAGGTCGTCCTTGAGGAGGAGACCTATACGTGCGGCCACTGCCAGCATGTTACCGCGGTCCAGGCCGGGCAGAAGCTCGATGACGTCGGCGTGTTCTGCCTCGCCTGCATGCGACCTTGCTGTAAGCGTTGCTCGTTCCTAATGGCCAACGGAGCGGGATGCGACGTGTTCGAAAAGAAGTTGGCCAGAGCTGAAGCGAGAGCGGCGCTCCGAAGCGCCGTCGAGGAGTGCATGCGATGAAAGCGACTTGGAAGGTCTCCCTGCTGTTCGAGCGACGGATCGAGAGTGACGGCCGGCTGGTCAACATGCCGTTCGTGAAGCTGCAACCCGTGAAGGGCGACGGCGACATGTTCTTCTCCGTCCCTGGAGGCACCGTCGAGTTCGTGCCCGAGAAGATCGACGTGCGCGAGGCGGCGAACGGCACCATCGTCCAGCACAAGGTCATTTCGGCAAACACGCTCATCTCGAAGGTGACCAGCCCGGACGGCGAGGAGTGGCTACAGGGCGCCGAGGTCTCGCTCTCCTTGGCCCCCAGCAGGGGCTAATCAGTGGCGATCGCCGTCGCGCAGGAGACTTGCGATCCAGCGACCGGCGGGATGTCCGGGTCGGGGACGACGTTCACGTCCTCGTCCATAACCGTGGCGGCGGGTTCCATTCTCGTCGCCGTTGCCTGTGGCGTGAACGCGGCGGCTGCGACGGTGACGTTTTCTGACTCGGTGAACGGGTCGACGGGATGGACGACACTTAAGAACGTCGCCAACAACCCGCTCGTGCTCTCCATGGGCTACCGCGAGAACATGGCGTCAGGTACGGTCACAGTGACCGCGACCTACAACACGACTGTCTCCCAGCGCGGTATCAAGCTCCTGGAGATCACCGGCGCCAAGACGTCGAGCTCTCTCGATGGAACCCCGGCCGGACAGTTTCAGACTGGAATCGGGACGACCGCAGACGCCGTCACGTCAGGTAATCTGACCACGGCCAATTCTCCGGCGTTGCTGGTTGGCGCGTGTATGAACTACGGAAACAACCGGAACCCCAGTACTGGCACGGGGTTCACGAGCACTCGCGTCGACTGGAGCACAGACGTCGCCGGGTGCCGCATCGAGTACAAGGCAGTAAACGCCGGCACGCAGGCGGCCACGTATACGAACCCTGGCGTCGGCAATGACAACTGGCTTACCATCGCGTCGGCGTTCGACGAGGCGCCTGCTGGCACGTCACCGCCGCCGCCTTCGAGTCCATATCCGACGCGACAGATTCCGGTGGCGAAACAGCGCCTCACGGAATTCGCGATCGCGACCGCATCAGGCGTCTTCACCGGTACCGGATTCGCACCGCCTGAACGCGCGGTGGTGGCAACTCGGCGCGTGCGTCCGCCGCTCACTGACATCGCTCCGCCGCTGGTCGTAGTCGCTCCGTCTCCGCCGGCCCCAGAGGTCCTACGCGCGCTGCCGCCGAGGTTGCGGCCGCCAGCGGCTCAGGCGGTGCAGATGGCGCCGTTCCCCGGGCCCGTGCCGGTCGTCGGACTGCGCCTGTGGCTGCGGAGCGATCTTGGGGTAACGCTGTCTGGTCCGAACGTCGTCGCCTGGGCGGATCAGAGTGGCAACGGCAACCACACGGTGAACAGCGGGACAGTGCCGTTCGTCCCCGTGTCCGTCAACGGCTATCCGGGAGTGACCACGAGCGGCGCGGCTGGCATGGTCGGGACCACCGATCCGCTGATTGCCGGATCGCCGCGATCCATATTCGTTGTTTCTAAGTCTGCGACGTCTGCTGGAGGCATGGCGCTGGCGTTGCGGACGACCACGATCGGGAACCTCTATGCGCTCACCGGCACGGGGAGCGGCTACGGCGCCGGTGTGGTCTATTACAACACCGACGCCACTGGGCCAATGACCGTCTCGAGTCCTGGCGACCTGACGGGGCGCACCTGCATCAGCGAATGGACCGTCACGGGCGGTGGTGGCGCGGCCCCGACGTACAGGCTCAACAACGTCACCCCTGGCGTACTCGGCGCTGGAAGCGAAAAGACGGAGACCGGCGCCAGTGGTTTCGGCGTCGGTGTCACCGGGATCGGCCCGTTCAACACCCTCGGCTCTGTCGGTGACATCTGCGAAGTGCTCGTCTATGACTCGGTGCTTTCGCTCGGAGACGAGACCGCCGTCTATGCGTACCTGGCGGCCCGGTATTTTCCAGCGGCACAGCCGCAACTCGACGCGCCGGTGCGACAGACGCGTCCGCTCCGTTTCGTTACCACGCTCGATCCACTACCTCCGGTGGCAGCCGCCGCACCTGCCCCTCCCGCCCCCGAGATGCCTCGCGCGTTGCCGCGGCATGGAGCGTCCGCGCTGGCGCAGCAGTCAACGCAATCACTCCCTCCCGCTACACGTTCGGCTCCTGTCGACAATCAGCCGGTGCGTCGACTCATTAGGTCATTGGTGAATGTCGTCCGTGAGGCAATCGGCCTCGCTCCGTTGCTCCCGCCGCCGCCGGCTGAATTGAAGTTAAAACCGCCCCTCTGGGCAGTGTTCGACGAAGTATCATTGACCGTGGAACCAGACGCGGTCTCACTCTCAGCAACGACAGACGATGTCACTTTGAGCGTCGAGGCAGACACATGAAAAGCCGCAAGAGAACCGACACCTACCCCATCACGGCAACGCTGAAATCGAACGGAGCCGCAGTCAATCTCACCGGCTACACCGTGACAATCACCATCACCAATGTGGCGACAGGAATTGCGAAGGTGTCGAACGCCGCAGTTACGATCACCGACGCCGTGAACGGCCGCGTGTCGTACACGCCGATCGCGGGCGACGTCGACACGGTTGCAAGTTACGACGTCGAATGGAAAGCGGTCAGCGGCGGCGGTACGCCGTACCACTTTCCGTCAAAGGACTATGACACGCTGGACATCCAGCAAAACCTGGGATGAACCAATGAACGAGCGCAAGCGAATCTTAGGCGTGATCGGTGCCGGGCTATCGTCGGCTGGTCTAACGTTGCAGGGCATCGGCATTGCCGCGGCTCACTACCAGATGACGATCCAAATCGTCGCGGTGTTCCTCGGGTTCGCCGGCATGGTGACCCAGGGAATCTCGAAGCCGCTCACGATGGACACGAAGGAGAAATGACGTGGCAAGGCGGGTCTATCACGTCGTCGATGGGACCGGAGACATTCCGGACCTGCGCCGAGGCTTCGGCCGTCCGCTCTCGACGCGGGTCAAGGTGCTCGCCACCACCATCGGTGCGCTCGCATCCATCGGCGGCTACGCGATCGGCATGGGACGTTGGACCGTCGCCAAAATCGACGAGAAGGTGACTGAGATCGTGCGCCGCGAGAACGCGCCGATCGTCTCGAGCATCCAGGCATCCGACCGCCAGCGCAACGAGCAGTTCGCGGCCACGACTACGGCGCTGACAGAACTCAAAGCCGCGTTAGCGAAGCTTACGACCGAGAAACGCAGGCGATGAACACCGGACATGAGCAATGAGGACTACCCCATCGATCGGACTCCAAGCCTGTGGGACCGCATCTGGCGCGGCCGCAGTAGCAGCCACCGACGAGCACTCGCAAACGCGGCCCTATACGCGGCACGCTGCGCGACTGCTCTCCGAGAGGCTGCGAGACTCATCGACGAGGCTCCACGCGACCGTCGAGAGGCTGAGATCGGGGCGCTCGCGCTCCAGATTCGCGATCTGGCTGAGGGGATGATGGCATGCGCTGACCACCTGACCGCGGAGGCACGCGGTGGGTGACACGGCGCCCGAAGACATCCTCGACGGCGACGCGCTGATCCCGCGTGACGTCGAACTCGAAGCAGACTTCGACCCGCACGAGGCGCCGACCAAGCCAGGGCTGCCACCGGGACTACCCGACGAGATAATCGACATCCGTGCCGACTTGCGCGCGCTGCTGGTAGCTGCCGCCACGCTTTTCGGGCACATGGAGTACGACAAGGACGCGTTTCGCCACACGGCCCAGATCGGCAAGGCGCGGTTCACGCTGGGCCAGCTCGTCAAGAAATACGAGGGAGTCAAATGAGCCAGCAACTCGCAGCAAAGGTCCTGGAGCTCGCCGCCACCCAAATCGGTGTTCGCGAAGAGAGCCGCAACCGCGGGAAGGCCATCGACGCCTACAACCGCGAGATCGGCCACGATCCAGAGAAGCGTGACCCGTGGTGCGCAATCTTCGTTAGCGCCATGGTCAAGCGGGCGTGTGATGCGCTGGGCGTTCCGATGGCAATCCACGCTACCGCAGGGTGCTGGACCCTCGACGAACAGGCGCCGCGTGGGATGGGGTCCAGCGTCCCAGTGGCTGGATGCATCTTCATCCTCAATGGCCACAAGCACACGGGGTTCATCGAGGCCGACCTGGGCAACGAGCTGTATCAGACGATCGAAGGGAATACGAACCCAGGCGGCGCAGTCGATGGCGATGGCGTCTATCGGCGCACCAGGAAGCGCGCAGAGATGCTCACGTTCATAGACCTGAACGAGGCGCCATGACCTGGAAGCGAGATGCTCTGATGCAGGTAGTTGGCTGGGCGTGCGTAATGGCGCTGTGTGCGCTCCTCGGCGCCTGCCGCCAGCAAGTCAACTGGCTGCCCGACCCGCCGTGGTCATCGGTGCCCATCACCGTGCGGTGGGACGGCATCGATCCGGTATTCGACGGCAGCCTGCACTACGCGGTCGACGCCTGGAATCATGCCGCTGGCTGCGACGTGCTGCGGGAGGCGGCAGATGCACGCGTGACAGTGTCCACCTACGACGGGACGGCATGCGGAAAGGCGGCTCAGCTCGAACGAGCCCTTGGGGCGACGGCTGGCACCTGGCGGTGCTCGGCGAGCTCGGCCGAGGTCCGCTTTCAGGTCATGTCTGACATCCGCAGCGTCTACGTCATCGCGGCGCACGAGTTCGGCCACGTCCTGGGGCTGGCTCACGACCGCAGCGCAATCATGCAGGAGGCGCCGACGCTGTACGACCCGGCGGCTGGGCACAACCTGCCGGCGCTGCCGTGGCCTTCTGACGTGGACGGGGCGGCCGTGGGCAAGAGGTACTGCCGATGAACCGCCAGCGCCTCATCCTGGCTGGCGCCGTCGTTCTGGCGCTCGCTGGCTCCTTCGCTGCTGGCCGCTACACGCGCGCCGTGCAGACCCGCGACGTCGTGCGCGTCGATACGCAGTGGAAGACACGCACCATCGAGAAGGTCGTCCACGACGTAGCCGTCCAGCGCGACACCGACGAGAAAGTCCATACCGTAGTAGTGACTAAGTGGCTGAAAAGTCCAACTGGCGACGTTTCCGTGGTGCAGGAATCGCATCAGGAACGCGACACGGCGACCGAGACGAAGCGCCAGGCTCACACGCAGGGCACGCAGGAGAGGCAGAGCGAGGCGCACCAGGAGACCGTCGAGACGCATACCGTGACGGGTCCCCCCAATTGGTCTATTTCAGCCCTTGTTGGCGCGCAACTCAGCGGAAACACAGTGCTATTGCCCGCCCCCCTGGTCTGCGGCGTCCACATTCAGCGGCGCGTACTCGGGCCGGTTTCCGTGGGTATCTGGGGGACGACTGAAATGTCAGGCGGGGTATCACTGGGAGCCAGCTGGTAGGATGCGTCGGGCGAGGCACGTAGATGCGAACCACGCCCCACTACGGAACCTTGCGCGCGCCCTATTCGCAGCTGTCGAGGACACGAGCGACGTAGGCCGCGGCTTCCCTGACCTTGTTGGCAGGACACACCGTGGGACGGTCTACCTCCTCGAGGTAAAGAACCCGAATCGCGCCAAGTCACGCCGAACCCTGCAAGGCCAGCAGGCAGACATGGCACTACGGTGGGGCGACAGCTACCGAGTGGTCGAGACCGAGGCGGACGTGATCGAGCTCGCGCGAACGTAGCGGTTCATTTCGGCGCCTGCCTCCCGTCGCGGATGGTCTCGGCGATGCGGCTCAGCTCGCCCTGGTAGCTCCAATCGGCTGGCACGTCACGGCGCGGTTCGTACTCCTCGATGTGGTACAAGCAACGTTCGCGCTCGGCAGCGACCGCCTGATTGACCGATACCAGCGCCTCGTCGCGCTCCCGTTCCAGCCGGCGGACTATCTCCACAAGCCGCTCGGCGCGTGACCCGTCCTCGTCGCGCTCCCGTTCGGCGGCGGCGAGCGCCTCCCTTCTCTCCTGCGCGATGCGCTCGGCGCGGACGCAGTGGGTGGATAGCGTTTCCTTCTCAGTTTCGGCGGCGGCGAGCTTGGCCTTCAGAATGCCGTAGCAGCGTCGCTCCTCGTCCAGCACCAGCCGATGTCGGTCAACAGACCGTTCGGCGGCGGCGAGCCGCGCTTCGTGAGCGGCGACCTCGTCGGCAAATCCTCGCACAGCATCTCCCTGGACTGAGTCCATGCCTTCGCCGAATTCGCGCATTCGCTCGCTCAGCGGCTCGGCGGGTGCGCCATGGGCCGGCGCTGGAGGCTCCCCGCACTTCGTGCAGGCAGGGCCGGTGTTCATGTACCCGCAACCGCACGTCCAAAACGCCACTGCCGCCTCGTCAGCCGCGCCTACAGGTTGCCCGGCGGGCTTACAGTCGCGGCAGAAGCACCAGCCGCTACAGTCGCCGTGACGACCATCGCCGCAAGCCCCGCATTTCATCCCGGCGGCAGGTTGTTCGACGGGTTGCTCGGCGGGCTTATCGACCTGCCACGGCGACGGCATCAGCTCGTCCAGCGACTTGTCTTGCGCCAGGTAGGCTCTCAGCGCCGCGTGCGGCTCAGTCTGGTTGGCCACTTGAATGGCGGCGGCGGACTCGACTCGGCCACCAAGGCCAGCCCCGCGACGCTTCCACTCCGGCCAGTCCCTCACGGCAGCCGCGTTGCGCTCCACCGACTCCAATGCGCTAGCGGCAGCGTCAATGCCCACTGCCGCCTCCAGCTTCGCGATTCGGTCGGCCAGTCGGTGGAGGGTTGATATGTGGTCCAGGTACAGTCCGCAGATTTCGCACGGCTCATCAACTGGCTCACCCATTGTCGTTCTCCCCTCCGAGCGCCAAGGCGCGCCGGGCGTGGCGTTCGAGGTAGTCGAGTGGCGCGGCAGTACGGCACAGGTTCGCGCCGCACCTCTCCGCGTTATCGTACGCCACGCATTGGCAGCCACGACCAGCATCGACGTCGAACAGCAATTGTGTCAGCGCCGCCTTGTACCGAGTCGCCTCCTCGCACGAGCAGCGCTCGACGGGGCTCGGGGCCGGGTTCAGCGCGGCATCTCTGCATTCGAACGAGCACCACAGTTTCTCGCGGGCAGAAACGCTGTACTTCCCGCAGTCCTTCCAATTCGCGCACGTCCGCCCCGCCTCGGGCTTGTCCTTCTCATTGACCGACCTGCCAGCCGACTTGCATTCGTCGGAGCAGTACGATTTCACTGGATACACTGACGCGAAGGTGTCGCACCAGGACTTGCATCGCTTACTCGCCATCGCCGAACTCCTTTCCGCACCAACAGCACCCGTCGTGCGACCACGAATGGTTGCAGTGGTGTCCGCAGTCGCGCTCGCTCTTGGGGCACTCGCCGCGCGGCATCTCCTCGCCGCACGAGGTGCATTCGCCCGCCTCGGGCTTGTCGGCGGTCATTCGTCACGCTCCCATTCTGGCCCCTCGGACCGCTCGCGTCTCAACCTGTCGACCTTCTCGAACAGCCGGTCACACTCGGCGCAGTTGCCGTCGCCTCCGGTAAAGACAGGACAGTCTGATACATGATCGCGGAGTACTTCGTCAGCGCGATCGATTTGACGAGCCAGTTCGATGTAGAAGCTCACGACTGGCCTCGCAGCTTCGCGACCAGGGCGCTTCTCTTGCGTCGCCACTCAGCCGCGTGCTGCTCGCCGTATTCGTTCGGCTTCGCATCCTCCAGCAACGCGATGCACTCGGCGCGCTCCGCTCGCAGCCTTCCGATTTCGTCGGACTGCGCCGCCATGGTATTCCTGCCCATGTCAGCGGCCGTTCCGGCTATTTCGTTCTCCGCTCGCAGCCGCTCGTTTTCCAGGGCAAGCCTGTCCCAGTCGAGTTGCGCCGCCTTCAGCTCGTTCGCCAGCCGCTCGTTTTCGTCGCGCACGCTGTCCAACTTGGCACGCAGTTCGACGTTGGTCTCGACCTCCTCGCGTAGATCGGTCAGCAGCCGCTCGTTTTCGTCGGCGAGGGCGACCAGCACCGGATACGACCGCCTGAAGTAGTCGATCTTGCAGCCGCTTACGATTCGCCGCACCTGCGCGACCACTGCCGCAATCTCCTCCTTGCTCGGCGCGCTCATGGCTGGCTTCCGCTTTCGATGCACGAGCAAGCGCCTGTCGCAGCCATCCGCCGAATGCACCCGATCGAGTGCTGACCGCCGGAATAGCAGCACTCCTCGCATTGCGGGCCGTACGGATCAAATTTCTCGATCCCGGGGTATACACCGCCGCACTCTCCACTTTCGTATTCCTGCTGTTCGAGAATCGCGGCCTCGAAATCGACGGGGCGGTTCATATCACTTCCCTCCCATCAGCCAGACGACCAGGCTCACCGGCCCGGCCAGCAGTCCCCACGCGCCGCACACGATGACGGCGAGCTCCAGCGGGCGTATGCGTGAAATGTTCATGGCTTCGTCTTCCTCGACACGCGTGTGGCCGCGTCGATGGCTCGCCTCGCCACGCACGCAGTGCAGTTGTCGCCACCTGTCCCTGCCCACGCTAGACAGAGGCCGCGTAACGTTCGCAGATACGGCGCGACAACACGACGGATGTCGCGCCTTGCCTTTGACTGACCTTCCTCTCCGGCCATCCTGATCGCCCTCACGACCTCATCCCATTCAGGCATGACTAGACCCACGATGGCTCGCTGTCGCGCGTCCACATAGAATTTCGTTCATGTTCGTCCCTTCATCGGATACGGTTTCCCCGTGAGCGACCCGAAGCAGCCCGAGACGATGACGCCGACAGCGATGCGCGCCCTGGCCGACAGGTTCGAGCGAGAAGCCGCCGACAAGCTGGCCCGCGCACGTCAGCTCCGCGGCGCGGCCGACACGATCGAGGCGATTCGGGCGATGGGGCCATTGACTACCGACAACGGTTATGTCACGGTTGCCCCTATGCCGTCAACCGAAACCGCAACAAAACATCCGGGGCCCGTCGCGAACGAGGGCGCAGCGTCGCGCATCGCCGCCGAGCTTGGCTATCCGAGCCTGAGCGACCTGGCTGATGCCCTGAAGGAGCCGTATCCGACGGTTCGCGCCTGGAATCTGAAGGGCAGGGGCATCCCCGGGCGGGTCCTGCCTGCCATCGAGCGTCTCCGGAAGTCTCGCAAGTCCGCGACGCGATAGGGCGGTGCCGGGTCGATGCATTTTCTTGCACGAACCTCTTGCATCGGTTGTCACGGATGAGCTATAACCGATGCATGACGAAATGCGAATGCGGCCACGGCCTGAGCCGACACGACACCGAGGACGGCCCGTGCAGCAAGTGCGAGTGCCTGGAGTTCTCACGCGATTCTGTATGCCCGCACTGCGGAGAGTTTCACGATCATGACGTTAGCGCCGACATCGCGGAGGAAGCCACATGGTGACCAAACTCGCTCCGTTGGTATCCGAGCCTACCGAGTCAGTCTCGGCGCTGATCGCCGCCATCGTCCGATTCGAGTCAGCGCCAGTCGACGAGTTCGAGGCGCCTACCAAGGTTGAGCGGCCGGTGGCCGCGGAAGGGATGGAGTGATGAGCAAGGCAGGAGACGGAGACAAGAGGACAGTGGCGACCGATGCGCTGATGACGCTCGGTATGATCATCGGCCCCGAGGAGAAGCGCGACGCCATCCACCTGGCCGTGGAGCCTGTGATTGCCGGCGAGGCGCTGAGTCCTGGGGAGCACGTCACCGTAAGCAACGGCATTGCGACAGGAACCGAGGACGGGCAGGGGCTCGGGATTGTCGATCCGTTCCTCCCTGGCGTCGTCACCAAGGGCGATCGGTTCTGGTTCGTGATGTACCCGCGCCAGGTCCACAGCTTGCGCCACGTCTGGACACACCCTGCGTTCCCTGATGTCAGTTCACCCGTCGAGGACGCGAGCGAAAAGGCATCAGCAGAGAAGTGGCTGCGATGGTACGCGGACAAGCTCGATGTCGGGTTCAGGGACCTTGTTGAGTCGGCTGCCGTATTTCTGAAATACGGCGATTACATGGTCCGCGGCGGCACACTGGAGGGCGTGTCTACGAGCGAGGAGTTCTGGGAACAATACGCCGCATACACCGGCGATGAGGTCCCCGAGGACAAGCGTGAAAACTTCTTCTCGTGCTCGTGCTGACATGCGCAACTACGTGAGGCTGATCGGTTCCTGGCTGCGCGTCGACAACCGTACCGCCGTCAAGTTGCTCACCGTCGAGGAAGTCGAGTGCCTGCTCGTCGAGGCGCTGTGCCGAAAGGCGGCGTGGTCGTGAACGCCCGCGAAATCGACCTGACCGGCGCGTTCAAGGCCGACCACGCGGTCGGCACCGTCGGATTGCACGTCACGAAGCACGCCGGCTATTGGTCGATCGAGCGGCTTCGCGATGGGCATGTCGTCGAGAGCTACACCGGAGTGCTGACCATTGCGGACGCGCTGGACCGTATCGGCGACTGGATGCGGGCGGTATGATCATCATGGATCTTACCGACGAGGACAAGCGGCAGCTCGGCATCCTGCAAGGCCGCGACAAGGACCCTGACGGAATCGCGCAGCACTACCGCGAGTGCGGCGCACGCGGGTACTTCGCACGTCGTGCGATTGAGTACGTGCATGCCGCTGGGTACCCACCGTTCGCGCTGGTGCGGATGCTCGAAAACTTCGCGCTCGACTGCGGAAATACAGGAGACTGACCATGACCACATCGCTTGTTCCTGCTCCCGCGCCCATGCCTGATGCGGCGACCGTGCAGGAGGTTCTCCTGAGCGGCAACATCGCCAGGCTCACGCCAGCCGAGAAGATCGCCTACTACAACCGCGTCTGCGAGTCGCTGGGTCTCAACCCGCTTACCAAGCCGTTCGAGTTTCTCACGCTCAATGGCAAACAGGTCTTTTACGCCCTCAAGAGCTGCACCGAGCAGCTGCGGCAGATTCACGGCATCTCGCTGTCCATCGTCTCGCGTGAGGTCGTGGAAGGCTGCTACATCGTAACGGCGAGGGCCGAGACGCGAACCGGTCGCACCGACGAGTCGATCGGCGCCGTGCCCATCGAAGGCCTCAAGGGTGAGGCGCGCAGCAACGCCACCATGAAGGCCGAGACGAAGGCCAAGCGCCGAGTGACGCTGTCTATCTGCGGCCTCGGCATGCTCGATGAGACTGAGGTGGAATCGGTTGCGCCTTCGACGAAGGGCCAGCGTCAGGACCGTATCGCGCCGCCGAAAGAGCCGCTGGCGTTGGCGCCTGCCACTGACGCGACCCTCGAAGCCGACCTAGAGGCATCCGTCGACGCCGGCATGGTCGAAGTGATCGACGCCAAGACTGGCGAGGTGACCAAGAAGCCTAAGGTGACCAAGCAGCAGCTTGCGATGATCCACGTCCTGAAGAAGGAAGGCCGCTGGGACGACAAGCGGTGGAAAGAGGAGTTGCAGAAGGCATACGGCACCGACTCGTCTGCGAACCTGACCAAAGAGCAGGCTGGGCACTGGATCGAGAAGCTCGAGAGAAAGCAGCGCGCCGTCGACGACCCGCACATGCAAGAGCTGATCGCAGAAGTCACGAGCGAGCCGCCTGCTGGTCTCATCACCTTCGCCTCGCCCGAGCAGGTCGCCGAGATAGGCGTCGAGCTCAAGAGGCTGCGGTGGCCGAAGGAACGCACGGTCATGTACCTACAGTCCACCTACAAGTGCAGCGCCATCGGCGCGTTACAGCCAGGGCAGGCAACCGACTTCTTGAATGCGCTGATGCACCAACCTGATCCGGTTCGAAAGGAATAGCCCATGGGGAGCGTCAACAAAGTGATCCTAGTCGGCGCCCTTGGCGCCGACCCTGAGTTGCGTTACACGCCGAGCAACAAGGCCGTCTGCAACCTGCGCGTCGCCACGTCGGAGTCATGGAAGGACAAGAGCCTCGGCACGAGGCAGGAAAAGACCGAGTGGCACCGGGTCACGGTCTGGGGAGACATGGGCGAGAACTGCTCGAAGTACCTCGCCAAGGGGCGGTCGGTCTACGTCGAAGGGCGCTTGCAAACGCGCAGCTACGACAAGGACGGGCACAAGCACTACGCCACGGATGTCATCGCCGAGAAGGTCGTATTCTTGGGCGGCGCTCGCGGTGAAGGCGCGGCGTCTGGGAAGGCTGACGAGTCTCCAGGTCAACAGGCAGACGCGCCCGTCTCTGACGACGAGATCCCGTTCTAGCCATGGCGCCACCTGACGGCACTGGCGAGGGTCACTTCAAGACGATCGCAGACGTGAAGGCAGCGGTCGCCGGCCACGAGAAGCGCCTGACGCAAGCCGAGTTGGACATCCTGGCACTGGCAGACCGCGTATTCGGAGGCCGCAAGACGAAGCGACCGCGCCGAAACCGTAACCCGAAGCGGTGATGAAACTACCACGTCCTGATTAGCAGGACGCTTCCGGCCGAACTGCCCGAAAGTCACGGGTTAGTCACAACAAACGCGCGGCACACATAGTGCCTACGCGGTGGTTCTGCTTGACGTAATGATGACGCAATCTTCCAACGACATTGTTGTCTAATGCACGGAATGCACTGACACCAGACCGTGACGCCAGACGCCCGCCGCCAGATCGTGCAGACGATCGCGACCCTACGTGCCCTACTGGACACGGACGAAGAGGGCGCGGCGCTCGAGCGCGTGACCGTCGGCGAGCTCTGGACGCGCTACCTGGCGACGCTCCCAGCGAAGGAAGCTGAGCACTGGGTGCGGTCGATGATCTCGATGACGAAGCCGATCTTGGCGCGCATCGGGGAGTTCGCGGCGTCGTCCATCACGGTCCAGCATTGGGAGGACTACAGGGATGATCCGGCTATTCGCGCGCGGTTCTGCTCGACCAGCCGGAACCTGCACCTGAAGCGCATGTCGACGTTCTTCGGCTGGGCGGTGCGGACGGGACGGATGGCGGCGAACCCGTGGAAGGACGTGAAGCGCGAGCGAGGCGCGCCGAAGCGGGAAACCGAGGTCAGCGCCGACGGGGAGGCGGCCGTGCTCGAGCGGTTCGACCCGGCGATGCAGGCGTTCATCATCGTGGCCGTCGACACGGCCATGCGGCGGGACGAGATCCGACTGCTCGAATGGACCGACATCGACATGGCCAGTGGGATCGTCACCATCCCGGCGGCGCGCACGAAGACGAAGCGCGCGCGGGTCGGCCGGCTCACGTCCAGGGCCCTTGAGGCGCTCCAGGCTGTGCCGAAGGTGCCTGGCAGCCCCTTTGTGTTCTGCAACCCGGAAACGAAGCTCCCGTGGCACCAGGCAACGATTACGTCACGCTGGCGACGGGCGGCCGACGAGGCGAAGCTTCAGCCAGCGGCCGGGGACAAGTCGGTCCGCCTGCATGATTTGCGCGGGACGGCCATCAGCCGCCTGCACCGGCTCGGGGCTCCAATTGGCGCCATCCAGAAAATCGCCGGCCACGCGTCGCTCACGACCACAGCCGGGTACATCCGCGTCAATTCGAAAGACATTGAGGCCGCACACGAGCTCCTCGAGCAGGCGACGCGCAAGGGCCCGCACCGCTCGCCCGCGACCCTGACGAATCAGATCGTGGCGGGGGCGGCTGGCGACAGCCGCGGCGCGTCTTAATCGTCGGTTGCTTGTCGATATACTGTTGCACAGGTAATACAGTTCCTGTACAACAGTATTCATGACGAACACGACAAAGACCCTTCATCGAATTGTCCTCGCCATCCGTATGCCGGAGGGTGACGTGATGCGAAACTGCGTCGAGACGGCATTCTCGCTCGAGGATGCGCGCCGACTCGCCGCCGCCCAGGCCAAGATCGTCCTGGACGACATGGAGCACCCGGAGCGCGCATCCATCGAAATCGTCACCGGCGGCCGAGGACGCGAGACGGTCGTCGAGACGCTGTCCTGCGCGGCGGAGGCCTGACCATGGCCTACCTGACGACGACCATAGAGGGCATCGAGTACGGCGCAGAGAAGGACTCGAAGGGGGCTGGATGGGGCCTATTCCATCGCGGGCGGGACGGATCCTGGGTCCAGGACCGAGGGACCGGCCAGACGCCATCGTGGACCACTGAGGCGGCGTTCCGGCGCTTGGTGCTACGTCAGCGGCGGGCGCTCGCGCTGGCCACTGGCGAGCTGCCACGCGGGCGCCCGGTGAGCACGGGCAGCAGCGCAACCAAACCGATCGTGTACCGCGTGACAGCAGAGCAGCGGGCCGAGCTCGACGCCGAGGCCCGTCGCCTTGGGTTACCATCTGCGGACCTGGCAGCGAAGCGCCGTGCGTTTCCGGGGTGACGCGTCAGACGGCGGATTTTCGCGACTTTCTTGTCGTGTAGGTAACCGTGTGGGATCGTGTGCTTCGATTTCGTGACGATTCTACTTGCTAGTGTCTGGATTTTGTGGCCTAGATGGAGAGTCGGATCGCCATGAACCACCCTCGTAGTCAACCCGTTCCGCGCATCAACACCGGCGGTCCGACAATCTCCGGCGCGTCGAAGCGGGTTGTCTAGGGGGGTGGTCTTTTTGTTGGGGGCTGGGATGAATACTTCCACCAGGTCTATCGCGCGTGATCGATTCCGAACGGTGCGCCTATGAGCGCGCCCAACTTCGACAGGGCCACTTACGACAGGCTCCTGTCCCGCGGCCTGCCGTCGGGGCTCGGAGACACGGAGCACGCCTGCGTCATGGCGTGCCTGAATCTGGCGTGCGGCGGAACGCTGACCGACGCTGCTGAGTCGCCGTGCGTGCTACCTGCTGCGGCGCGATTCGCGATCCGCCTGAATGACGCCGACTGGTCGAGCGAGATGGCCAGGGCGGATGGCCTGAAAGACCTGGGGCTGGCATTGCTCGGGACGAACGATCTGGACCGCAAGGTGTTCCTGTTGCGACTTGCCGAGGCGACGATCCGCGAGGTCGTACCGGTGTTCATGCGACGCGCCGGGCTGGCGGACGAGGCGAAGCGTTGCGCTGACGAAGGGACGCGAGAGGCAGCATTGGCGGGGAAAGAAAAGGCTCGGAAGAAGCGCGACGCCGCCGCCGACGCCTACGCCTACACCGCCGCCTCCGCCGCCTACGCCGCCTCCGCCTACGACGCCGCCGCGGCCGCCGGCGCCGCCTACGACGCCGCCTACGACGCCTCCTACGCCTACGCCGACGCCGGCGACGCCGCCGACGCCGCCAGCGGCCGCGCGTCCACCGACGCCTATCGAAAGAAGTACGGCGACGAGACGCTGATTCTGTCGGCAAAGATCGCGACGCGGATCTTGACCGAGATGAAGGCGGCGACGCCATGACCGCCACCCGCCGCCAGGCATCGCTTTCGGGAGCCGCAGATCTCTACGAGCGCCTAGTCGCGTCCGGCGAACCGCGCCACGCAGCGTTCCGCCTCGCCATGGCCAGCATCGGCCGCGACGCCACGGCACGCCCCCTCGTAGCCGTCCCGGTCGAGCTACCGCTGATGGTCGAGACCATCGTGCGCTCGCAGGTCGCCGGCGACTGGCGCGGCGTACTGCGCGAGGTGACGACCGGCCGCAGCCGCACCGACTTCTACGCCGGACTGCGGATGCTCGTAGCGCACGTCCTGCTGAAGCGCGGCTATCACCCGAAGACGATCGGGCTCGCATTGAACCGCGACAGGTCGACCATCATCCAGCAGGCAGCAGCGTTCGAGCGGCGGCTTGCGGCAGACGAACTGCTGGCGGCGCGTGCCGGAAAGCTGTTGGAGGCTGGGAAGGTGAGGGCGGCATGAAGACAACTTCGACGGTCGTAATTGGCACCCAGTTCGTCGACAAGTATGGGCAGGAATGGACCGTGTACGACGTCGGCCCTTGCTACCACCCGTCGTGGGACGCGAGGAGGCCAATAGGCCGAAAGTTCTTCGGCTTGGCAACTCGGTGGTTGCGAACGACATTCCGTGACGCGGACGTCAGAAAGGGAATGAAGGAGATGGATGACGCTCTCGATCGCGTCCTGAGGTTGGCGCGATGACCCGCCTCCCACTCCCGCCCGTCCGCTGGCTGAATCTACTGGCCGTGATGCTCAGCATGCTGGCCGTGCTGGTCTGGGGAGGATTTTGAGATGAACGTTGACGCCAAATACTGGCCGCGTCTCATCGAGATAGCGCTTTCCCGCAGAGATGTCTTCCTGTCCAATCGAAGGCGCCTCGAGTCAGGATGCATCGAGTGGACTGGCTACAGGGACAAGGATGGATACGGCAAGTTTCATGCTGGCGGTATCACCATCGAGCGCGGCAGTCGCGCAAGGCCAGGCAAGCGCATTGCCTGGGTAGTACAGGCGCACAGATTCGCCATGGCAATCGACGGAGTCGACGTGCCCGACGATCTGGTTGTCAGGCATCAGTGCGACAACCCGCCGTGCGTGAATCCTGAACACCTGTTGGTCGGGACGGACAAGGAAAACAAGGCGGACGCCCTTTCCCGCGGCCGTGCGTGTGTTGGACAGAGGCATCCGTTCGCGCGCCTTACCGACGAGATAGTCCGCGAGATAATCCGGCGCCGCAGTTCCGGGGAAAGACATGCGTCGATCGC
>Ga0207667_10003021_pt1 | contig 20872 bp, 21 predicted proteins | sample KBSCornC52_FD_184301 | JGI IMG/M metagenome (GOLD analysis project Ga0207667, IMG submission 184301) | Corn rhizosphere microbial communities from Kellogg Biological Station, Michigan, USA - KBS Corn C5-2 (SPAdes) (version 2) | ecosystem: Host-associated > Plants > Roots > Rhizosphere > Soil ...
GGCTGAGGCTGGGATGTTCGCCTGGCACCAGGGTCTCGCGGCCCAGGAAGAAGGTCGATTGGTCCATTTCCAGCGCCAGCCCTTGCGCGCGCGCGGCCGCCAGCGCTTCGGGAATGTCGGGGCTTTCGAAAAAGCCATAGACGATGCGAACGGTGAAGAAGCCTTTGCCCAGCTTCTCCACCGTGATGCGGCGGGCTTTCGGCACAAAAGGCGTATCGGCAGACGACACCGTCGCCAGCACGATGCGCTCATGCAGCACCCGGTAATGCTTCAGGCTGTGCAGCAGCGCCCCAGGCACCACATCGCTGCGCGGGCTCATGAATACGGCCGTGCCGGCTACGCGCTGGGTCATCTTGTCGGCGCGCTCCAGGAAGAGATCCAGCGCCAAGGAGCCTTCGCGCACTTTCTCCAGATGAACGCGCCGTCCCACCCGCCAGGTGTCCATCACCACGAACACAGCCGCCGCCACCGCCAGGGGCAGCCAACCGCCTTGCGTTACTTTCAAGGCGTTGGAAGCGAGGAAGGCCAGATCGATCAGGCCCAGCACGCCGAACACCGCAAACACCGCGGGCCTGGACCAGCGCCAGCGATAGATCGCCACCAGCCCCACCAGGACGGTGGAGATCACCATCACACCCGTCACCGCGATGCCATAAGCCGCCGCCAGCGCGTCGGAGGATTTGAAGATCAGCACGATCAGAACCACGCCCACGCACAGCATGACGTTGATGCGCGGCACGAAGATCTGCCCGCGCTCGGTGGCGGAGGTGTGGCGGATTTCCATGCGGGGCAATTGGCCCAGCTGCACCGCTTGGCGGGTGATGGAAAAAACGCCCGAGATCACGGCCTGGCTGGCGATGATGGTGGCCAGCGCCGCCAGCGCCACCATGGGATAGTGCGCCCAGGACGGCACCAAGGCATAGAACAGGAAAGGCGCGCTTTCCGGATGGGCCAGCAGCAGCGCGCCCTGGCCGAAATAATTCAGAATGAGGGCGGGAAAGGCAAAATACAGCCAGGCCCAGCGGATCGCGCGCCGCCCGAAATGGCCCATATCGGCATAGAGCGCTTCACAGCCGGTGACGGCCAGGACCACCGAACCCAAGGATACGAAAGCGGTCCAGGGCTCGCTGCGGAACAGCGCCAGGCCATAGCGCGGATCGGCGGCCCATAAAATCTCCGGTGTTTTGAGGATGGAAATCACGCCCAGAACGGCGATGACGACGAACCACAGCATCATCACCGGCCCGAACACTTTGCCGATTTTTTCCGTGCCCCGGCTCTGCACGAAGAACAGTCCGACCAGGATGATCAGCGTGAGCGGCAGGACCAAAGGCGCGAAAGCGCTGCCGCCCACGTTCAAGCCTTCCATGGCGGACAGGACCGACACGGCCGGCGTCAGCATGCCGTCGCCATAGAACAGCGCCAGGCCCATGATCGCGGCTATGCCGATCGCGGTCTTGGTGGCGCGGTTGACGGGCGCGCGATGCGCCAATGCCGCCAGCGCCAACACGCCGCCTTCACCGTTATTGTCGGCGCGCATGATGAAGACCACATATTTGATGGTCACCACGATCACCAGCGCCCAGAAAATAAGCGATAGCGCGCCGTAAACGGCGGGAGGTCCGTGCAGATGCCCGCCCGCGGCGATCGCGGTTTCACGCATGGCGTAGAGGGGCGAGGTGCCGATATCGCCGAATACGACGCCCAGTGCCCCCAAGGTGAGGCCCAGCTCGCGCTTCAAAGTCGGCTTGGTGGTCGCATCCAAGATCAGATCGCAGTCTGGGTGCCGAGTTCGACAACCCTGTTGGGTGGCAGGTTATAGAACAGCACCGGTGACAGCGCGTTGCCGGCGATGGCGCGATAAAGCCAGTTGCGGACGCGGCCCAGTTGCGAGCGTTCCGCCGGGATCAGATTCTCGCGGCCAATGAAGAAGGTCGCGGTGGACATGTCCAGAGCCAGGCCGAAGCGGCGCGCGTCTTCCAGCGCCTTGGGCACGTCGGGGGTCTCGAAGAAGCCGTGATGGATACGGACGTTGAAAAAGCCTTTGCCCAGTTTCTCGACCTCGATGCGCTTTTCCGGCGGCACCATCGGCGTGTCCTCGACCACCACATTGGCGATCACCACCCGCTCATGCAGGATCTTGTTGTGCTTGAGATTGTGCAAAAGAGCGCCCGGCACGATATCGCTGCGGGACGACAGGAATACGCCAAGTCCCGCCACCCGCTGCACGCTTTTGTCGGCGCGCTCCAGGAACAGGGGCAAGGGCAGGGATTCGTTGCGGATGATTTCCAGATGGACGCGCCGTCCGCGGCGCCAGGTGTCGATCACCAGGAACATGCCGGCGGCAATCAGAAGCGGCAGCCAGCCACCTTCCGGGATTTTCAAGGAATTGGCGGCCAGGAAGAGCAGGTCGATGATCCCCAAGGCCCCGAAGAAAAGGATCACATTGCCCAACGGCCAGCGCCATTGCTTGGTGGCCACCAGCGCCACGTTGAAGGTGTCGATCACCATCACGCCCGTCACCGCGATGCCATACGCCGCCGCCAGCGCGCCGGAATTCTTGAAGATCAGCACGATCAGGACCACGCCGACCGCCAGAAACACATTCATGCGCGGGACATAGATCTGGCCATATTCCGTCGCGGAGGTATGGCGGATTTCCATGCGCGGCAGCTGACCCAGCTGCACGGCCTGCTGGGTGATGGAGAAGACGCCGGTGATGACGGCCTGGCTGGCGATGACCGCGGCCATGGTCGCCAGGATCACCATCGGCACATGGATTTCATGGGGCACGATGGAGAAGAAGGCCGCCCCCGCCAGGTTGGGATCGCGCAAGAGCGCCGCGCCCTGGCCGAAATAATCGACCAGCAGCGCCGGCAGCGCCACGAAATACCAGGCATATTGAATGGGCCTTTTTCCGAAATGCCCCATGTCGGCGTAAAGCGCTTCGCAGCCGGTGACGGCCAGCACCACGGCGCCCAAGGACACGAAAGCGATCCAGGGCGCCTGGAGAAAAAGGTCGATGGCGTAAAGCGGATTTACCGCCGCCAGGATGGCGGGATTCTTCACGATCGAAAATGCGCCCAGGATCGTCAGGGTCACGAACCAGAGCAGCATCACCGGACCGAACAACCGCCCGATCCTGGCCGTGCCCCGGCTTTGGAACGCAAACAGCAGAATCAAAATCACAAGCGTCAGCGGCACCACCAATGGCGCGAAGGCCTTGCTTTCCACTTCCAGGCCTTCCACCGCCGACAGCACGGTGATGGCGGGGGTCAGCATGCCGTCGCCATAGAACAGCGCCAGGCCGATCACCGCGCCGATGCCGATGGTGGATTTCAGCCTGCGGCTTTGTCCCGGCGAACGATGCGCCAGCGCTGCCAGTGCCAGGGTGCCGCCTTCGCCGTTATTGTCGGCGCGCATGATGGTGGTGACGTATTTCAAGGTCACCACGATCAGAAGCGCCCAGAAGATCATCGACAGCGACCCCATCACCGCGACGTGATTGGAAAAGCCGCTGGTGGTGGCCAGCACCGTCTGGCGCAAGGCGTAAAGCGGGCTGGTGCCGATATCGCCGAACACCACCCCCAACGCGCCCAGCATCAGCCCCGCATTGCGGATCAGGCCCATGTGCTGTGGCGGGGCCGCAGGCTTCTGCGGCGACAGGCCGGCAAGCGGGTCGGTTGGATCGGTGGGATCGCTGGGAGAAGTAATCACGGATGGCTGACGCTGGTGCGGCGGCTTTTCATGACGATGAAACGCATCTGATCCGCAGAAGAACCGGTAACCCCCCGGCCGAAGGCGCGGGAAAATAGGCTTTTCCGCGGCAGGGTTCAAACCGCGCCGCAAAACGCGGTTAAATTGTTGGATTTATTGCGGTATTCCCAGTTCGGCGCGGGCGATGCGGGCGGGATCGGCATCCTCGTCGAGGGCCGGAGGGACCGGAATCTGGCCGCTGCCCGGGCCGATGAAGCCCTGTACCGGATAGGTCCGCGCCCCCCAGGCGCCGGCTTTGACGTTCCAGACCCGCACAATGCTCCAGTCATTGTCGGCGCTGACATCCGCCACCGGGTCGTCGAGATAGATCGCGCCATCGCCCAGCCAGTTGGCGTGATCGACGCGGATTTCACGGCTGGAAATCAAGCTGCGCACCACCGCGACGTGACCCCGTTCGGGCCCGGCATAGCCGGTCAAGACCAGGACCGCGCCGGTTTCGGGCGCAGCCCCGCGGGAGAATTTGCCCGATGCCTTGTCCCACCAGGTCCAGGCATCGCCATACAGCTTCACGGCGGAATGCGCGCGCGCATAAGGCACACATTGCAGCGGGCCGGATTGCGCGGATGGGCCTGGCGTTTCGAAGCCGGCCTCGGGCGCTTCGGGATAAGCTTCGTAAGCGGCCCGGTCGCTGGCGCAGCCCGCCAGTCCCACCGCTGCGACCATCCATGCCGCGATTTTGATTCCGCCCCGACGCATCGCGCGCTCAGCCTTCAACCCTGAATGGGAAACTAAGGCCTTCCCGGAAAGACAGGGTTAGAAGATTGATTCAAATTTGAATGGAACTCTATTCGCCTGGTGTAATTCGCTGGCGCACCGGGTCGCCGGTGCCGGACGCGCCCATGATGCCGATGGAAACCAGGCCCGACACGGCGAAGAAGAAGAACACCGCGCTCCAGTTGGATTCGGCGAAAGCAAAGATCGGCAAGAGCACGCCCGCGATCAATTCCGGTACCCCGCGCCATCCCCCGGCATGCTTTTCGCCCACCCGCGTGGTGCGGTTGAAATCCATGCGGGTGCTGAAAAAGGCTTCGATAGTGGCGCGCGTATTGGCCAGGATAAGGCCGGAGGGAAAGACCACCGCCAAAAGCAATGCGCGGTAAAGCCTGGGTTCCTTGTGCAGGCCCAGCATGCGCTGGCCCAGATAAAGATATCCGATGGAAGAGCAGAGCCCCAGCATGGTGACGATCAGGCCCAGAAGCGCCACGCCCGAATAATAGACCACGCCCATATACATCAGGGTCAGCGAGATCGCGGCGCTGGCGAAGGCCAGCATGTAAAACGCGAATTGGCACATCTGCAGCGTCATCGCCGCCTTCTTCCAAAGCGGCATGTCGCTGTTCCAGACTTGGGGCAGAAGCTTGCGCGCGGTCTGGGCATGGCCTTTGGTCCAGCGCGCCTGTTGCGCCCGCCAGGCCGCCGCGGTCTGGGGCAGTTCGCCCGGCACCGTCAGCTCCGGCATCATCGCGGCGCGCCAGCCCTGCATCATGCAGCGCATGGAAAGATCCAGGTCTTCGGTCAAGGTATCGCCAGTCCAGCCTCCGCCTTCTTCAATGGCGGCGCGCGACCACACGCCGGCGGTGCCGTTGAAGGAAATAGGCAAGCCGGCGCGGAAGCGCGCTTCCTGTTCCACCGCGAAATGGGAATCCAGCAAGAGCCCCTGCACCCGCGTCAGCCAGTTGGCATTACGGTTGGCATGGCCCCAGCGCGCCTGGACGAAGGCAAGGCCCGGATCGGCCATCAGCACTGGCATGGTCCGGCGCAGGAAATCGGGGGGCGGAACAAAATCCGCGTCGAAGATCGCCACATAGGGGGCGTCGCAATGTTTCAGGCCGAAGGCCAAATTGCCCGCCTTGAAGCCGGTGCGGTTGCCGCGCCGCAGGATATCCAGCTTCACCCCCTCGGGTGTCACCGCCATGGCGTCCCGCACCAGGTCGGCGTGATTGTCGTCATCGCCATCGTCCAGAAGCTGGATGGTGAGGCGGTCCCTGGGCCAGTTCATCGCGGCGGCGGCTTCGGTCACCCGTACCGCCAAAAGACCTTCATTGCGGACCGGAAGTTGCACCAGGACGTGCGGCAGTTCGTCCTCGCGCAGGACGGCTCGGGCCAGTTTGGGGCTTTTGCGGAAGACCCGGACCCAGGCCAGAACCGCCAATTGGGCCGAAAGCGTACTGACAGCGACAAGGACGCAGCACAGTGCAAATTGCAGGGCGAGGGAAAGACCGTGCATGTGAGAGTTCAGGCCCCCAAGGCTAAATAGCGGAACTGCGGGATTTTCCGCACTTATGAATACGCCGGGAGCAGCAAAAAAGGCCATCCCCGGCGACCTGGCGCCCGGCACGGACCGGACGCCTGAACTTCTTACGCCCGGCCATCTTTAGCAAGGGGAAACGGTTTCCGGGCGGGGCAGGCTATCCGCCGGAACTTGGGCGGAGGGGCGTTGATTACTATATAACGGTATGATCCCAGGGAGATGTTCCCCATGCCCGGCCCCGGTTCTCGCACTTTTGCCAAATCAGCCCTGATTCTCGGCTTTCTGGCCTTGGCGGGATGCGCCACGCCCGCCCCTTATGCGCCCATGGCTCCGGGCCAGGCCACCGGCTACACGGATCGTCAATTGTCGGACAATCGCTGGCGGGTAACTTTCACGGGCAATTCGGTGACCCCGCGCGAGACGGTTGAAAACAGCCTTCTGCTGCGCGCCGCCGAAGTCACCCTGGCCTCCGGGCACAGCCATTTTGTATTCGATACCCGCGATACCAAGGCCCAGACCCGCTATGACGCATTCCCGGTCGGGCCGCCCTACGGATACGGGTTTCATCGCGGGTTCGGGTATGGCTTTGGCTACGGTTACGGCCCCGGCTATTGGGGCTTTCATCCCGCCTGGGGCTATAGCGCCTTTGGACCGGACGTCGATATCGTCAGCACCACCAAATACGAGTCCTATGCCGAGATCGTGGTGCTGAACGACGAGCAGGCGCAGCGCGAACCGCGGGCGGTGGATGCCCGCGCCGTGATCGCGCGTATGCCGCCTCCCACGCCGCCGCAGCCCAAGGCCTGAACGCTTTAGGGCGGCCCACGCCGGATCAGGAAACGGTGATGGCCGGGAGCAGGCTCGCTCTCGATCACCACATGACCTTCTTCATTGCACATATGCGGGATGTCGACCACCGACATGGGATCGCTGGCCAGCACCCAGACGTCTTCGCCTGACGGCATCGCCGCCAGATGCTTGCGCGCCAGCATCGCCGGTAGCGGACATTTCAAGCCGCGTAGATCAAGCTCTTTCATTTGCCCCCATCTGTCTTCCTCAGGATAAGCCTTCGGAAGACGTTCGGCCGCTGTCGCTACCGAACTCCCCCGCCAGCGGCTGTCGCCGCGCAGGGGAAGAAAGCCGGCGCGCGCTGCACCTTCCTATCTTGCGAAGCTGTAGCGCCCAGCACAAGCTGCGCTCATGACCCTAGCCGCGGCCATACGGCGCGAAGCCGTTTATCTCAGCCATATCCTGCGCACCTTGCTGCTGCTTGCGCCCATCAAGCCCGGCAGCACGCGCACCATCGTCGATGTGGTAGAAGCCCAGGCCCGGGCCACGCCCGATGCGCCCGCCATCTATTATCTCGACGAGGTGGTGCGCTACGGCGCGCTGGACGCGCGCGCCAACACCTATGGCCATTGGGCGCTGGCGCAGGGCTTGAAGCGCGGAGATTGCGTGGCGTTGTTCATGGAAAACCGCCCGGATTTTCTCTGCTGCTGGCTGGGACTGTTCAAAGCCGGCCTCAGCGTCGCTTTGATCAATACCAATCAACGGGGGCAGGCGCTGGCCCATTCGATCGAGATCGTGGGCGCCCGCCATCTGATCGTGGGCTTGGAGCTGGCGCCCTTTGTCAGCGAAGCGGAGCCATTTTTCACCACCGCGCCGCTCTTCTGGTCACAAGGCGGTGCCCATCCGGGCATGCAGGATCTGGACGTGTCGCTGGCGGGCATGCCCCGGGCGTCTTTGGGCAAAGCGCCGCGCCAGGGCGTCACCGCCAAGGATCGCGCCTTCTTCATCTACACCTCCGGCACCACCGGCCTGCCCAAGGCGGCGAACTTCAGCCATATGCGCATGATGTTCATGATGTCGGGCTTTATCGGCGCGCTGACGCCAAAGCCGGGCGATCGCATCTATAATCCCCTGCCGCTCTATCATGCCACGGGCGGGGTCTGTGCCGTGGGCATCGCCTTTCTGTCTGGCGCGGCTGTGATCCTGAAGCGGAAATTCTCGCTGGGCGAATTCTGGAGCGACATCCACAAATATGACGCCACGCTTTTCGCCTATATCGGCGAATTGTGCCGCTGGCTGCTCAATGCGCCGCCCGGTCCGCATGAGCGCGACCATCGTCTGCGCGCCATCACCGGCAATGGCCTGAGGCCGGAGATCTGGAAGAAATTCCAGGACCGCTTCGCCATTCCCCGCATCGTGGAATTTTACGGCGCCACCGAAGGCAATGTCTCGATGCTGAATTACGACGGCACCATGGGCTCGGTGGGGCGGGTGCCCAATTACCTGGAATGGCTCTTGCCCACCCGGGTGGTGCGCTTCGATGTCGAGCGCGAGACGCCGGTGCGCGGGCCTGACGGGCTTTGCATCGAATGCGGGCCGGACGAGGCGGGCGAGGCGGTGGGCCGGATTTCGATGCGCGCGGGCCGCAATTTCGAAGGCTATACCAAGGCCGACGACACGGAAAAAAAGATCCTGCGCGATGTGTTCGTCAAAGGCGATGCCTGGTTCCGCACGGGCGATCTGATGCGTCGCGACGAACATGGCTATTTCTATTTTGTCGATCGCATCGGCGACACGTTCCGCTGGAAGGGCGAGAATGTCGCCACCAGCGAAGTCGCTGAGGCTTTGGCATCGGTGCCTGGCATTCGCGAGACCAATATTTACGGCGTTAAGGTGCCGGGCGCGGATGGCCGCGCGGGCATGGCGGCCTTGGTAGTGGATGGCGGCTTCGACATCACCAGCCTGGCGCAAAAACTGGACGGGCATCTCTCGGCCTATGCGCGGCCTGTCTTCCTGAGGCTGCAGCCCCAGATTGAGGTGACGGGAACCTTCAAGCAACGCAAGGTTGACCTTGTACGGGAGGGCTTCGATCCCTCCGCCATCCCCGATCCGCTCTACTGGTTCGATCCCGTGACGCACCGGTATGAGACGTTGGATGCAGCGCGGTATGCCGATATCGTGGAAGACCGGGTCAAGCTCTGACATGCCGTCAAGGGTTTTGCTTTTCATCATCGCGTGAAGCGCCAATAGTTGGGCCGCCAACCCGATTCGATTCCCAGACACGCAAATGGCGGACCTGCGCGATCCGATTGCCCGGCTTAAAGCCCGGATAGCCAAGTCTGGCTGGGGCATCCGCGTGGATGAAAGCCTGTCTTTCGCCCGGCCCGAACTGGCGGCGCTCTATGCGCTATGGCGCGCCAGGGCCGATGAGGTGGGTGGCCTGCCCCCTCGCGAGATGTTGGATATCCGCTCGCTCAAACCTTATCTGGGGCACCTTTCGGTGGCGGAGCGCGTGGAATCCGCGCCGGGGAAATTCAGCTATTGCCTCAGGCTGCAAGGTTCGTTCCTGGCGGAAATGTTCGGCAATCACACGGGCAAGCTGCTCGAAGACGCGGCCCCGCCGGAATTGGCGGAGCGCTGGACCTTTGTCTATGACGCGCTTCTGGAGATGAAGCGCCCCTTGCGCCTGCAGGGCACCTATCGCCAAGAATCGATGGAGCATCTCGTCGCCGAAACTCTGGCGGTGCCGTTGGGCAATGGCGCGCGCAATCCCGTCAGCGTGCTGGCGGCGACTTATTACCAGTCGCGTTACAAAGACTAGCGGAAGTCCTGCGCCAGCGCCGCGCGGGTCTCGTCGCTGAGCACCGCCATATGGCCATAATTCTTGTGGCCGATGCCGATCACCACGCGCGCGGTCTTGAAGCGCGCGATCAGCTCGGGCGTCAGCCTGAAACGCAGCCAATGCACGGATGAGGTTTTTCCATCCGGCGTGGTGCGGTCGTCATATTCGGTGGGCGTGGCGGCGATGCGGGCATCGCCGATCTCCATGAAGATGGTTTCCTCGATGCCGCCCAGAGTGAGCAGGGTGGTATGGCGGCGGTTCGCATCCTCGATCTCCAGCATCAAGGTTGCGATCAACTCGTCGCCTTGCGGGATCAGCGGATTATAAGCATCCAGCTCGCCTGCGATCTGCTCCGTGCCGCCTTTTTCGATGCGCAGCATCTCCTGCACCTGCAGCCACATGGTCTGGTAATTCTCGAAATAGAACGTGGCATAGGGGCCGACTTCGACCCGGCGATGCTTTTTCAGCGCGATGGCTTCGCTGCGCAGCGCCTTGCGCTGGGCGGCGTAGTCGCTGTCGGAGAGGATGTCGGCGGGCGTGATCTTGCGGGCGGGGGCGGGCATGTCAGTCCTCGGTCAATCCAAAGGCACGGGCCATGATCTGGATCGGATGTTCCGGCTCGCGTGCCGGCGTGTCGGTGTGGGAAACGATATGCTGGGCGGCGAGCGGACAATCCGACACGATATGGCCGCGCTTCTGCGTATTGGCAGCACGGAACACCGGACGGCCCACTTTCACGGCGACATCATGAGTGGGCTCGACAACGCCGAAAGTGCCGCCGTGACCGGAGCAGCGCTCGATCACATCCACCGGCGTGTCCGGGATCATCTTCATCATCTCCGCCGCTTTGGGGCCCATATTCTGGGCGCGGGCGTGGCAGGCCAGATGTACGGTGACGCCTTCGGGCAGGGGGTTAAGGCCGCCCGGCAATCCCTCTTTCTTGGCGACATCGACCACATATTCGTCGATGTCGAAGACATTGTCCGCGACGCGCTTGACGTCTTCATTGTCGGGGCAGATCAGCGCCCATTCGAATTTCAGCATCAGCCCGCAGGACGCGGTGAGCGCCACGATGTCGTAGCCCTGGTCGATCAGCTTGACCAATTCCTTGGAGACTTTCGCGGCATTCTCGGCCACGCGGGCGAGGTTCGCCTGTTCCAGGAACGGCATGCCGCAGCAGCCGGGATAGGACACGACGGTTTCCACGCCGATATGATTGAGCACCTTGCGCGCCGCCATGCCGGTGACGGGCTTGTTGTAGTTGACGAAGCAAGTGGCATAGAGCGCGGCCTTGCGCTTGCCGAAAGCCGGCGCGGCGGGATTGGGCTCTATGGGCGCGCCCTTGGCGGCGGAGACGAAGGTACGGCTGTGGAATTTGGGCAAGGTGGCTTTGGGATCGATATGCGCGGTTTTCTCCATCAAGGCGCGCATCGGCGTGTTGGATGTGTCCGACGCCCAGTTGATGATAGGCGAGGCAAAACGGGCCAGGGTGCCGTTGCGATCCATTTCGGCCAGTTGGCCTTGGGTGAAATCCTTATGGCCCTGCGCGGCCTCGGCAGCTCGGTGGCGCAGCATCAGATGGGGGAAATCCAGCATGAAGGGATGCGGCGGCACATAGGGGCATTTGGTCATGAAGCACATGTCGCAAAGCGTGCAGGCTTCGACGACGGGCTTGAAGTCTTCCGATTTCAGATGCTCGACATCTTCTTCGGGGCTGGAATCGATCAGGTCGAACAGCCGGGGAAAGGAATCGCAGAGATTGAAGCAGCGGCGGCAGCCATGACAGACATCGAAGACGCGCCGCATCTCCGCGTCCAGTTTCGCCGGATCGGTGAAATCCGGATCCCGCCAGCGGATGATCTCGCGGGTCGGCGCTTCAAGACTGCCTTCGCCGGTCATAGCTAACTCCAGAAGCGAGTGCAGGGCGGCCTCACCCCGTGTGCGCGCAGCGCACTGACGGGGGAGGTGCCTGAAGCTGGCAGCGCGCTTGCGCGCGTCGCCAGCGAAAGGCGGAGGGGGCTACTTGCCTAAGGTGTCGAGTGCCTTTTGGAAGCGGCCGGCATGGCTCTTCTCGGCCTTGGCCAGGGTCTCGAACCAGTCGGCGATTTCGTCAAAGCCTTCCGAGCGCGCGGTCTTGGCCATGCCCGGATACATGTCGGTATATTCGTGGGTCTCGCCCGCGATCGACGCTTTCAGATTGGCGTCGGTGGCGCCGATGGGCTCGCCGGTGGCCGGGTCGCCCACTTCCTCCAGATATTCCAGATGGCCATGGGCGTGGCCGGTCTCGCCTTCGGCGGTGGAGCGGAACACGGTGGCGACATCGTTATAGCCTTCGACGTCGGCCTTCTGTGCGAAATAGAGGTAGCGGCGGTTGGCCTGGCTTTCGCCGGCGAAGGCCTCTTTCAGGTTTTCCCAGGTCTTGGTGTTTTTCAGGGCGGGCATTGGGGGCATCCTTTCTGCAAATCCGGGGGCGACATTGGTCCCAGCCATAGCCCCTGTCAATAGTTTAGAATTACTCTAAACTACTTGCGAACTGGTCTTAAAAACAGGGATTAAGCGCGCTTGACGCGCACGACCACATCCACCCGGTCCACCGCCAGCCCGTCGGGGGGCAAGGGCACGCCGGCAACCGTGATCTGGTCGCCCGGAATGTCGATCAAGGCGCCTTCGTCTTCCAGGAAGAAGTGCTGATGATCGCCGGTATTGGTGTCGAAATAGCCCCGCGCCGCGTCCACGATCACTTGGCGCAGAAGGCCCGCATGGGTGAATTGGTGCAGGGTGTTGTAGACCGTGGCCAGCGAGATCCTGAGGCCCAGCCCCGATGCTTCCTCATAGAGGCTCTCGGCGGTGACATGCCGGTCCTGGCCCTTGAACAGCACGCTGGCCAGTTCCACCCGCTGGCGGGTCGGGCGCAAACCCACCTCCCGCAAACGCTGGATCGCCTTGCCGTTGTCGCGCATGGCCTTGGCCATAAGTTCCCGTTTCGTACAGCGGCCTGCCCCAAAGTAACCTGTAAGGGGCCGCCAAACCTTGCTACAGTTATAGAAGATACATGTTAGAATGCTTCTAATCAAGAGAAGGCGGAAAAACGTGGCAAACCGCCTTTTTGACGGTGGTTCCGGCACCCCATTTCGCGCTAAGCGTGCCGTGGGGACTGAAGGCCCGACAGGCTCTTGAAGGGACAGAATAGTGGACAAGGCAGTAAAGCGTTCGAGTTTCGACATGGCGGGCCTCTTGGCCTGCGCCCGCGGCGAGCTGTTCGGCCCCGGTAATGCCCAATTGCCTCTGCCGCCGATGCTGATGTTCGATCGCATCACCTCCATCACCGAGGATGGCGGCGAGAATGGCAAAGGCGAGATTGTCGCCGAATTCGACGTCAACCCGAACCTCTGGTTCTTCAAATGTCATTTCCAGGGCGATCCGGTGATGCCCGGATGCCTGGGCCTGGACGCGCTCTGGCAGATGGTGGGCTTCTTCCTGGGCTGGATGGGGGGGCTGGGCAAAGGCCGCGCCCTGGGCGTTGATGAAGTAAAATTCACGGGCATGGTGCTGCCCACCGCCAAGAAGATCACCTACATCGTCAATCTCAAGCGCGTGGTCATGCGCAAGCTGGTGCTTGGGATCGCGGACGGAATCATGAAAGTGGACGGCAAAGTGATCTACGAGGCCAAGGGCCTGCGCGTCGGCTTGTTCACCGATGCGGCGGCGGCATTGGCGCAGGCTTCCGCGGCTCCCGCCTCCGTCTAGATCGCGTCGAGGATCGTCATGAGAAGAGTGGTCGTCACCGGCCTCGGCATTGTTTCGTCCATCGGCAACAATGCCGAAGAGGTCACCGACAGCCTGCGTCACGCAAAGTCGGGCATCGTCACGGCGGACGATTATGTGCGCCTGGGGTTCCGCTCCCAGATCCATGGCAGCCTGAAGCTCGATCTCGATTCCGTGGTGGACCGGCGCGCGCGCCGCTTCCAGGGCGATGGCGCCGGCTATTGCTGGGTGGCGATGACCCAGGCCATCGCCGATGCGGGACTGACGGAAAAAGAAATCTCCAATCCCCGCACCGGATTGATCGTGGGCTCGGGGGGGCCGTCGACCAAAGCCATCGTCGCCGCCGCCGATACCGCGCGTGATCCGGCCAAGGGACCCAAACGGATCGGGCCTTTCGCGGTGCCCAAGGCGATGTCGTCCACTTGCAGCGCCAATCTTTCCACCTGGTTCAAGACCAAGGGCGTGAATTATTCGATTTCCTCGGCCTGTTCGACCTCCGCCAACTGCATCGGCAACGCGTTGGAAATGATCCAGTGGGGCAAGCAGGACATGATGTTCGCGGGGGGCGGCGAGGAGCTGGACTGGACCTTAAGCGAATTGTTCGACGCGATGGGCGCGATGTCGTCTAAATTCAACGCCACCCCGGCCAAGGCATCCCGCGCTTATGACAAGAATCGCGACGGCTTTGTGATCTCCGGCGGCGGCGGCATTCTTATTCTCGAAGAGCTGGAACATGCCCGCGCGCGGGGCGCGAAAATCTATGCCGAACTGACCGGCTATGGTGCCACCGCCGACGGCGCCGACATGGTTGCGCCTTCGGGCGAAGGCGCGGTGCGCTGCATGCAGATGGCGCTGGAAAGTGTAAAAGCGCCGGTCGATTACATCAATCCGCACGCCACTTCGACGCCAGTGGGCGACATTCCCGAGATCAACGCCATCCGCGAAGTCTTTGGCGACAAGATGCCCGCCATCAGCGCCACCAAATCGCTCACCGGCCATAGCCAGGGTGCGGCGGGCGTGCATGAAGCGATCTATACGCTTTTGATGATGCAGAACGGATTCATCTGCGAGAGCGCCAATATCGAAGAACTCGATCCGGCGGTCGAGGGCGCCAATATCGTGCGCAAGCGCATCGACAATGTTCAAATCAACACCGCTCTGTCGAATTCCTTCGGCTTCGGCGGTACCAATGCGTCGCTGGTGTTTCAGCGGCTGGAAAAGTGATGTCCCACAATGGAACAGAAAACCCCGCGCGAGACGCTGATGGCTGAAGCCAAAACGGGACTGATGGCGGGCAAACGGGGCCTGATCATGGGCGTGGCCAATGATCATTCCATTGCCTGGGGGATCGCCCAGATGCTGGCGTCGCAAGGCGCAGAACTGGCTTTCACCTATCAGGGCGACGCCCAGGCCAAGCGGCTGAGGCCGCTGGCCGAATCCATCGGCAGCAAGATCGTGTTGCCCGGCGATGTGGAGAAAGACGGGGACCTGGATGCGGTGTTTGCCCAGATCAAAAAGGAATGGGGCTCTCTCGATTTCCTGGTCCATGCCATCGCCTTTTCCGACGCCAAGGAATTGAAGGGGCGTTATGTCGACACGACCCGGGCCAACTTTCTCAGAAGCCTCGATATTTCCTGCTATTCCTTCACCGCCGTGGCGCGCCGCGCCGCCAGCCTGATGACGGATGGCGGATCGATGGTGACGCTCACCTATCTGGGCGCCCAGCGCGTGATGCCGAACTACAATGTGATGGGCGTGGCCAAGGCAGCGCTGGAAGCGTCGGTACGCTATCTCGCCGCCGATCTCGGCCGCGACAATATCCGGGTCAACGCCATTTCCGCGGGGCCGATGCGCACACTGGCCGGCAGCGCGGTGGGCGATGCCCGCATGGTGTTCAAATGGAACAAGAGCCACGCCCCGCTCAAGCGCTCGGTCGAGCTTAACCATGTCGGCGGCGCGGCACTGTATTTGCTGAGTGGCTTATCGGGCGGCGTGACCGGCGAGGTGCATTTCGTGGACGCCGGCTTCAACGTGATCGGTATGCCGCCGACCGCGGATCTGAAGGGCTGGACGCCCCCGGAGAACGGCCATGACGAAACGGGCGCCGCGTAAGTCAGTTCTGGTGGCGTCGGCTTTACTGGCGCTGACGGCAACCGCATTTACCGGGTCCGCTTGGGCCGACTGGCGCGACCAGGTCGCGCCCTCCGATATTGACCGCCTCGCCCATCTGAATGACGCCCGCGACGATGCGATGGCTCAAGCCCGCCAGCGGGGCGGCAAAGGCGATTATCGCGCGATCGAAAAGATTCTGGGACCCGAAGCCCATGCGGTGCCCGAACAGGCCCTGTACGGGAATTGGCGCTGCCGCCAGATCAAGCTGGGCGGCATGAGCGGCTATTACGTCTTCGACTGGTTCAACTGCCGCATCTCCAAGGCAGGCGGCGGCATCTGGTTCGAGAAGAGCGGCACCCAGCGCATGGCAGGATATATTTATCCGCAGGAAGGCATGTGGGTCTATCTGGGCGCGCAAAGCGCCAAGGGCGAACCCTTGCACCGCTATTCCGGCCGCGCCGCGTCGGCGGGCGGCGACACCAATCCCGACGATCAGGTGGGCGTGCTGGTGGGCATCGGCGACAATCACCTGCGCCTCGACCTGCCCGCGCCAGGCACGCAGGAATCCGACTTCGACACAATAGAGTTGAGGCGCTAGCGTCCAGCAAATAAAAAAGCGGAGCGGGATTGCTCCCGCTCCGCCTTCACGCCGTGGCTCCGGGGGTGAGAGCTATTTCGCCACGACCGTGATCGTTCCCACCATTTTGGGATGGATCGAGCAGAGATATTTGTATTTGCCCGGCTTATCGAAGCGGTGGGTGAACTTGTCTTTCTCGTCCAGCGCCTGGGAGCGGAAATCATTGGTCAGGCTCACCACGGTGTGGGGCTCGCCATCCTGATTCTCCCAGGTGACATCGGTTCCCGCCGCGACCGTCACGTCCATGGGATTGAACATGAATTTCTTGATGATGATGGTGCTGCTGTCCGCGGCGGATGCCGAGGCGATGAACAGCAGCATGGCGACGGGATAGGCAAAAGCGTGCTTGAGGGAATGCATGTCGGATCCTTTGAAAATCAAGCCAGTGTGGTGTCGGAAAGAGCAAGGTGATGCTTCTGCAGCCGGATGCTGGTGACGCCCAACATGTGCTGCAGCTGGCCCGCGGGCACTACCAGCGGACCGGGGCCATCGCCCTGGCCGGCCTGGGGCTGCGGATAAGCGGTGGAGCGGGCGGTGTGGAACGTGATGTTGCCTTCCACCTTCTGCACGATTTGGTGAATGTGACCGTTCAGGATCGTCACCGAGCCGAAGCGGCGCAGATAGGACAGGGCTTCTTCCGCATCGCCCGTGCCCCAGCCCCAGCTTTCCAGGATGGTCCACATCGGCATATGCGCGAACACCACGATGGGCGTCGAGCTGCTGCGCGCGGCAAGGTCGGCCTTCAGCCAGGCCAGCTGATCGGCCCCGAAGCCGCCCAGGCCGTTGGGCTTGAAGTTCATCACATTGACCAGGCCGACGAAATGCACGCTCTGGTGATCGAAGCTGTAATAGCCGCGATTGTCCGACGCCTTGCCGAAGCGACCGAAATATTCGGTGCCCATGCCGTCGGTGACGTCATGCTCGCCCGGCACGGTGTGAAGCTCGCCGGCCTTGAGATCCATCAGAAGCTGATTGGCGGTGTCGAACTCCGCCGCCTTCGACAGATGCGTGATGTCGCCGGTATGGATGGTGAGGGCGGGGCGCGCCTTCATCGCATTGACCAGGGCGATGGTCTGTTTCAGCGTGCCCGGGACATCGGGATTGGCGTCCTTGTTGAAGCCAATATGGGTGTCGCTGATCTGCAGGAAAAGGGGAATACCGGAAGCCTTGGCGGGCGCGTCTTGCGCCAGCGCGACCGGTGTCAGAATGCCGCCGGACAAAGTGAACAGCGTGCCTGCGCCGCCAAAGGCCATGCATTGCAAAGCGCGGCGGCGTGAGGGAATGAAATCGTCTGCCATGGAAGACCTCGAACAGGGTTTCGAGGCCTATACCGGGCAGGCGCGCGATTTATTCCCGGCTTTGACTTTTTTTAACCAGCTCGACAAAGCGGTCGAGCTCGGCAGGATCGACATCCGACACCGCTGCCAGATCCAGGTCCTTCTGTTTCCAGAACACCATGCGATAGCCGTCCTGCGAGCTCGTGTCCGGAAGCCGGGCATTGCGGTCGGCCCAGGCGAAGAGATTGATGACATGCGCGCCATGGCGATAGACCACCACGGCGGCGCGCGATCCATGCACATAGTCCGCCCGGCCACCGACCAGAGTGAAGCCGTCGGCCTTGAAGTCCTCCGTCGGCGGCGAGACATCGGAATGGCCCGCGAACCAGGGCTTGACCGTGTGATGGTCGGAGGAGGCGACATCGATCAGATGCTCGCCCATCAGCGAGCGCACATGGGCGTCCGCCAGGTCGGCGACCATGGCATTGTTGGCCGGCATGAAGACCAGGAACGCCAGCACGGCTGCGATCGCCATGCCGCCCGCGCCGCTGCCGGCCCCCAGCCAAAAGCCGGGCTTGGCCCGCAGCGGAATCACGTTGGCGTCCGTTTTTTCTTCGGCATCCAGTGCGGCGGTGATTTTGGTGCGCAAAGCCATCGGTGCGCGGTGATAGGGCGCCGCCGCCATCACTGCTTTCAGACCGGCATGATCCGCCGCCAACCGCTGGCATTCGGCACAGCTTTCCAGATGCGCTTCGGCATTCAGCGCATCGGCTGCATCCAGTTCGCCGTCCAGATAGGCCTGGGTTTTCAGGCTCTCGTCACACGTCATGCGAGCCTCCCGTCAATTCCGCCTTCAGCAGCGCGCGTCCGCGCGCCAGCCGCGACATCACCGTGCCGATCGGCGTGCCGGTAACGGCGGCGATATCACGATAGGACATCTCTTCCAGTTCGCGCAGAATGATCACTTCGCGGAATTCCTCGGGCAAGGTGGAAAGCGCCTTGTTCAATTCGCGTCCATCGCCGTGGCGGATGGCGCTGGCTTCGGGCGTGGGATCATCCGCCGCGATTTCCGTATCATCCCGGTCATCCAAAGGTGCGGCGACATGGCGTTTCTTCTGCTCCAGCGCCGAACGGTGACAATTGCGCACGATCGCCAACAGCCAGGGCCTCACCGCCTCGCCGCGAAAGCCGTCGAAACTGCGAAAGGCGCGCAACATGGCCTCCTGCACGATATCGTCCGCCTCCGCGCCGCCACGGGTGAGCCAGCGGGCAAGGTTATAGGCCGCGTCCAGATGCGGCATCGCCAGCGCTTCGAAGCGGCGGCGCTTCTCACTCATATCGAGGCGCTCACGGAGGTTATTACCGGGCGGTCGCGCATTTTATTCCCGCCCCGCATTTTTATTTTCCGGCCGCAACCCGGGCGAAGCGATCGAACAGATAATGGCTGTCCATCGGCCCGGGCGAGGCTTCGGGATGGTATTGGACGCTGAACACATCCTTGCCTTCGACCGCGATGCCGCAATTGGTGCCGTCGAACAGGGAGACATGGGTTTGCTTGACGCCCTTGGGCAAGGTGTCGCCATCCACCGTGAAGCCGTGATTCATTGACACGATCTCGACCTTGCCGGTCTCAAGATCCTTCACCGGATGATTGGCGCCGTGATGACCCTGCGCCATTTTCTTGGTCTTGGCGCCCAGGGCCAGGCCCAGCATCTGATGACCCAGGCAGATGCCGAACACCGGCACGCCCCGGTCCACCACGCCCTTGATGGTGGGAATGGCATATTCGCCCGTCGCGGCGGGATCGCCGGGCCCATTCGACAACAAGACGCCATGCGGATCGTTGCGCATCACCTCGTCGAGAGTGGCATTGGCGGGCACGACCGTGATGTCGGCGCCTCGTCCGGCCAGCAGCCGAAGAATGTTCCGCTTCACGCCATAATCGATCACCGTGGCGCGCCAGCTGGGCTCGGCTTCGCTGCCATAGCCCTTGTTCCAGGCCCATGGCGTCTCGGACCATTTGTAGGTCTGGCGGGCGGTGACGTCCTTGGCCAGATCCAGGCCTTCCAGGCCGGGAAAGCTTTTGGCCTGGTTGAGCAGGGCGGCGTGATCCAAAGATCCGGCGCCTGCATTGGCGATCACGCCATGGGGCATGCCCTTTTCGCGGATCATGTTGGTGAGCGCGCGGGTGTCGATGCCGGCCACGGCGGGAATATTGTGTGACTTCAGCCAGCGGTCGAGTGCGGCCAAGCTGCGGTAATTCGAGGGATGTTCCGCATCGGCGCGCACGATCAGCCCGCGTATGGCCGGGCTGATGGTTTCGATATCCTCTTCATTGGTGCCGACGATGCCGATATGGGGAAAGGTGAAGGCGACGATCTGGCCGGCATAGGAAGGATCGGAGAGGATTTCCTGATAGCCGGTCATGGCGGTGTTGAAGCAGACTTCGCCGATTGCCGCGCCCGCCGCGCCGAAGCCGATGCCTTCGAAGAAGGTGCCGTCGGCCAACATCACGCCCCCGCGCGACTGCGGAAGCTGGGTCTGGGATTGCGGCATGGGAAACGTCCTCGGATTTGCGCGAAAATAGGGATGCGGCCCCTTGGGGTCAACATCGCGCGCGCAGATATTCGTTCTGCATTTTCAATGGGTTGTACTTACCCCACAGATTCGCGTAGGTTCCGCCCTTATCCGAACAGCCAATTTTTTTGAGAAAGTCCGTCCATGTCGCTCCGTCAAAAGCTCAACGACGCCATGAAAGAGGCGATGAAGGCGAAGGATGCCAAGCGCCTCGCCACCGTGCGACTGGTCCTGGCGGCCTTGAAGGACCGGGACATCGCGGCGCGCACCGAAACCAGCCGCGATCTTCTGGGCGATGACGAAATTCTTTCCCTGCTCGCCAAGATGATCAAGCAGCGCGACGAATCCGCCACTGCCTTCGATGCCGGCAACCGCCCGGAACTGGCCGCGGGCGAGCGCGAAGAAATCGCCATCATCCGTTCCTTCATGCCGGCCCAGATGGACGAAGCGGGCGTGCAGCAGGCGGCCAATGCCATCATCGCGGAACTGGGCGCCACCTCGATCAAGGACATGGGCAAGGTGATGGCGGCGATGAAGGAACGTTATGCCGGGCAGATGGATTTCGCCCGCGCCAGCGCCGTGATCAAGACCGCGCTTTCGGCGCCGAAATAGAGTGCCCGGCCCGGACGCTCCGGGCACGGAAATCCGCCATGCTGCCTTTCCGGGGACAGGTCGGCGCCAGCTGATTGCCGAACCATGCACAGGCGCGGCATTTTTTGCCGCCCAGCCCCTGCAATTTGCACAGATTTTTGGGGGGCTTTCCCTTAAACTGGCGCCCATGCGGTATGGCGAGGGATTGCTGGACGAAATCCGGCGGCGGACCGATTTGGTCCAGCTTGTGGGAC
>Ga0207667_10003022_pt1 | contig 20871 bp, 15 predicted proteins | sample KBSCornC52_FD_184301 | JGI IMG/M metagenome (GOLD analysis project Ga0207667, IMG submission 184301) | Corn rhizosphere microbial communities from Kellogg Biological Station, Michigan, USA - KBS Corn C5-2 (SPAdes) (version 2) | ecosystem: Host-associated > Plants > Roots > Rhizosphere > Soil ...
TCATCGCCCCCGAGCTGTACATGGCCATCGGCATCTCCGGCGCCATCCAGCACCTCACCGGCATCAAGGACGCCGGCACCATCGTGGCGATCAACAAGGATGGCGAGGCGCCGATCTTCGAAGTGGCCGACTTCGGTCTGGTGGGGGATTTGTTCAAGATCATTCCGGAGCTTGAGAACGCCTTGAACTGAATCATTCCGCGCGAAGGTGGTTCGCATCCAATCGAGTGAATCTCACTGTCAAAATTATGCAAACACAATCGTTCCCAACGCGGCAGAGGCAGATGCTGGATCGGTCGTTATCGACGCGCGAAGCCAAGCAAAATCGACAGGCCTCCAGGTAAAGCACCAACTAATGTAGAAAGCCCGAAGCAAATACCCAAAGCTAAGGCCTGCGAGTTGCTTACTCCAAGCGGAGCGAGAAGTGCGATGAATCCCGCTTCACGAACACCCCAGCCGGCAAATGAGATGGGAATCATCGAAAGCAGAAGGATAATACCTGTAACAGAAACTAGCATTGACAGCGGCAGGTCGATGGAAAGTGCGCGACCAAGAACGTACACAGCTATACCCGAAAGGACCTGGCCGAAAATTCCAAGCAAAACAAGAAAGGATGCGGACCACGCAGAAGGCGACCATTTGCTAATAGTCGATAGGAACGAATGCACTCGTGGAAAGCGAACCAACCGCGTGTACACGAACGACCAATGGAGTATAAAGAAAAATACAACGCTTCCTAATAGCACCACACTGGCGAGGGCGAGAGTCGACAATATCTTGTATGTTTCGACGGGTCTATTCCACATGAGCACGCAAGCCACCGACGCGAGCCCAGCCGCACCTATGGCGCCGAATACGCGATCCAACAATACGCTTGTCGCCGCTTGGACTGTAGGTATGCCACTCTCACGCCAGCGGATCACTCGAACAGCGTCACCTCCAACAAAGGATGGCAGTGCTTGATTGAAGAAACACCCTTCAAGATAAGCCCAGAAGCTGGTGCCGAAAGCAGGTGGATTGCTGATCGACTTGGCTATGTATCGCCACCTAAAAGTGCACAGAGCAGCCTGAAAAACGTTTAGCCCTACCGAAAGCGCGAACGCAGACGCGAACAGTGGTGTCTTAAAGTCATCTATCGCTGGAAGGCTGACCTTTGAAAATATCAAAGAAAATATCGCCGCCACGCAAAATATACGAAGTAAGACTACAGCTATTCGCCTATTAATTATTGCCATAAAATAAATTAGACCAATGAAATATGGTATGTACCATTCACTTGCGAACCAACGCACTCATCTAAGTCAAGCGCATATCGACCCTGGCCTTCTTTAAGACATACATCTTTATGTCCCCAAAATAAATCGGTAAAATAATTGAATTTGGCACCACCTTCAAAATTAGCTCGATTGGTCGACGGGCAAAAGAAGGCAGAATTCTAGTCGCACCGTCCAAAAAATATTTTAATCGCGCGTAATGCACGTACGGCCGGATAGAGTGTACTTCGAGACCGGCGCGACGAAAAACCTCCTTAATCGATCGGCTCGCGAAATAAAATAAATGCATATTCATCAGCCACGGCCAGCGCGTACCTAGCAATTTTGGCATCCACGTGTCGATGTCGAGCGTAGACACGCAAAGTATGCCGTCGTCGCTCAGCTGCTGGGCGCACTCCACCAGAAACTCATGGGGATTTCTCACATGCTCGAGTACGTCCCACGACACTACGAGGTCGTAGGGACCGTTCAAATTATTTAGATTCCCTGAAAGAAATCCTTGGACAACGTTGACCCCGCTGACCTCACGCGCATAGGTACTTGCCCAGACCGACGGCTCAATCCCAATAGCAGTCCATCCGCGCTTTTCTGCTTCCCGCAAAAAAATTCCGCAATATGAGCCGACTTCCAAAAGCTTTCCGGGTTGGGATGGCAAGAACGGAGAAAGCTGATCGAAGCAACGACGATAAGTTTTCCTCCTAGCACCAATATTCTCCAGATAGCCATCATCTGTGACACCCTGATAGATGCTCTCAAGCGAAGGCGGAAATGCGCTCCTCGGCACTTGTTCAAGGCCGCAATTCAGGCACGTATATACTGGGGGATACTCTCTACTACCCACTGCAGTACAGCGATAGGTAGACACCTCGAGTGGAGTTTCATTGACTGAACCCTGCACCGCAGTGCTACCAAAGTGCTTCATAGCTAGGGCGTGATCGCCACAGTTGCCGCAGGCGTCGTCAACGATAACGTCCGGCTGTAGGTCCCTCAAGAAGTTCAGTCGGCGCATCCCGAGAATGAATAGATCGATTGCGCTTCTGAAGATCTGCAGCCTCGGAATCTTTGACGCCCCTCGAGTCCGGTCTACAAAGTGAATCGGGACTTCCTTAAGCGTCACTCCTGCCTTGCGTAGATGATAGACAAGCTCGACACCGTAACTGTAACCGGAGGCGGCAACGTGGCGCAGTGGCAGTCTACGGAGAGTTTCGACGTCGAAAACGCGAAAATATGTTGTCAGTTCACGGATTTTTACTCCCAGCACTCTACGGGCGAGAACATTTCCCAACCGGCTGACCACGTCGCGATATCCTGTGTAGTCGGATGTGCCTCCTGCACAATATCGTGAACCTGTGACAAAGCAATTTTTTTCGTGTGCTTTCAGCAACGCCGGAATCATCTTCGGATCGTGCGAAAAGTCTGCATCCATGGTAACGAGAGTCTCGTATTTCTCACGCATGGCGTAAAAAATCGCGTATTTATGAGCACTACCGATACCCAGCTTTCCTGGGCGCTTAACAGCGTAGAGATTGGTATGCGTGCGCTGCTTTTCCTTGATAATGTCCCACGTCCCGTCAGGCGAATTATCGTCCACTACAAGGATATCCACATTTGGCGAATACATTGCAATCTGATCGATAATCTGACCAATGTTATCGCGTTCGTTGTAGCAAGTCGTAAATACAAGGACTCGGGAGCGGATCATTGGATCGTCTCGGTGCGGTAGTCGGTAGAGGTGCCGCAAATTTCTGGATCCGCGGAGCACCAGACTAGATTGATTGTTGCGATTGGCGGATGCCCGAACGAAGTTAGCAGAAGCGTGTCTCTCCATTCGGAGCGGGAGCTTGCCGAGCACTGTGCTGACTTCACCAGCCAAGCTCATAGTATAGCTCGCGCCTATTCTCTTGTGATCGTGAGATCTAGGAATGCAACACCAAGCCGTCTTGGATCCTGCGACATGCCCATATCTAATGGAGAGCGTAGCGAGTGTGGCAGGCGGAATACGATATCCCCACACCCTGACCGCGGTAATTCGCGCGGTCGAACGCTGATAGACCTTTCCACGATCTGCGGCTCCCCATAGCTAAAATCCCATGTGGTGTTATGCCCCCCCGGTGAAGCGATCATTACCGGCAACTTAACACGCTCACTCGTGACCAGTGGGGCTAACCGAAACGTCAACCGCAAATCCCCCAGTGAGTCTGCGGCGGCAACGCAGAAATGGAAGGTAGCAGTTTCGCTATCGGTCCACGTTGCCCATTTTTCCGCGGCCGAAAATCCATTGGACAGCATTGCCGCCTGCGGGCTATCGGAGGTAAACGATATGTGCTCACCAGGCCGTAGGTCGAAGTCTGCGCGTAATGCCTTAAGATATCTCAGATAATCGATCCCGCCGTACTTGAAGTGCGGCAGCGCTTCCGATGCATATGGATCGAAAGCCCGGAATGCCACGCTAGAGATCAGAAGAGCCTGTACTCTGCCATCTTTAGCGAGAAGAATCGACAGCGGGGTGGCCCACCAACTACAAAGTATCTCGCTCGGTGTAATTCCCGCCGCTACTGATGCCTGTCCATCGATCCTGGCACAGGAAACTGCCCCCTGTTCCTTTGCCAGCGTCTTATCCGCGGCTCTGACAGCACGTGCCCAAGCTGACGTCGAAAGCAGCTGGTGCGTTACTTGACCTATAGTTACGGCTGCTAATACCGAGGCCACAACGTGAAATACGTCAAAAAATCTGACACGGACAAAATGCGTTGCGTAGATGTAGAGCGAAAGAATCACGAACTGCATCGCGAGACCGCCAAACCCTCTATCCATTACAGAATACCCAAAATCTACACCCGGATTATAGATTAGAAAATGGAGAGGGGGTCCAATCGCGAGTAAAATCAGGAGCGAACCTAGAAACCACTTATGCCGCGGGAGAATCGATGCCACTCTATTGCTAGCCACGATTAGTGCAAGCATGGATATAGCAAGAATCGAGGCAAGTGCCCCGACATGCCAAGCAGGAACGCCTCTGAAAGTGTCCAGCAAGATGTTCAGACTTCCATGTATAAATCCGCTCTTGTTGGCCGGATCACGTGGAAAAAGAATCGCCGCCCAGTTGATGAGGGCAGGGACGATCAGCAAAGCTGTCATCAATTGCAAATCACGGCGCTGTTTCCCAGCAAAATTCCTCGCATGGTAGAAACCCGCCAGCATGAGCATAGGGGCAAAAAACGCCCATGACTCATAGGTAAAAGACGCGACTACAATGGCGACACCACCCACGTATTTAGCAACGCCGCTGAAACTCACGCGCCTGTTCAACAAGATAGCGATCGGCCATAGAAATGATGCAGCGATATGTGTTTCCGTGACGATATATATATCGGATATAATCGATCCAGCGAATAGTGCGAATAATGGAAAGACTATGTAAATTTTTTCGCCTTTATCCAGAAGTCGATAACAAATGGCAAGTGAAATAAGTTTATATCCAAAGTAAGTCGCTCCAAGTGTCCATGAAAGCAACCTTGCGTCGTGTATGCCTGCATGCAGGGCCAGCACCGTTGGCCCTTGAGTCAACCAATAAGCAACAAAACGGCTGTAGTAGAATTCACGCCAAAAATCACCATAAAAATTCGTCGCCACGCCCTCCGACATAATCCGGACGAGGAACCAACTTGTGTCTCCATAAAGATGCCGCTGCGTCGCTACGGCGTAACATGCGTGCAAAGCATAAAGACCACAGCACAACATGAAGATTCTGAATGCCAATACCCTCGAATGCTCATTTGCAGGATCGATCAGGACCGGATATTTTTTCATTGACTTTAAATTACCTAAACATGAAATGGAAAATCGCCTGTAATAGGGTTGAGAGACGTCTAGAAAACCTCTCGTGCGAATCCGTCACCTGGCATCGTGCGATGCATGCAGGCATCGATGTTCCGAATATCTAGCAGTAGATCTAAATAGAACCGGTCTTTTCGCGCACGCAGTTGCAGTCTCGACCGCTGGCATTCTGTTGGAATTGCGCTGCTGGCAGCGGTATGGGCAGGGTAAGTGGCCAATGACTGCCCGCGCAGTAGTGACAGCGCGTGCTTGGTAACCTCGCCGCCCTGGCCATAACAGGCTCCGATCGAATGTAAGGCGAGCACGATGGCCGGCTGGCGGCTATGGAGGGTCTAGCACAACTTCGCTTCAAAGCGACCTGAGTTTGATGTAGAGCAATACCTCTTTTCTGTTCTTCAGCGCTCTGCCCAACGATTCGCGCCATATCATGCCCCTCTTGAATGGCCCTCCCCAAAAGTCGCGGGGGCTTAATTCGACTATTGCTGACTTGGCAGTGCCTTACCGCTGACGTCGCACACCTTCGCCTGCGTGCTGCCACTACAGGCGTTGAACGGCCCCACCACAAGTGGTTTGGTTCCCCATTTATCAAACCAACCCACGTTTTCTTGTACAGGCAGGATCTGTGCACTGTAGCCAACCGTTTTATCCACTGGCAAGTTGATGCTGACCAAAGCGTGGTTTTTCGGCGCGATGGGGCTAGGCAAAGCGGCGCGCGCAAGATCATTGCTTATCACGTTGCCATTGGCATCTATAGAATGCGCACCAAGATTGATTGGATTGATTCCCTTGCTTTCCAGTATTACAGAACCATCGTTGCTGAGATCGACTGTTATAACAATAGACTTACCATCAGCCGACACCGTTGGAGTCCCGTGCAATGCCACTTGAGCCTCGAATTGATCGGTGGCAACGGCCGTACTCATATCTTGAGTGACTGACTCAGAACCGGTAGTCGTGGGTTCTGCGTGTTGATCTTGCGGTGAGCTGCAGGCTGAAAGTGTGATTATTGCGAGCATGGTTGTGCTCATAAATAAAATCGTAATGAAGCGCATGACAAGACTCCCTAATCGTTGGAAAGAAATCAGTTTATGACTTATCTAACTCGGATTTTCGATCAATTTGTTCAAACTAATCACGGCACCTTGATGCTAAAGCTGCGCTGGCGTTTTCATTTTAGATCTCTTGGGGCTGCAAGATAATCCCAATATTCTTGACGCGCCGAAGCCGTGATAAAACCCTTCCGGTCGAGCCGCTCCCGATGAATGGAACTGATTACATACCCACTCTCGTCTAAGAAATCATAAATATCGCCTGAATCGTAATCGTATGATTCGAGCGAGGCATCACCGCATTCGAAACTTATCAGGGGCCGGTCGCGTTTCAGCAAATCTATAGCTCCACGCATTACGCGTAGTTCGGCCCCCTCGCAGTCCACTTTGATAAACCTGATCGGAGGAAAGCCTGCCGCAAGATCGTCAAGTCGCTGTACGTCAACGCGGATGATCTCGGTGGTAACCTCGCTATCATAGTGTCGCGGGAGCAGGCCCGAATATCCAGGCGCTTCGCGAACGAGAACGAAATCGACTTTTCCTTTCGTATCAGCGAGTGCACATTCTCGGAGCTCGACCTCACCGTGGTCTAGCCCTGAATTGATTGCAGCACGCAGCTGAGCGGCTATAGCGGGAATGGGTTCAAAGGCGAACACCTTTCCACTGGGCCCCACGCACTGGGCCAAAGGAAAAGTGTGCCGCCCTACATGTGCACCGACATCAATGCAGGCATCGCCTGGGCGGAGTACTTCACAGTAATAATCTTCGAGCATTTGTTCGAAATCGGACATTTTGCATCCTATCAGCGCTGCTGGTTAAGGTTTTTCCCTTAGCGATATAGCTAGCAGGGTTCGTGCAGTGGTCGTATACGAATTTTCCTCTGCCCATACGATAGCCCGCCGAATTAATTCGCACGCATCAGATGGATCGCTGAGGATGCTGTCAAGGGCTTTCGCATACGCACCTGGATTATGCTGGGAGGCAACGCGGATCACATGGGCAACCGAGCGAAATATAGCCGAGGGTGAGGCCACAATTGGGCGTCCAGCTGCCAGTGCCAAGTTGACAGCTGCACTGGCCCCCTCTTCTGATGGCTCATACGGCATCAACACGGCGTCGACCGCTTGCAAATGTACAAGCAGTTCCTTGATTGGCAGGAACCGAGTGTCGATTTCGATCGCATCCCGAACACCCAATCTCTCCGCCTCCTCCATACATTCCCGCAAATAACGCTCTGACTCATCTCCGTTGTAAAGTGCATGCCAGCCTCGATAGCGCAGCCCTGGGTGGGTACGGCGTAGGATTGCAAGAGTTTTTACGGCAATCAACAGACCTTTGTAGGGCCGCAAAAACCCAAAGCCACCGATGACGCGCCTCTCCCCCTCTTCACGGGAAACGATCACTGCATGATCTTGCCTCGACGTCACGTGCTGAACGGGGAGTGGCAGCACATGCACATGATCGGCATATGAAGTGCTGATTCCGCTTTTTTCCTCAGCGTGGTGAACTACCAACAACGCCCCTGCAGCGCAAAGATGTTCCCGATGTTCCATCGGCACATTTCTCGCATCGTGCATTTCAACAATTACACGAATGCCCATGAAGAGAGCGTTCTTGACGATCGCTTCAACATCGAGAAGCGGGATGAAGCCGGTGTGGTGTTGAATGATCAGCAGATCCGGGCGCGCCAGATTCAGTACTGATTGCAACTTGCCCCAATCGACACCGCTATCGCGCCAATGGCGGTTATCCCACTGCCACACTCGAGAGACTGCATTGTGCAGATCGCGCTCGAACCCGAGCGGCTGGTGCCCTGTCATGCTATTGCCCAGTGCAACCGTATCGACACCCGCTTCAGCAAACGCATCCGCAAGAGAAGCCGAATGCTCGCCAATCCCACAGGTCACATTCCAGGTACCCATCAGGGCGACGCGCAGCGCACGCTTCGCACTTGTGCGATGCCGGCGGAGTGCATTGGTCAACAAAACGCCGAGCTCTTTTGATATCCGCTCCCAACTGTAGCAACGGCGCACTGTTTCTCGAACAGCCTCGCGCAGCTCCAAATCGGCGATTACCGTTGCCATCAGCTCGCAACAGCGTGTGGGGAAGACATCCAGCGGCTCAACGAAAACTCCGGCTGGAGTTGATACACGAGTACCAATTCCACGCGCCCCAATTTCAGTCGTGAGCACTGGCAGGCCGGCGGCCATATAGTCAAACATCTTTATATTGGTGCCGGAGCCCGCGCTCATGGGGTTGAGCGCCAGATCCGCGGCCAGCAACAATTCATCTCGGTGAAGATCATCAACGCCGCCGGTGACCATGAGATTACCTGCCGTAGGCTCATCGTTGAGTATTTCTCCTACCCCACCTACCACCACAAACAAGACATCCTGGCAGGCCGGTGCGAGCTGCCGCGCGATGAACCTTGCCGCTTCCGCATTTGGTCCGTAATGGCTGCCAAGGAAAATGGCGATCGGACGATCCAGCGGAAGACCTAGTCGCTCTCTCAACGCAGCACGTGGCACGTCTGCTGGCTCGGGAAGCCGTTCGACGAAGGTACCGTTTGGCACAATACGGAGCTTTACCGGATCGGTATCGAATATCCGCTCAAACAGGGCGACATCCTCTTCGGAGCAAGCAAGGACGAGATCGGAACGTAATAGAACTGCCTGCTCGGTAAGTGCGACCTGCTCCAGCAGCCCTTTAGCGGATACCAGATCGCCCAGTAATTCAGACCTGAGAAGCGTTTCGACATTATGGGATTCGTGAACTATCAGTTGGTCGGGACGTAAGGAATCTTTCAGTGGCGGAAAGCACCAAGGATGGCTAAAAATCACAACACTGGCTTCGGCAATATGTTCGCGCGCGACCTGCAGGAATTCGGGAGACAGTATTGCCTGCTCTGCGAACGCGGTATCAATCACTGTGCGGCTATCAAGTTGTCGTGACAACAACGACGACGCCTTGTGGTGTGCGGCAGATAACGGAACCACGATTTCGCGCAGCCCGGGCGTGATCTGCTGATCACGATATGCTTCGCCAGGCCAGTCGTAACTGCCGACGTAGGTGCACTCGATATCCGGACCCAACGCATGATACAGACCGAGCAATCGCAGACGCCCCCCTCCGACCGCGGGCGTTATCGGCTGCATATCGACGACGACCACTTTCAACATTTCGTTCGTATTCACGGCTTCTTATAGATTCCGGTTGTCGTATTCCGGCACAACGGATGGTCATCACCAAAAGCCGCGACAAATTGAATGGCAAACTCTGCGCCACCGGCGCGCCAGTTGGAATAGTCGTTCAGTCCCCATGACGCCACCAACTCCAAGCCCGCAGCGGTCATGACATGGTTTGTTTCGACTGGGGTGTACTCGCGATTATGTCGATCCAAACTGCCATAGAATATTTCCGGTGCCCAAAAAATATTCTTCCCCTTCAGCAGGGCGTAGATATTCGAGATATTGCATACATTGGGGGTGGAAAAAATAAGCACACCGCCTGGCTTTAACACGCGTCGTATATCCTCGACGATGCTTTTCGGGTCAACGATCGCTATGTGCTCAAGGACCTCAGTGAACAGGACTGCGTCAAACGTGTTGTCCGCAAAGGGCATCCGCGCGTGATCGAGGTCATGTTCGACTACATCAAATTCCTTGAACCAGCGCTCGTCCGGATAGGTGCTTCGCCATTCGGCGTTCAGGTTCAGCCCCCTTACTCGATGCCCCATCAGACTGAACCCGATGCCCACGTGACCGGGAGCATTGCCGACATCGAGGATCAGCGAGCCAGGCGCGAGCGTCCCCATGCCCGCCGCGAAATAATGCGCATAGCGGTTTTTAGAAACCTCGAAATAGGGGCCGTGAGTCCCTTCTCCGATCACGCCAGCGACTTTCTCAACGAGAAGATTTGCTGCCTGCAAATGCTCGGTCACCAGCAGTGGTGCAGCGTTTGCACCAGAAATTCCATCTGAAAACTGCAGCAACGTGCGGAACGTGTCCAATTCTCGCAAGCTGTCGTCATTTGCCATGCTGAGCATCCCCTCTGTTGAATTCTGAATTTGATCAATCGAAAAATTCAAGACAACGCACGCGGCCCCACAAAAAACATGTATGCCGATCAACCCGTCGCTGTGGCGCCAATCAGTCGCTGGGCGATGACCGACCAGTCGAGGCTCAACACCCAGGCCCTCCCGCGTTCGCTCATTGCCGCTCTTTCTTCCGGGTGCTCGTAGAGCCAGTCAATGTGCTCGGCCAGGGCTTTCGGATCAGGGGCGCAGACGAAACCGGCCCTCTGACTTTCAACGATCGCCGCAGCCTCACCCGAATCCGTGCAGGTAATCACCGGCTTGCCGCTGGCAAAGGCTTCCAGGGTCACGTAGCCGTAGTCTTCACGCTCGGGAGTGAATGGAACGGCGAAGGCCCCGGCGTAGAGTTCCACAAGCTCGGCATCCGAAACCCGGCCACGGAACTCGATGCGCGAGTCCCCGGCAGCCAAGGCGCGCAAATCGGCTTCGGCCTCCCCGGCACCCGTAATCACCAGACGCAGCGGCGCGGTGACATGGCGCATGGCACGGATCACCAGATCGACTCGCTTCCAGGGGTGCAGGCGCCCCGGCAACAACAGGTAATCTCCCGAAGGCCCGGAATGGAAGGTGTTACTCCACATTGGCGGATGCAGAACACTAGCGTCCAGACCGTTCCATTCACGCAATCGACGCGAAACCTCACTGCCTATCGCGAAGACTGCACGGCATTGCGGAGCTGCCAGTGCGAGGTTGTCCATTCGATGGATCAGCTGCTGCTGCGCCCGCAGTTCTTCACCTGCGTCGGGGAATACGGTGTCGTACATGTCGTAAAACACCCGGATGGTGTGCACCAGATAGCACACATGCCGCGGATGCCTGACCAACCAGGTCGGTGCCTTGGTGGAAATCACCAAATCGAACGCGGACAGGTCAAGGTCGTAACAAGCCAGGTAATTCTGCGTGATGTGATCAAACGTCGACTCATCGGCCGTCACCGACACTTCCTGAGCATCGTGCCCTGCTTGGCGAAATGCACCAACCAGGGCATCGTAGAAGCGTTCCGCGCCTCCAGCCTCCCCCGATGCGGAGCGCACTGTAACGACGGCAACTTTCACGCCGCTGACCCGATACGTCGCATATCTTCATCGACCATCATCGTGATCAGCTGTTCAAGCGACGTCTTGGGCACCCAGCCAAGTTTTGCCTTGGCTTTTGCCGGATTGCCAAGCAACACGTCAACCTCGGCCGGGCGAAAAAACCGTGGATCGATGACTACGTGATCCTCGTAGTTCATGCCGAGATGGCGGAAGGCAATCTGGCACATCTCGCGGACGGTCGTGGTGACACCCGTGGCCACAACGTAGTCGTCAGCTTCGGCTTGCTGCATCATCAACCACATGGCCTCGACGTAATCGCCGGCGAAACCCCAATCACGCTTCGCGTCGATATTGCCCAAACGCAATTCCTTCTGCAGGCCGCGCTTTATCGAAGCTGCAGCATGGCTCACCTTGCGGGTGACAAACTCGATACCGCGCAATGGCGACTCGTGATTGAACAGTATGCCACTGGAGGCATGCAGACCGTAACTTTCGCGGTAGTTCACGGTGGCCCAGTGCGCCATGAGCTTGGCTACACCATACGGGCTGCGCGGATAAAACGGGGTGGTTTCGTCCTGCCTGTCGGCTTGAATCAGGCCGAACATCTCGCTGGTGGAAGCTTGGTAAAAGTGGGACTTGGGGCTGACGATGCGGATCGCTTCCAGCACATTGATGGCGCCGACGCCACTGACCTGCGCGGTCAGTACGGGCTGCTGCCAGGAGGTTCCAACGAAGCTCTGGGCGGCGAGGTTATAAACCTCATCCGCTTTCGATACCTCCAACGCGCGGGCCAACGAAGATAGATCCAGCAGGTCGCCTTCGATATACGTTACGTCTGACTCGACACCGACCTCGCGCAGACGCCAGCGCATGTCCGATCCACGGCGTGCGACCAGGCCAAATACCTGATAACCCTTCCCAAGCAGCAGTTTCGCGAGATATGCCCCGTCCTGCCCCGTGATCCCTGTAATTAGTGCGCTTTTGCTCATGGTTTTTCGTTCATCCTGGAATATTCAAGTATTTGCACGAGTGAGGTTTCGAGCGAAACCTGTGGTTTCCAACTAGTGTCCCGCTGCAGCCGCTCGCAACTGGCCACCATGCGACGCTGCTCGGTCGGTCGCAACCGGGCGCGATCTGCCTCGATGACCGGATCCACGCCAGCCAGTTCACATAGCTGGCGCAGGATGGTTCGTACCACAACCTCACGACCGGAACAGACATTGTAAGTCAAGCCGGACCGCCCCTCGGTCAGGAGCGCAGCATAGGCGCGCACGACATCCCGCACATCCGAAAAATCCCGACTCACATCAAGATCACCGACGACCAGGCGCGCCTCCTGCTCGCCGGCTGCAATACGGCAGATCTGACGGGCAAAACCCGGCACCACAAACCGGCTGTCCTGCGCTGGCCCAATATGGTTGAAGGGCCTTGCGATCACCACGTCCATCTTCTCGCTGAGATACCACTGCTTGCAGAGGATCTCGGCAGATAGTTTGCTCACTGCGTAAGGGTTTCGCGGCTCTGGTGTATGCAATTCCGAAACCGGCAGTGCATCTTCGGGCACCGCTCCATATACATCACCCGAGCTGACATAAAGCAGCCGTCCCGTGAAAGCCGTATCGCGCAACGCGCAAAGCAGGTTGAGGGTACCCAGGAAATTGACATCGAAAGTCTCGCGCGGGTTCACGAAGGAATCCGGAACGAAGCTACGCGCCGCGAGATGGATCACCCAGTCCGGCTTGGCCGACGCGATGGATGCCCTAAGGCCATCTGCATCACGGATGTCCATCCCATGGGGCATCGAATGCAGTTCGCATTCGCCGAATGCCCCAGCGGCCACCATCTGTGCCAGGTGGTGGCCCACGAATCCCCCCATTCCCGTGACATAAAGCCTGCGCATCTAATTTGCCCCCCAGCTAATCCTGCTTTTCGCACTGATCATGGCTTCCTCGCAATGACTGCGTAGTCAGGCGCCGCCGTGAACCATTCAATCATCTGGTTGATCTGTGCGGCACCAGGTACATCCTCGGAAACACGCTGGATGTCAGGCACACCACGATGCTCCGAGAGTCGCTCGACGACAGGCTGCGCGAACCCACGCTGCTGGACAACCCATTGCAGCAGAGCCGGTGGAATCGGATTCCGGTGGGTCGGATCAAGATAGAACCAGCAGGAACCGACGGTGAGGTTCTCCGGGTTGGGCGTCTCGAGAATCAGCACACCACCTGGCCGCAATACCCGGATCGCCTCATCCAGAAGCCTGATAAGAACGTTGTGCGGGAGGTGCTCCACCAGGTGCATCGACGTGATGGCAGCCAGCGAGTCGTCCGCGAGTCCTCGCAGATAGTCAACAGCATCGGCTTCGACAACGTCGAAACCGCGTGCCAGCGAATCCTCAAGCATGACGTTGTTGAGGTCCACACCACGACATGTGTAACCCTGTTCACTCAGGACTTCGAGCCATTCGCCGCGCCCGCAGCCGAGGTCAAGTACGACGCCACCAGCATGCTCGATGCCTGCCGCTGCCAACGTTTCAAGATAGTGCGCAGTACGCATCTTGATGTCTTCCCGCTCCCCTCGAAATTCGTCTTCGAAAGAAACGTATTGCGCGTTGAGAACCTGGTCCCCTGCAGACACGTGATCGGGAATAGCACGTTCACCCGACTCGGGCACCTGTCTGACGACGGCTGTATCGAGAAACGCCATCAGTCTGCGTTGAACGTCAAGGATACTGCGATGATTTTCATAGGCACTAGCGCCCAGACGAGCAATCGCCGAACCTCGCTCACCCAACTGCTGGAGTATGTCGTGATCGCGTTGCTCACGCTCCGCTTTGTGCGCGCGGAGCTCGTCGGCCAAACTGGCTGTGATCGAGCCTTGCTCGCCCAACTGCTGGAGCATGTTGCGATCGTGCTGCTCGCGCTCCGCTTTATAGGCACGAAGCTCATCACCTCGAGCTTCGACGATCATCTGCAGCGAATTGGCACGGGCAGCGACCTCTCGCAGATCTTCCGCTCTGGCCGTGATTGACTGCAGCAGTTCGGCGCGCACGAGGCCTACGGCGTTGTCAATATCAGCAAAACGCCCTTCGACGGCTTCATCGACACGGTTCAACAATCGTCCAATGTTCTGACTCTCTCGTGCAGCAGCATTCTCCATTGTCTGCAGTTGCATGGCCAAACGAGGGAGCCGAACGACCGCCATGGCAAAGGCCAAGACACGGCCAATAACCGGCAAATGACGCCATCGATGCAGTTTGTACGGCAGCAGGAGTCCGTCTACATGGACACCGCGCTGCATGCCTTCATCCGAGAAGCGGATCAGACCCAGAATCTCGACCTTGCTCAGGTGTCCAGCACGTAGCGCTGCCAGGAAGTGTTCACGACCAGCCGCATCTGCCGGCCTTCGTAGAATTATCCGATAGGTCGTGTCAATGAAGTCCGCATCGGCAAATTGCAGCAGGTCCTTGAGAACATACTCTCGGCCGACTGGAAGCCGGGGCAAGGATGACTCCCACCGTGGCAATCCGCCATTGTCCACGGAGCCTTCGGTCACGGCGTCAGACGCGCCCTGCCCAGATTCGTCACGACGGCGCCTGACCTCCTTCTGTATGCGCACCATGATCTCTTCCAAACTCAACTCTAGGGGGAATGGAAGAGGAGGGCGCGGTGGTTCAGTGGGTTGAATACTCTCGCTTACATCCGGATCTACCTGATTTTTTCCGTGTGCTGGGCTGCTCTGAGCGCCCTCTCGCAAACGCTGCATGATTTCCTCCAGACTCAATTCCTGAGCGAGCGAAAAAAGTGAATTCGGATCCTCGGACGGACGAGTGCCCTTACGACCGCTGGAGTTCATCTTTTGATTTTTCCGGCGCATGAAATGCCTACTCGAATGACTGAAATGTTGTCGTGGCGCCACCCTCCATCTGGCCACCAGACCGTGCAGCTACGTCCCGGTTACCACTGAGTCCGACGCCGCGTGCAACCCTTTATCTCTACTCAATTGAAATTGCCGCAACTCAGAAGACAGCGTCAATCGCGGGGGTATCCATAGCATGCCTACAAACTGCGCGCGCTGAGTATTGGCAACAGTAAAAACAAGAGCTAGATCCCGCCACTCGTAATTGTCCACGAGATGAGTCTCGGTGCTTGACAACGCCACCGACACGGAATAACTGCCAGCACCAAGGTTCATGGGAAAACTGGCGCGAAGTTCAAACACGTCACCGCTGGATGCATCTTCGATGACTTGGTCCGAGTAGAACGTGTTGGTGCCGAAAACTGCCTGCCCAAGGCGGTCACGGATCATGTATCCAATGACCAGCTTCGCCAGCCTCGTCTGAACTCGGACGCGAATGACCAGATCCGTCAAATCCCCTACCCCCACGAACTCGACCGGGTTGCCATAACGATCCTCAAGCGAGACTCGCTCTACCGTGGCCTCCCCGGTACCAGACACTGTCACCGTGGAGCCATCAGACACGTGCGACTGCCGTACCGTGCTGTTTTCCTTCTCGGCAATCATCGCGTTGTAGAGATCGAGTACCTCCTGTGGCGTACCGTCAGCGACCAAACGACCCTTATCGATCATGACGGCCCGGTCGCAAAGCGATTGCACGGCGCTCTTGTCGTGCGAAACGATCAACAAGGTGGTACCTGCCTCACGGAATTCCCGAATCCGCTTGAAGCACTTGTGCACGAAATAAGCATCGCCCACCGCAAGCGCTTCGTCGACGATAAGAATTTCCGGTCGCGCCGCAGTAGCCAGACTGAAGGCTACGCGCATCTGCATACCGCTCGAATAGGTTCTCAACGGCTCGTCAAAATAGGCGCCAATTTCTGCAAATGCCTCCATCTCCGGCAGCAGACGCTGTATCTCGGCACGCGAAAATCCCATCAAGCCGGCGGTATGCGTGACGTTCTGGCGGCCAGTGAGGTCAGGATCAAATCCCATGCCGAGCTCAAGAATCGCCGCGATTCTCCCGCCGGCGCGCACCGCACCCTCGGTGACACCAAGCGTCCCTGTAATCATCTTGAGTAGCGTGCTCTTGCCAGCACCGTTTTGACCGACGATTCCCACGGCTTCGCCCTTGCGGACGACGAAACTGATATTCCGCAATACCCAGTGCTCGCGAACCTTGGGAGATCGCCAGCCAAACCAGCTGCCGAATCGACGCCATTCGCTTCCGTATTCCCGAAACGACTTTCCAACATTGTCGATGTGCAGAACAACAGCGCTCATAACACGTCCGCCATATCCAGAGAGGCCTTACGGAAAAGGAATAGCGATAGCAGCAATAGCAAAACGGTAACCACTACAAGTGGCAGGAACGCAGCCATATCCGGGCTACGGCCATAAGCAAGTACGCTCTGATAGTCGCTCACGATCCAATACATGGGGTTCAAAAACATCATTTCACGAAACTTGGATGGAACGATGGAGGGTGTGTAGACCACAGGTGTCAGCCAGAACCAGAGCTGCAGCACGATGTTCATGAACTGCGCGACGTCACGGACAAACACGTTGAGAACGCCAAGCAAAAGCCCCAAACCGATCGCAAAGCTGATCGTTACAAGAATGAGAACAGGCATCCACCACAATGCTGCCGTCGGCACATGGCCGAGCAGCATAAAAACGATAACCGTCACCAAAAACAGAAGCACGTTGTTAACCAGCGCAGAACCTACTGTAACGATCGGAAGACATACGCGAGGGAATACGACTTTCTTCAGCATGCTGCCGTTATCAACGAAGACCGTGAGTGAGCGCGTCACAACCTCGTTGAACAGGGACCATCCCATCATGCCGGCGAGAAGATAGATGGAATAGGCATATGGGCTGTCAATGCCGGGCAACTTCGCCGTCATGATGCGGGATAGCACCAACGAGTAGATCGCCACCTGTGCCAATGGTTGCAGAATCATCCAGGTAGCGCCGAGCTTGCTACGTGCAAAGCGCGACCGCAAGTCGTTCTTGATCGACGACACGATAAAATGTCGATAGTGCCAGATGGCGAGATACATTTCTCTCATGATTTAGATCTCAGGTGGCGGTGCATGGTAGATCTCCATGATCAATTTTATTTTTATGGTTATCGTCGACTTCATGCTTCGTGCCGGAATCGCGCTGACGACATATCTGACGCAACCGGCTGATAGCGATCTGACTACATTGCGCGCGCGAATGGAGGGCGCGCATGTCGACAGCCGCACGCGCGCCGAGAGCGGTCGCATACGCCGGATCGTCAACAAGCTTCCGCATGTGGCGCGCCGCATCATTAATATCAGGAGCAGCCCAACACTGCCCCTCACCATGCATGTAGTCACCAGGCTTGACCTCGGTCATGACGTAATCCACCAGGCAGCTATTGTCAGGAGTCATGAATTCCAAATTCCCGGAGTAAGCCGTGCCGATCACCGGCTTGCCAAGGCACATCGATTCGGCAAGTCCAAGGCCAAATCCCTCCGACCGATGCAGGGAAACATAAGCATCTGCGCTGGCCATCAGTGCAATCATCTGCTGGCGAGAAATAAATCCATCCTGGATCACGATTCGAGGATCTTTCAATGCGTATTCGATAAGTTCGTAGAATTGACTCTGGAATATGTCGCCATTGATGGATTTGAGCACCAGGCGTACATCTTCGCGATCTGCCGGAAACGCGGCTCGAAACGCATCGATAATTGCGACGGGATTTTTTCGCTCGATATAAGAATGGAAGTCGAAACCGAATAAAAATGTGAACACGCGTTGATCGCGTCTATCGTCCAACATGCTCCCGATCCTGAATTCGTCAATCTCCACTGCCATCGGAATCAGAATCACGGGCTTTGCCGTGACTTGGGAAAATGATTTTTGCACGAATCGAGACGAAACCCAGATTTCGTCGACAAGGTCGATGGCAGCTATCCACTCGTCAGGCACCCGTTCAAGCTCCCAGAACCAGTATCCAATCCGATAATGATCGGAGCGGGAGCCGAGGGTCTGAAGGGCCGCGTGCAGTTGATCAGGGTTAACGAAATAGAGATCGACATCGAACTTGGCGTCAGTACTGACATTGATGGCAAGCGAATTGTCGATATTGCGATCAGGCGCGAGCACGTTCGCGTCAATCAGCGTGAACGGAAAACATACAGCTGAAAGTGCCCGCGCGAACGAGCGCACGTTTTCAGCCAAGCCCAGACCGCCACGCACGTAACCAATCAGGTTGACACCGCTGTTGTTGCATGGGATCGCATTTTCCAGGGGAATATCTTGAAGTTCGCTAATTGCGCTGGGCTGAAGTGATAGCGCTGGCGTCCACGGCGTCCCGGCCGCCACGCCAATGAGAGATTGCTTGACGCGTACCTTCAAAGCTGTAGGCAAACGTGCGACAAGCCAACCTAGCGGGGCGATCGAGCGCCCTCTGGTAATCAAGCGCAGCAAGGTCAGCGCTGCTTGGCGTAGAGAACCCGACAATGTCATCTCTCCTTACTGCCACCAAGCTTTTGCTGCTGCGCTGTGATCAATCAGCTTCATGCCAGAGCCGTACTGAGTTCATTTTGCAAGTCTCGAACGTCCTCCACCCCAACCGACAACCGCACCAGCCCGTCGCTGATGCCCAATCGCTTGCGGTTGGCCGCGGGCACCGATGCATGAGTCATGATCGCCGGATGCTCGATCAGGCTCTCGACGCCGCCGAGCGACTCGGCCAGCGCGAACAGCTCGCAGCGCTCCAGCATGCGCCGCGCCTTCTTCAGGCCGCCCTTCACCTCGATCGTGACAATGCCGCCGAAGCCGTTCATCTGGCGCTTCGCCAGCGCGTGCTGCGAGTGGCTCTTCAGGCCTGGGTAGATCACCCGCTCAACTGCCGGATGCTTCTGCAGCCATGCCGCCAGCTCCAGTGCGCTGGCGCAATGCGCTTTCATGCGCAGGTGCAGGGTCTTCAGGCCGCGCATGGCGAGGAACGCATCGAACGGACCGGCCACCGCGCCCACCGAGTTCTGCAGGAAGCCCATCTGCCCGGCCAGCTCCTGGCTGCCGGCGACCACGATGCCGCCGACCATGTCGGAATGACCGTTGATGTACTTGGTGGCCGAATGCAGCACCAGGTCCGCACCGAATTCCAGCGGGCGCTGGATCATCGGCGAGCAGAACGTGTTGTCCACCACCAGGATCAGACCGTGCTTCTTCGCAAACGCGGCGACCTTGGCCAGGTCGACCAGCTTCAGCATCGGGTTGGTCGGTGTCTCCGCCCAGATCATCCGCGTGTTCGGCTTCAACGCCGCCTTCAGCGCGGCACCATCGTTCAGGTCGATGAAGCTGAAGTCCAGTCCGGCCGAGCGCCGGCGCACCTTCTCGAACAGGCGGTAGGTGCCGCCGTAGAGGTCGTCCATCGCGATCACATGGCTGCCCGAATCGAGCAGGTCCAGCACGGTCGCTGCGGCGGCCAGGCCGGAGGCGAACGCGAAGCCGGCCACGCCGCCTTCCAGGTCCGCCACGCAGCGCTCGTAGGCCATCCGCGTCGGGTTCTGCGTGCGCGAGTACTCGTAGCCCTTGTGCTTGCCCGGGCTCTCCTGCACGTAGGTCGAGGTGGCGTAGATCGGCGTCATGATCGCGCCGGTGCTGGGGTCGGGGTGCTGGCCGGCGTGGATCGCACGGGTGCCCATTCCCTGTTCACTGCGTTGCTTGCCGCTTTTCATCGCTCTGCTTCTCCCAGCCCGCCGGACGGGCCACTGGATGAGGATCAAGCCGATAATTCTAGCTGCTAAGGGGTAACTGCCGGGCAAGCGGATGAAGATAACGTTCATCTGGAAGTGAGCAAACTGCTGGTTTTTCAGCACTTCAACTCGCCCCAACGCCCTTGCAAGCATGACCGGTGCTTGGTCATCGCGGCCAGAACCGGCATCATTTGCTGTCCGCTGGGCGTTCGAACTGTCTGGCAGACCCGCTTAGTTGAACTAGGGATGTATCGATGAATGAATCATCCATATGGAACAAAACCCTGCTGGTCACCGGCGGAGCCGGCTTCATCGGCGCCAATTTCGTGCTGCAGGCGGTGGCTGACGGCCTGCGCGTGATCAACCTGGACAAGCTCACCTACGCCGGCAACCCGGACACGTTGGCCTCGCTGCAGGGCAACAAGGGGCATGTGTTCGTACACGGCGACATCGGCGACCGCGCGCTGGTGGCCAGGCTGCTGGCCGAGCACCGGCCCGATGCCGTCGTCAATTTCGCTGCCGAATCGCACGTGGATCGCTCGATCGACGGCCCGGCCGAGTTCGTGCAAACCAACGTGGTCGGCACGCTGGGCCTGCTGGAATGTGCCCGCGATTACTGGCGCAGCCTTGAAGGCACCGCCCGTGAGGCGTTCCGCTTCCTGCATGTGTCCACCGACGAGGTGTACGGTTCGCTCGGCACCGACGGCAAGTTCACCGAGTCCACACCGTACGCGCCGAACTCGCCGTACTCCGCCTCGAAGGCCGCCTCCGACCACCTGGTGCGCGCGTTCCACCACACCTACGGCCTGCCGGTACTGACCACCAACTGCTCGAACAACTACGGCCCGTTCCAGTTCCCCGAGAAACTCATCCCGCTGGTGAT
>Ga0207667_10003023_pt1 | contig 20869 bp, 15 predicted proteins | sample KBSCornC52_FD_184301 | JGI IMG/M metagenome (GOLD analysis project Ga0207667, IMG submission 184301) | Corn rhizosphere microbial communities from Kellogg Biological Station, Michigan, USA - KBS Corn C5-2 (SPAdes) (version 2) | ecosystem: Host-associated > Plants > Roots > Rhizosphere > Soil ...
CGATCGGGCCGCCGACGAAGAGATTGCCGATCTTGTCGTTGAACCGCCAAGCATAGCTGACGTTCGCCTCGGCCTGCCATTTGTCGGTCGGGGTGCGGGTGGTGATCAGGATCGCGCCGCCGGTCGCGTTACGACCATAGAGCGTGCCCTGCGGACCCTTCAGGATCTGGATGTCCTGGATGTTGCTGAGGTCCTGGTTCATGCCGGTCTGGTCGGACTGGTAGAAGCCGTCGATGTAGAGCGCGACGTTGGTTTCCTGACCACCACCGGCAAAGCTGGTGGTGATGCCGCGGATCGACGGCTGGGTGTAGGTGCCCGAGCGCGAGATCTGCACGCCCGGCGCGACCAGGGCGAGGTCGGAGAAGCGGACGACGCCGGCGGTCTGCAGCGCCTGGCCGGTGACCGCGATGATGGTCGCCGGGACGTTCTCGAGACGCTCGGTCCGCTTCGTCGCCGTGACGATGATGTCGTTCGCGGTCACCACCTGGCCGCCGACCATCTCGCCCGTCGACACGGCCGACGAAGGCGCCACATTGGTGTTGCCAATCACACCACCCGTGTCCGCCGATGGGGAGACGACGGCGCCTGCCGACGGCGCCGTCGGGCCGGACTGCGTCTCGCCCTGCGCCATCGCGGCCGAATGCCAGGCCAATGAGCCGACGATCGCTGATGCGACCAAGAGCTGGTGAGATTGAGTGCGGCGACCGATCATGTTTTCCCCCGTCTTCAAAGTGCTTCATCTGCCTGCCGGACTGTGCTGCACGAAGACCGGGCCGCTGCAGCCCCTTGCTGCAGCGGCCCGGTGGTTCGCCGACCCTTGCGGGTGCCCACCCCGGCGGATGTGATTGCGACAAATCGTCTAGCTAACGGCCATCTCTCCTGTGCCGCGCGCGCGGCCTTGTTCTTTGTGAACAATCACTATTTGTGAACGATCAGTTACCGCAGGGGCGGCCAACTGATCCACCGGTTTTTTCCAAATGGGTGGGACTGTGACTATCTTGCCGCAGTCTTGACCCGCGCACGCCCTGTGGGTCACCAGCGCGATCGTCGAGTCGCTCCTTTGAAATGACCGGATCTCAAGGCGTTGTCTTTAACCCACGGGCACCGCCGGTTGGGTTCAAATGTGTAACGCGCTATCAAAAAATGGACGCAAGCAAGCGAAGGAATCCAGCCAACACCAGCCCCGATCCGGGCTGAGAATCGGCTGGCGGCGGCGGTTGGAGAACGGCGCTCGCCGCACCCCGGACGGGACACGATCCTGCGCTTATTTGGCGGGGATTCAGGTTGACTCCGCGGGACCCTCCTGCCTGTGCGAGGCATGGGCGTCCCCTCGCAAATACTCGATTTCGCCAAGCAGGTCTGGAAGTAGCCGCTGCCGGGGGCGCGGCCGATGAAATAAGGAGCATCCAATGGATTACGTCAGGCTTGGCCGCAGCGGGCTCAAGGTGTCGCGCATCTGCCTTGGCTGCATGTCCTTCGGTGTGCCCGAGCGCGGCATCCATATCTGGTCGCTCGACGAAGAGAAGAGCCGCCCGATCATCCGCCAGGCGATCGAGGCCGGGATCAATTTCTTCGACACCGCCAACGGCTATTCCGACGGCACCTCGGAGGAGATTCTGGGAAGGGCGCTGAAGGATTTCGCGCATCGCGCGGATGTGGTGATCGCCACCAAGGTGTTCGGCCGGATGCGGCCCGGACCGAATGGCGCCGGCCTGTCGCGCAAGGCGATCATGAGCGAGATCGACGCCAGCCTGCGCCGGCTCGGCACCGACTATGTCGACCTCTACCAGATTCACCGCTTCGACTATGACACGTCGGTCGAAGAGACGCTCGAGGCGCTCAACGACCTCGTCCGCGCCGGCAAGGTCCGCTACGTCGGCGCCTCGTCGATGGCCGCCTGGCAATTTGCCAACATGCTGCATCTGCAGCGCGCCCATGGCTGGGCGCGCTTCGTCAGCATGCAGAACTTCCTCAACCTGCTGTATCGCGAGGAGGAGCGGGAAATGATCCCGCTGTGCCGCGCCGAGGGCGTCGGGCTGATCCCGTGGAGCCCGCTCGCGCGTGGCAAGCTGGCTCGCGACTGGGATGCAGCCACCGAGCGCTCGCGGAACGATCCGTTCGGCGCCTCGCTCTTCACCAGGACCGAGGAGGCGGATCGCCAGATCGCCGGCCGCGTTGCCGAGATCGCCGCGAGCCGCGGCGTGCCGCGCGCCCAGATCGCGCTCGCCTGGGTGCTGGCCAGGCCCGGGATGAGCGCGCCAATCATCGGCGCGACCAAGGCGAGTCATCTCGATGATGCGATCGCCGCAACCGAGATCACGCTGACGGCGGAAGAGACGACCCGGCTGGAGGAGCTCTACGTCCCTCACCCGGTGACCGGCTTCGCCTAAGGGCGTGGCCCGCCCGTTCAGCGGCCGCCAATCCGCCTTGCGTTAGGGGGGATTCTCTGGTCGAGAACCGATGGGGCGCCCCATTTTGGGCGAGGAGGGGAGAATGCACGACGTCTGCCAGCACGGGGGTCCCATTGCGGACCGCACCAGCGTGCCGGTATGGGTCGCCGAGCTCGCGGCGCTGCTCAAACGCCGCCGCCGCATCGAATCGCAGCGCCCGCCCCGGCCGCATCGAGCCGACCAGCGCTAAGACTGCGTGCGCTGCGGCGCGCTCCGGAACGATAGACGGCTTCAAAAGGACGGACCTTGGCACCTCAGGCTTCAAATGCGGCGGGCGATGCGCTCTGCTTCGGAATCGATGTTGGCGGCACCTTCACCGACTGCGTGCTGACGGAAGGCGATCGGGTGTGGCGGGCGAAATCGCCGACCACCCCCGGCGAGATCGGCAAGGGCGTGATCAACGCCGCCCGCCTCGCCGCCGAACGCCGCGGCCAGTCGCTCGAGGATACCATGCCGAAGGTCGCCCGCTTCGGCCTCGGCACCACCGCGATCACCAACGTCCTCGCCGCCCGCACCGGCCGTAAGGTCGGCCTGATCACCACTGGCGGCTTCGAGCAGATGCTCCCCTTCGCCCGCGGCGCGCGGGTGGTCGATGACGAAGGTTGGCTGGTCACGCCGAAATCGGTGGTCGACGTCGAGACCATCGTCGGCGTGCGCGAGCGCATCGACCGCAACGGCGACATCATCATCGCGATGGATCCGGCCGAGGCCGAGGCCGGCGTCCGCAAGCTGGTCGAGGAGCAGCAGGTCGAGGCGCTGGCGATCTCCTTCCTGTGGGGCTTTCTCAACCCGGTCCATGAGAACACGGTCGTCGAGATCGCGCGCCGGCTTTATCCGAACCTCACCGTCCTCTCGGCGGCCGAGCTGCATCCGGCGGCGCGCGAGTTCGAGCGGACCAGCTTCGCCGTGCTCAATGCCTATGTCTCGGGCGCGCTCGGCGGCATCGACGATCTCGACGCCACGCTGAGGGCGATGGGCATGCGCGTGCCGTTGCTGCTGGTTCATTCGGGCGGCGGCTCGATCACGGTTTCGGAGGCCAAGCGCCGGCCGCTCGGCCTCGCCGCATCCGGCCCGGCAGCCGGCGTCGCCGCCTGCGTCGCGGTCGGCGCCGCGGCTGGGATCGACCATGTCGTCACCTGCGACCTTGGCGGCACCAGCTTCGACGTCTCGGTCATTCAGCATGGCGAGCCGGCGCGGCGGACGCGTGGCGAGGTGATGGGCATGTGGACCGCGCTGTCGCTGGTCGATGTCGAATCGATCGGCGCGGGCGGCGGCTCGCTCGGCTGGATCGACGCCCGCGGCCTGCTCCGGGTCGGCCCGCGTTCGGCCGGCGCCGTCCCGGGCCCGGCCTGCTACGGCCGCGGCGGCACCCAGGCGACGGTGACCGACGCGCTGGTCGTGCTCGGCTATATCGACCCGCACAACTTCCTCGGCGGCGACTTCAAGCTCGACGCCCAGGCGGCCTATGACGCCTGCGCGCGGCTCGGCGAGACACTCGGCATGGACGCCGAGACGGTTGCCTGGGGCATCCGCCGGCTGACGCTGGCCGACATGATCAAGGCGACACGCGGCCGCACTGGCTCGCTCGGCCTCGACCTGCGCGAGCATCCGCTGATGAGCTTCGGCGGCAGCGGTTCGCTGTTCGCGCCCGACATCGCCGCGGCGGTGGGTGCGCCGCGCGTGCTCGTGCCCGAGCTTGCCTCGGTGCTCTCGGCCTTTGGTGCGGCAACCACCGACGTCCGCCGCGAGCGGATCCGCTCGGTGATGCTGCCCTTCCCGGTCGACGCCAATCTGATCGAATCGATCAAGGCGGAGCTGGGCGCCGCGGTGCTCGAGGATCTCGGCGCCGACGGTGTCGTCGAGAAGGACCGCTCGGCCTATTTCGAAGCCGACGTCCGCTTCTCCAAGCAGATCTCGGAAATCCAGCTCGCCCTGCCCGAGGGCAAGTTCGACGCCGCCGCCGAAGCCAAGCTGCTCGACGCCTTCCGCGCCGAATATTCCAAGCGCTACGGCAAGGGCTCGATCGTGCTCGGCGCGCCGATTGAGCTGGTCGCGATCCGCGCGGTCGGCATCGGCCGGACGACTCGTGCACGGCTCTCGGCGACGTCATCCGATACCGTCCCCAGCGGCACGCCGACACCGGTCGTCCGCCACCGCTCGGTCCGGCTCGAGCGCGGAGAGGGCGGGCGTCGCGATATCCCGGTGCACGACGGCGATGCGTTGCGCCCGGGCCATGCGCTGAGCGGCCCGGCCTTAATCGACGCGCGCGACACCACAATCTGGGTACCGGCGGGGATGACCGCCGCGGTCAACCCGCAGGGCACGCTCGTGATGGAGACGACGTCATGACCATCCAGGACATCGACCCGATCGATCTCGAGGTCCTGCGTTCGCGGCTGGAAACGGTCGGCGAGCAGGCCTGCCGCGCCGTCGAGCAGACCGCGATCTGCCCGACGGTCACCGAGTCAAAGGATTATTCGGTGACGCTGCTCGATGCCGGCGGCGGGCTGATCGTCGGCTCCGGCACGGTGATCTATCATTATGGCGCGGCGGTGCACACGGTGCGCTCGACGCTCGTGCGTTATGGCGAGGCGATCGAGCCAGGCGACGTGTTCCTCGCCAACGATCCGCATAACGGCGGCGGGCTTCATCCACAGGACGTGATGGTGCATCAGCCGATCTTCGTCGACGGCAGGATCATCGCCTGGGTCGGCGTCTCGGCCCATCTGATGGACATGGGCGGCATGGCGGTGGGCTCGTTCGCGCCGAGCGCGACCGAATGCTATCAGGAAGCCTTCCGCATGCCTTCGGTGCGGCTGTTCCGCCGCGGCGAGGAACTCAGCGACGTCTGGGATCTGCTGCGCACCAACGTCCGCATGGCGGAGCTGGTCGAGATGGATCTGCGCGGCCTCGTCGCCGGCGCGCATTTCGCCACCGCACGGATCCGCGAGGTGATCGAGCAGACCGGCATCGACATGTTCCTCACCGGCCTCACCGCGATCCGCGACACCACCGAAGCCGAATTCCGCCGCCGCATCGAAAAGATCGCGGATGGCACCTACAAAGCGACGAGCTGGACTGAGATGCGCGAGGAGTTCTTCAAGATCCCCTGCACGCTGACCGTCGCCGGCGACGAGCTGATCTTCGACTTCGACGGCGCCTCGCCGCAGACGCCGCATTTCTTCAATTCCAAGCCCTATATCGTCGCCGCCGAACTGCTGGTGATGGTGTCGAACCTGCTGGCGCAGGATCTGCCGTTCAACGACGGCATCTTCGCGCCGGTGACGATCAAATGCCCCGAGGGCTCGATCCTCAACTGCAAGCCGCCGGCGCCGATCGCCGCGGCGCATATGCACGCGAGCCTCAATGCCGCCGGCGTCGGCATGGAAGCTTTGATGCTGGCGCTCGCCGCCTCGCCGGACTCGCCGCAGCACGGCTACCTCGGCGGCGCGAGCTGGGACTCCGCGCTCGGCATCCAGCTCTGGGCGTTTACCGACCCGAGCGGCCATCAGGACGCGTTCATGGCCTTCGACGGCCTCTGGGCGGGCAGCTCGGCCGGACGTCTGCGCGACGGCAATGACCTCGGCCGCAACACCGTCGGCCCGCATGTCGAGGCGCAATATCCGGACATCGAGGTCCTGGAGAACTGGTATCCGCTGCTGTTCCTCGAGCGTGGCATCCGTCCCGGTGCCGATGGCGCGGGCGTGCAGCGTGCCGGCAGCGGCAATCATTTCAGCTTCCGCCCGCATGGCATCGATCAGCTGCACGGCGTGACCTTCGGCATGCGCCGCTGGCTGCCGCTGCAGGGCCTCGCCGGCGGCCGGCCGGGCGCGTGCAACGAGTTCATCATCCACCGCGGCGACGGCAGCTCGAAGATGATCGACGTCTCGACCAGCGGCGAGGTCGTCGGCGATGGCGACTGGTATGAGCTACGCCTCGCGTCGGGCGGCGGCTATGGCGACCCGCTCGACCGCGCTCCCGAACTCGTCGAACGCGACATCCGTCATGGCCGCATCGATGCGGCACTGGCGCGCGAAGCCTATGGCGTCGTCCCCGGTGATGCAGCGGCGACCGCAAAGCTGCGCGACGAGTTGCGCAGAGCAAAGCTTGCCCGCGCGACTGCGCCAGCAAAGCCGCTATCACGCGACCAGCTGACAATCCCGGGCGACGCGCAGCCGCTCTATCCCGGCATCGTCCAGCGCGGTTCCGTCGCGGTCGCCGAAGTAAGTGGCGCGCCGCTCGCAATCGCGCCCGATCACTGGACCGAAGGCTGCGCCGTCCTCGACGAGCAGCGGTGGGGCGATCGTGGTCCGGACGTGATCTATCGCAGCTGGCTTGATCCGGAGAGCGGCCGCGCGCTGCATGTCGAAGTGCTGCTCGGCGATGAGAAGAGCGGCTTCCTGGTGGCGCCGACGCGCTGGACAGAGGCGGTCAGGGAGCTGGAGCCGGCATGACCGACGAGATCGATCCGATCGATCTCGAGGTCCTGCGCTCGCGGCTCGAGACAATCGGCGAGCAGGCCTGCCGCGCGGTCGAGCAGACCGCGATCTCGCCGACCGTCACCGAGTCCAAGGATTATTCGGTCACCCTGCTCGACGCCAACGGCGACGTCATCATCGGTTCGGGTCCGGTCACCGTGCATTATGGCGCAGCAGCCCATTCCGCACGCTCGATCATCGCCCGCTATGGCGACGAGATCCGTCCCGGCGACGTGTTCATGGCGAATGATCCGCACAATGGCGGCGGGCTTCATCCGCAGGACGTGATGGTCAGCCAGCCGATCTATCTGGAAGGGCGACTGATCGCCTGGGTCGGCGTCTCCGCGCATATGATGGACATGGGCGGGATGACGATCGGCTCTTTCTCGCCCGACGCCACCGAATGCTATCAGGAATGCTTCCGCATGCCGCCGGTTCGCCTGTTCCGCGAAGGCGTGGAGCTGACCGACGTCTGGGATCTGATCCGTACCAACATCCGAATGGCGCAACTCGTCGAGATGGATCTGCGCGGGCTCGTCGCCGGCGCGCATTTCATGGCCGACCGCCTCGTCGGCGTGGTCGAGCAGACCGGGCTCGATAAATTCGTCGCGAGCCTCGAAGCGATCCGCGTGCTGTCGGAGACCGAGCTTCGCCGCCGCATCGCGCTGATCGCCGATGGCGAATATCGTTCGATGTCCTGGGTCGAGTATCAGCGCAATTTCTACAAGGTGCCGTGCACGCTGACCGTCGCCGGCGACACGATGATCTTCGACTTCGCCGGCGCCGCGCCGCAGACCCAGCATTTCTTCAACTCGAAGCCGTTCATCGTCGAGAGCGAGCTGGTCATGCTGCTCGCCAATCTCATCGCGCCCGATCTGCCGTTCAACGCCGGCATCTTCGCCCCGATCGAGATCCGCTGCCCGGCCGGCTCGATCATCGACGCGCGCCCACCGGCGCCGATCAGCGCCTCGCATATGCATGCCAGCTTCAATGCCGCGGGCACGGCGATGGAAGCGGTGATGATGGCGCTCGGCGCCTCGCCGGAGGCCGAGCGGCATAATTATCTCGGCGGCGCGACCTGGGAATCGGCGCTCGGCAACCAGCTCTGGTCCTGGCAGGGGCCGGACGGCGAATGGGACGCCTATGTCGTCCTCGAAGGCATGTGGATCGGCGGCTCGGCCGGCCAGGCGCGCGACGGCAACGACCTTGCCCGTAATACGGTCGGCCCGCCGTGCGAGGGCAGCTTCCCCGATATCGAGGTGCTCGAGAGCTGGTATCCGCTGCTGTTCACCGAGCGCAGCTGCCGCGACAGCACCGGTGGGGCGGGCGCCCATCGCGCCGGCGGCGGCAACCGCATCATCTTCAGGCCGCATGGTGTCGAGCGGATCCACGGCACGATGTTCGGCATGCGCCGCTATCTCCCGCTGCAGGGTTTCGCCGGCGGGCGGCCTGGTGCGTGCAACCAGTTGCTGATCCACCGCGCCGATGGCAGCACCGAGGCGCTCGACCTGATCTCGAGCGGCGCGATGGTCGGCAAGGACGATTGGTTCGAGATGCGCCTCGGCGCCGGCGGCGGCTATGGCGATCCGCTCGACCGCGACCCGGCGCTGGTCGAGACCGACATCGCCCAGGGCCGCTTCGCCGCCGAGGTCGCGCGCTCATCCTATGGCGTCGTCATCGGCGACGCTGCGGCGACCGAACGACTGCGCAATGAGATGCGGCGCGACCGGCTGAAGCGCGCCAGGCCGCCGGCCAAGCCACTCGCGCGCACCGCAGTCCGCATCGCAGGCGAGGCGCAGCCCTTGTTCCCCGGCGTCGTCCAGCACGGCGCCGTCGCGGTCGCCGAAGCGAGCGGCGCACCGCTTGCGGTCTCGCCGGATCACTGGACCGACGGCTGCGCGGTGCTGATCGAACGATTGTGGGACGCGGATGGACCGGACGTGATCTTCCGCAGCTGGCTCGATCCCGAGAGCGGCCGCGCACTCCAGGTCGAGGCGCTGCTCGGCGAGGATCGCGACCGCTTCATGGTCGCGCCGGTTCGCTGGACCGAAGCCGGCAACGCAGAACGCGCCGCGGCCTGATTACTCTTCTTCCCCTCCCTCACAGGGAGGGGAGCAAAATCAGGCGAAGACGCTCTTCGGGATGTGCGTGATGCGGCAGGCGAGGTCAGCCTCGCCCGAGGCGACGACGTAATGGTCGCCGCCATCGGCGATGCCGGTCGTGAACACCACATCGCGCACGTACATCTTGTCCTCGATCGGCTTGGTCAGCGCGGGCGATGCCTCGAGCAGCGGCGCTTCCTCGCTGTGGATCACCCGTGACGGATCGTCGCGGTCGAGCAGCGACCAATAGGTCCGGTAGATGCCGACGATCTCCTTGGGCTCGACCCCATGCCACAATGTCAGCCAGCCCTTGTCGGTCAGGATCGGCGGCGTGCCGCCGCCGATCCGCGCGGTCGCGACCGTGCCGGACTGCGGGCGGATGCCGGGCGCGCGGTGCGGCTTCCAGTGCAGCGCATCGGGCGAGGTGGCGAGGTTGATCGACGGTCCGGCACGCCAGTCGCTGCCCGGCGGATAGGCGAAATAAAGATCGCCGAGCGGCCGCGTCTGCGCCCAATAGCGCCCGCCGATCAGCCCCTCGAAGATCAGCATGTCCTTGTTCTGGTGATCGAGGACGATGTCCTCGAACCGCCAGCCCAGCGCATCGTCCGATGAATAGAGCGTGGTCGAATGACGCTCGGGGCTGACCGAGCAGGTCGTCATCAGATAGCGCTCGCCGACCCGGCTGATCCGCGCATCCTCGACGCCATAGCATTGCCAGCTGCCCACTGGCGCGACCGCCTTGTCGTAATGCACCGTCACCACCGACAGGCCGTCCGGTGACAGCTCGACCGGCAGCAGCCAGGACAAGGAGGTCAGCGCCATGACCGGCCAGCTGCCGCCGCGCAGCATGAACTTGCGCGGATCGGCGGTGTCGACCAGGTCGACCGGCCAGGGATCGAGGACATAGCGGCCATCGTCCCAGCGGATTGCATGGACATTGCCGTCGGCGATCGGCGTCCGCAGCGCCTCGGCGACGCGCACCATCAGCAGCAGATTGCCCGATGCCAGCCGGGTCATGCCGGGGTTGAACGCGCCCAGCACATAGGTCTCGGCACCGAGCTGACCGGCGAGCGGCGAGCGGGCGAGATCGACATCGTCGGGGCCGAAGATCAGCCGATCGACGTCGAAGCTGCTCACCGTCCCGCCTCCGGCTCGTCGCGCCATGGCAGATGGAGATAGCCGGCATCGAACTGGCCGCGAAGGGCGAGCTGGTCCGGGTCGGCGATATCGACCATCGACGATTTGAACGTGCACAGCCCATCGTCGCGCAGCTGGCGCAGCACCCGGTTCACATGAACCGTGGTGAGCCCGCAGATCTCGGCGAGATCGGTCTGGGTGATCGGCAGGCGGAACCGGTGTCCGTCGCTCAGCCCGATCGCTTTCAGCCGCGCATTGGTTTCCGAAAGGAAGTGCGAGATGCGCTCGATCGCATCGAGCCGGCCGAGGCGGAACAGCCATTCGCGGTGCATCGCCGCGTCGAGCAGCGTCGCATACCACAGCTTGCGCGTCAGCGTCGGATGCTCGCGGGTGATCGCGTCGAGATCGGTATGGCGGACGAACGCGACTCTGACCGCGGTCAGGGTGACGACGTCGTGATCGAGCTTCTTCAGCGGATAGCCGTGCAGATCGACGAAATCGCCGGGCACCTGGACGGCGACGGTCTGCCGCTGGCCGTCGCGATCGTCGATCGAGCGGCGGATGAACCCGTCGACCAGCAAGGTACTCTGGTGAAGCGCATCGCCATGGCGGACGAGGGTGGTGCGGGCAGGCAGCTTCTTGACCTCCGACACCGCACGTTCGAGCACCGCACGCTCTTCGGGAAGCAAGGCAACATCGTTGTGACCGCGCAGGAATCGCTCGGTCAACATGCCCCCGTCGCGTTCCGGTACGTTCATTTCGTCTCCTTCGTCGTCGGTCCCATGACCACAACACATCGGGCCAAGGGTCGATCCCGAAATGAATCTGTCCGTTGCTGTCGCAGCGCGCTTGGAAGCGAAGAGGATCGAACGACCGGACGGCCGCCCTGCGCGCCTGTAACCCACGGAGCCGGCGAAGGAAATCGTGAATGCACCGACGCGAGCCGATCGCGCGGTGAGACGAATACCCCTATCGGGTCGCGCTGGTCCTGCGCAGGAAATCGAGCAGCAGCCGGGTCACTTCGGCGGCCTGTTCCTGCTGGACCCAATGACCGGCGCCTTCGACGAGATGGACGTCGGTCATGTTGCTACAGCCGTTGACCCGCATCGCTTGGAGCGCGCCGGCGGTCTGGTAGATCCCCCAGTCCTGCGCGCCGCTGATGAAGGCGGACGGGACGTCGATCTTGCGCCCGGCGAAGGTCCGCATCTCGGCCATGATCCGCGGGTCGCTGAGGATGCGATAGCTCGCGTTCAGCGCCCCCTGGAAACCGGCCCGGCCATATTCGGCGGCGAACAAGGCGACCTCGTCCTCGTCGAGCCAGCTGCAGGCGGCGACCTCCTCGGGCGTCGGCATGAACTCGCCGACGCTGGCGGCCATGCCCTTGTCGAGGTCCATCACATAGTAAGTCGGCATCTTGGCCATCTCGGCCGCGCTGGAATTGGCGAGGTAGAAGGGCTTGTTGCCGGCCCAGTCGGCGCTCTTGTGGTGGAAATAGGCGCGGAAGAGATCGTGCAGGCCCTGTGGGGGGTTATCCCAATCATCCGCCGCGCCACGCTCGGCGTTCCACAGGACATAATATTTGCGCGGCCGCGGCAGGGCGGCGAGATCGGCGGCGAGCGTCTCGGTGGCATAGAGCATCCGCTCGGCGTCGAGCGCTGGCGGCCCGGCGAAGGGCGCGCTCATCATCACCACCGATTTGAACACGTCGGGCCGCACCAACGCGCACCAGGCGACGACATGCGAGCCGAGGTCATGGCCAATGATCGCCGCGGCGGTGTCATGACCGAGGGCGAAGACCAGCGCGAGCATGTCGCGCACCTTGTTGAGCGCGCCGAACTCGAGCAGGTCGCAGTCATAGTCGGTCGTGCCGCCGGTGGTCCGGCCGAAGCCGCGCAGATCGGGCGCAACGACATGATAGCCGGCTTGCGCCAGCGGCAGCATGACGTGCCGCCAGCTGAAGGCGAGCTCGGGATAGCCATGGGCAAGGAGCGCGAGCGGCCGGCCACCCTCCTCGAAGCCGGCTTCCAATATGTGCATGTCGAGCCCGTTGACCCCGGCGATCATGCGCGAGCGGATGCCCGGCGGCAGCATCGCTTCGAGCGACGGTGATTCCTTCAGCATCTCGCCTCTCCCCGTCAGGCCGGGCTGCGCCTGAAGACCACGGACAGATTATTCGCCGGCATGGCGACGACCTGTTCGAGCCGAAGCCCATTTGTCGCCGCACATTCCTCGACCGCATCGAGTTCGCGCAATCCCCAGTCGGGGTCGCGCATCCGCAAATCGGCGTTGAAGGCAATATTGCTCGGCGCTGTCGGTACGCAGCGCTGGACATAGGGTCCGTAGAGATAGAGCAGGCCGCCAGGCGGCAACAGCCTGGCCGCGCCGCGCATCAGGCCCTCGGTCGCGCTCCATGGGCTGATGTGAACCATGTTGATGCAGACAATCGCATCAGCCGTCTCGATCGGCCAAGGCGCGCGCGTCACGTCGATATCGAGCGGGGCGCGGATATTCGGCAAAGCCTCGGCCGCGAGCCAGGCCGCGATCGACGCCCGCGCCTCGGCCGACGGATCGGATGGCTGCCAGTCAAGATCGGGCAGCTCACGGGCAAAGGCAATGACATGCTCGCCCGATCCGCTGGCGATCTCCAGCACCAGCCCCCGCGCCGGCAGCAGCGGGCGCAGCACATCGAGGATCGGCGTGCGGTTGCGCGCCGTTGCAGGGGCGAAACGTCGGGCGTCGGGCTGGGCGATGGCGGTTGTCCTGGCGACTCGGCCGATCGGAAATTGGAGCGGGCGAAGGGATTCGAACCCTCGACCCCAACCTTGGCAAGGTTGTGCTCTACCCCTGAGCTACGCCCGCTCGGACGCACGCCGGACGGCCGGCGTGAAGGCCGCGGCTGCTAACATGGGGGTCGCAGCGCGGCAAGGGGGGTTGAGGTTTCGGTCCCTCAGGCCGGCTGAGCGGCAAGGACCTCCTCGGTAGCGCTCCGGTTTCGCAGCAGACGGCCCGGCGTCGCGCCGGTGCACTGCCCATTCTCGAAGGTGACCTCACCGTTGACCAGCGTGTAGCGGTAGCCTTCCGCCCGCTGGATGCAGCGCCATTCATTGGCGGGCAGATCGTGGACGATCTCATAGGCCCAGTCCGGCGTGCGCTTCAGCTCGTCGAGATTGTAGACGACGATATCGGCCGGCGCGCCTTCGCGCAGGTAGCCGCGATCGGCGAAGCCGGCGGCCTGGGCCGGCAGATAGCTCAGGTGATAATGCGCTTCCTCGACCGAGATCTGCTTTGAGTCGCGCACCAGCCAGGTGAGAAAATCGGTCGTGTAGCCGCCGCCGGTGAAGAATTTGGTGTGCGCGCCGCCGTCGGACACGCCGGCCATGACATAGGGATCGGACATGAACGGGCCGACGATCGAGGCGTCGGTGCTGGTGAAGCAGCCGGACTGGAAACTGACCTTGAGATCGCCGGCTAGCGCAATGTCGAGCATCACGTCGGCCGGGTGCTTGTCCTCATCCGCGGCGATGTCGCCGATCAGGCGGCCGACGTAGCGCTGCTCCAGCTCGGGAAAGCCGGGGGCGGCCATCACCGTGCAATATTCCGGCATCGCCTGCTGGCCCGCGCCCGAGATCAAATGATGCTCGGCCCGCATCTGCTCGCGGATCGCGGGATCCGCCATCATCTTGCGCTTGTGCTCGTTGGTTCCCGTCGTCGCCTTAACCCAGGCGGCGCTGGTGTCGTAGAGCGTCCAGGTTTCCAGCGTGAAATTGAAGCATGAGCGCAGGTTCGATCCCTGCGCATAGACTCGCAGCCCCTTCGCATTGCAGTCATGCACCCAAGCAAGTTCCTCGCGGTGGAAGTTGGGCATGTCATCGAGCACGAAAATGACGTTGTGCAGCAATGGCCGTCCCGACACGCGCGCCAGCTCTTCAAGGAATTCGTGATCGCGCTTGCGGATGGCCGGGCTCGAATGGGCGATATCGCCACCGTCTTCGGCCTGCAGGATCTGAATGATGCCCTCGTCGCGCTCATAGAGCACCCGCGCGAGGCACAAGATGTCTTCGTCGCACATCGTGTCGGTCGGCATCGGCACGCCGTCGTAATCGGTCTGGAGCGAGTTCTTGCCGAGCCGCTGCAGCGAAAAACCGCAGGCGCCCGCGTCCATCGCCTCGTGCAGTAGGCGTTGCATTTCCGCCCGCTCGGCCGGGGTGGCCGGCCGCGACCTCGCCGCCTCGAGCCCCATGACGTAGACCATCAGCGGCGTGACCGGGACATAGGTCAGGACGTTCACGCCCTTCGGAATATTGTGCAGATTGTCCAGCCATTGGGGAAAGCTTTCCCAGGTCCAGGTCATTCCTTCCTGCATCGTCTCGAACGGGATCTGCTCGGTGCGGGTCATCATCAGCATGACACGCTCGCGCTCCGCCCGCTTCACCGGCGCGAAGCCGATGCCGCAATTGCCCAGCGCGACCGAGGTGACGCCATGCCAGCCGGAAATGGTGCACCAGGGGTCCCAATGGATCTGGGCGTCGTAGTGCGTGTGCAAATCGACAAAGCCGGGCGCGACGATGCAGCCCTGTGCATCCAGGACGCGCCTGGCTTTCGCCTGGTCGAGCCGGCCGATCCTGGCGATTCGCCCGTCCCTTATCCCGACGTCGCCACGAAATCTGGGCAGGCGCGTGCCATCGACGATGGTGCCGCCGCGGATGATCGTATCGAACTCCATGGTCCGTCTCCCTCGATGGTGCCGGCTCAAAAGGTCGCGATCGGATTGACCGGCGAACCGGTCCCGCCGACCACCCGCAGCGGGGCGATGCACAGATGAAACGCCCAGCGGCCGTGCTCGGCGGCGAGCGCCGCGAGCGGGCCGAGGGCGAGATTGTCGAGCAGGTGGAGGCCGATCGCGACGATCCCCAGGGTGTGGATCGGCACCGGCCAGACAGCGTTCGAGATTTGCTGGAAGGTCGCGTCATGGACCCCGTCGCTGCCGAGCACGGCGATCTCGCGTTCGTGCAGCCAGGGAACGACGCTCGGGTGGAGGCTGGCGAGGTTGAGCGGCGCGCCCGAAGCACGGCCGGCAGCGACCTCCGGGTCCTGCTCCATCACCTCGCGGCCCATGCGGATGAGCAATATGTCGCCGCGGCCAACGGTGACGCTGCACGCCCGCTCGGCCGCCTCCAGCTCGGGGATGCCGATCAAATCGGCCGGATCGATATAGTCGACGCCGAAGGCGCGCGGCATGTCGAGCAGCACGCCGCGGCCGACGATGCCCTGATGCGCCGAATGGATCGAGTTGCGCCGCGCGCCGGTGCTCTTCACCTCCGAGGCGGGGACGCCGTTGTACATCTTGCCGTCGGCGAAGATGTGGCAGAGCGCGTCGATATGGCTGGATGCCATGCCGTGGAAATGGATGCCGATATAGTCGCGCGCGATCTCGATCCCCGGCACGCCGATGCAGCAGCTGTCGTCGCCGGCGATCGTCATATGGTGATGCGCCGGATAGGGATTGTCGCGGTGCGGAATGGTCGGGAAGTCGTGCGACAGGCTGATGCTCTGGCCGGTCTCGACCAGCCGGGCGGCGGCGCGGCGCGTCTCGGGCGTGATGAAGTTGAGTGCGCCCATCTCGTCGTCCGCGCCCCAGCGGCCCCAATTGCAGACCTGGTCGAACATCGCCCGCATCACCGGCTCGTCGAGCGGCGGTTCGTCGAGCCGTGAGCGGAGCCCGAGGGCGGTGTCGGTCATGGGGCCTCTCCTCTCGATCCGGCGGTCGTTCGCCGCTTTCTGAACTGATCATGGTTACATCGGGAAGGCGGTTCTGCGATAGGCTGGCGGCGCGCCGGGGTTGGCAAGGCGGCACCGTCCCGCCACATTATGCCCCTGGCACAGGAGATCGAGCGTGGCGACATTGGGCTTGAGCGCGGCGGACCGCGAGGCGGTGGAGGCGTTCCGCCGCGACGTCGTCGAGCCGTCGATGACCTCGCTCGTGATCCTCGATTTCTGGGCGGAATGGTGCGGCCCGTGCAAGGCGCTATCGCCAGTGCTGGAGAAGGTCGCCAGCGAATACGCGCCCAAGGGCGTCGTCCTCGCCAAGATCAACGTCGACGAGAATCGCGCGATCGCGGCGCAATTCCGCGTCCAGTCGATCCCAACGGTCTATGCCGTGTTCCAGGGCCAGATCGTCGCCGACCTGACCCCGGCGCGGACCGAGCGCGAGCTGAAATCCTATCTCGACCAGATTCTCGCGCAGATCCCGCTCAAGGGCGGCGGCGAACCGGCGCAGGACGTCGCCCCGCTGATCGCGATGGGCGAGGAAGTGCTTGAGGCCGGCGACGCCGAGCGAGCGCTGTCGATCTTCAGCCAGATCAGCGAGCTCGCGCCCGAGGATCCTGCGGTGATCTCCGGCCACGCCCGCGCCCTGCTCGCCGCCGGCCGTGGTGAGGAAGCCGACGCGCTGATCGCCGCGGTGCCGGCCGATCGCGCCAAGGATCCGGCGATCGTCCGCGCCGCCGCGGCGATCGCGCTCGCCAGGGAAGCGCGGCCGGTCGACGATCTCGACGGGCTAAGCCAGCGCGTCGCCGCCAATCCGGACGATCACGAGGCGCGCTTCGAGCTCGCCGGCGGGCTGATGGCAAGCGGCGACCGCGACGGTGCGGCCGATGCGCTGCTCGAGATCATCCGCCGCGACCGCGCGTGGAACGATGGCGCGGCCCGCGAACGGCTGCTCAAGCTGTTCGATGCGGTCGGCCTCGCCGACCCCTGGGTCAGCGCCCAGCGGCGGCGGCTGTCCGCAATCCTGTTTTCCTGATCATGGCCGCGGCGACCCGCATCGCGATCTTCCCGCTGCCGGGCGCGCTGCTGTTTCCGCGAACGCGGCTGCCGCTCCATATCTTCGAGCCGCGCTATCGGGCGATGATCGCCGATGCCGTCGCCGGCGATCAGCAGATCGGCATGATCCAGCCGCGCGACGAAACCAAAGTGCCGCCGTTGTTCGAGGTCGGCTGCCTCGGCCGCATCACCCGCTGCGAGAGCCTGCCGGACGGCCGCTACAACATCGTCCTGACCGGCATCTCCCGCTTCCGTATCGTCAGCGAGGCGGACGTCGCGACGCTCTATCGCCAGGTCGACGTATCCTTCGACGATTTCGACGATCAGGGCGAGCAGCCGCCGCTGGCATCGGCGACCCGTGCCGCGCTCGAGATCGAGGCTAAGCGCTTCGCCGAGCGCCATGGCTTCGTCGTCGACTGGGCCTCGGTCGCTCAGGTCGATGACGAGAGCCTGGTCAACGGCATCGCCCAGATCGCGCCGTTCGATCCCGTCGCCAAGCAGGCGCTGCTCGAAACTGCAGCGCTGGTCGACCGCTGCGGGATGATCATCCAGCTGATGCAGTTCGAGGCCGCCGACATGGGCGGCCATGGCGACAACGACCGGCTGCAATAATGGCCGAGCTCGATCCTGCGCTGCTCAAGATCCTGGTCTGCCCGGTGACGCGCGGCCCCTTGCGCTGGGACCCGGACGCGCAGGAGCTGATCTCGGAGACCGCCGGCCTCGCCTATCCGATCCGCGACGGCATTCCGGTGATGATCGCCGAGGAAGCGCGGCAGATTCGTTGAACGCGGCGCATCTTTACCGTTGCTTCTCGTCACCCCGGCCTTGAGCCGGGGTCCCGCTGCCTTTTCCCAAAGACAATGGCAGTCTCGGTGGCTGTAAGCAGAAAGAAGCGGGATCCCGGCTCAAGGCCGGGATGACGACAGTGGCCTAGACGAGCCGGCCCCGCAACAGCACCGGCAAGGTCCCCGATTCGCCGCGCGCCTCGGCCATGAAGAGATCGCGCAGCGGCGGGATGCGCGACACCATATTGAGCCCGAAGCGACGCAGCGCCGAAGCGGGTTTGCCGGGAAGACCGAACAGTCGGGTCAGGCTGTCGGTGGCGGCGGCGACCATCAGCGTATCGAGGCTGCGCCAGCGCTGATAGCGCGCGAGCAGCTGGGCATCGCCGAGGTCCATCCCCAGCCGGCTGCCCTCGACGAGCACCTCGACCAGCGCCGCGACGTCGCGAAAGCCGAGGTTCAGCCCCTGGCCGGCGATCGGGTGAATGCCATGCGCCGCGTCGCCCGCCAGCGCGAGACGCTCGGCGGTGATGCGGGCGGCATGGTGGAAGCCGAGCGGATAGGTCGCGCGCGGGCCTTCGAGACGGACGTCGCCGAGCAGTCCGCCCATCCGTTTCATCAGCTCGGCGGCGAAGGCGCGATCGGGCAGCGCGACGACCGCCGGCCCGTCCGCGGCAGGAACCGTCCAGACGATCGCCGAGCGATGGCCGCCGTCCTCGCCGTCGCGCAGTGGCAGGATCGCGAAAGGCCCGGTCGGGTAGAAGATCTCATAGGCGGTCGCCTGATGCGGACGCTCATGGCCGATCGTCGCGATGATCCCGGCATGATCATAGCGCCAGCGCGTGACGCGCAGGCCGGCAGCCTCGCGGGTCGGCGAATTGCGCCCTTCCGCCGCGACCAGCAGCGGCGCCGAGACGGTCTGCCCGTCGCCCAGCGTCACCCGCGCACCGGCGGCGTCGCGCACGCTCGCAACCGGTTGCGCCGGCATCGCCAGCGTCACGCCCGGCTCGCGCTCGGCCGCGGCATAGAGCACCCGCCGCAGCACCCGGTTGGGCACCATCGTGCCGAGCGGTTGCTCGTCGCGCGGGGCGAAGGTCAGCCCGTCGGGCGCCAGGCCCTCGGCGACGCGGATGGCGTGAATCGGGCAGCCGTCATTGGCCAGTGCCGGGGTGACCCCGATCGTCTCGAGCATCGCCCAGGACGCGCTCGCCACTGCCGAGGCGCGGCCGTCGTGGCCGGGCGCGAGCAGCGTCGCCGGGTCGGCCGGATCGATCACGACGCTCGTCAGTCCGTGCGCATCGAGCGCGACAGCGAGCGTCAGCCCGACCAGGCCGCCGCCCAATATGATGACGTCTGAGTGCATCATTCTTGCAATAGCGCTGCTGGAAAGCGGCGGAAACCCGCCAACGTCGCTTGACCGAAACTCGGCCCCCTGCGCATCGTGGAATGTGGTTACCGGGGGTTGTTCGCATGGCGTCTAGGGGGCTGCAGGGTCGCCTTCCCATGATACGTGATCGCATGCGCCGGGGCGCAAACCGCGGCGGGATGATGGCCGTCGCCGGCGTGCTGCTCACCGCCTCGCTGGTCCTCGCCATCGCCATGGCGAGCTATCAGCCGACCGATCCCTCGCTCAATACCGCCGCGGGCGGGCCGGTGCGCAACCTGTTCGGCCTGCCCGGCGCTTGGCTGGCCGATCTCATGCTCAGCTTCGGCGGCCCGGCCGCCGCGCTCGGCCTGCCGCTGATGTTCATTCTCGGCATGCGGCTCGCGCGCAGCGAGCCGATGCCCAACTGGCGCCGGCTGGCGCTGGCGACGCTGGCCGGCGTGGTGCTGGTCGACGTCGCTCTCGCGCTGCTGCGCGGCGGCGCTTTCACCGGCCTGCCGGCCGGGCTCGGCGGGCTGTTCGGCATGGGTGGCGCGGCGATCGCCGGCGGCCTCACCGATCTTGCGCCGCCATCGGTCGGCGTGCCGCTGCGCTACACGCTGATGGCGATCTTCGCCGGCAGCGGCCTTGCCCTGATCATCCTCGGCCTGGGGCTCGAGCCCGAGGAATGGTCGCAGCTTCTGCGCCGCCGGCTGATGACCGATTTCGACGACCATGCCGATGACGACGAGGAGGAATACGAGGACGAGATCGAGGAGGAGCCGGTCGAGCGGCCGGCCCGGCGCAAGCTGCGCGCCTTCGCACCGGCCGAGGATGCACCGCCAACCGTGATCAGCGACCGCCAGCAGGCCTCGCGCCGGACCGGCGCGCGCGATCGCCAGGCCAAGCTCGATCTCGGCGACACCTATGGCCTGCCGGGCATCGAGCTGCTCAAGCCGCCACCGCCGCAGAGCAATGTCGTCGTCGACAAGGCGGCGCTCGAGCGCAACGCCCGGCTGCTCGAAGCGGTGCTCGACGATTTCCACGTCAAGGGCCGGATCACCGAGGTACGCCCCGGCCCGGTCGTGACGATGTACGAGCTCGAGCCCGCCGCCGGCATCAAGGCGAGCCGGGTCGTCGCCCTCGCCGACGACATCGCCCGCAACATGTCGGCGCTGTCGGCGCGCGTCGCGACCATTCCCGGCCGCAGCGTCATCGGCATCGAGCTGCCCAACAGCCGGCGCGAACCGGTGATGCTGTCCGAACTCATCGGCAGCGCCGCCTTCGAGGAGCAGACCGCGCAGCTGCCGATCGTGCTCGGCAAGAACATCGCCGGCGATGCGGTGATCGCCGACCTCGCGCCGATGCCGCATCTGCTCGTCGCCGGCACCACCGGCTCGGGCAAATCGGTCGGGCTCAACTGCATGATCCTGTCCCTGCTCTACCGGCTGACGCCCGAGCAGTGCAAAATGATCCTGATCGACCCGAAGATGCTCGAACTCAGCGTCTATGAGGACATTCCCCATCTGCTCGCCCCGGTCGTGACCGAGCCCGCCAAGGCGATCCGCGCGCTCAAATGGACGGTCGAGGAGATGGAGGACCGCTATCGCAAGATGGCCTCGGTCGGCGTGCGCCAGCTCTCCAGCTTCAACGCCAAGGTCCGCGAAGCCAAGATGAAGGGCCAGCCGATCGGCCGCCGGGTCCAGACCGGCTACGATCCCGAGAACGGCCAGCC
>Ga0207667_10003024_pt1 | contig 20866 bp, 20 predicted proteins | sample KBSCornC52_FD_184301 | JGI IMG/M metagenome (GOLD analysis project Ga0207667, IMG submission 184301) | Corn rhizosphere microbial communities from Kellogg Biological Station, Michigan, USA - KBS Corn C5-2 (SPAdes) (version 2) | ecosystem: Host-associated > Plants > Roots > Rhizosphere > Soil ...
ACGAGTGCCGCAAGATCGCCTACGCCATCGCCCACTCGCCGCTCGTGAAGACCGCGTTCTTCGCGTCCGACCCGAACCTGGGCCGCATCCTGGCCGCCATCGGCTACGCGGGCGTGGACGACCTCGACACCGCGAAGCTGGACCTGTACCTGGACGACGTCCTCGTCGCCAAGGCCGGCGGCCGCAATCCGGACTACAAGGAAGAGGATGGGCAGCGCGTGATGAAGAAGGCCGAGATCCTCGTGCGCGTCGTGCTCGCGCGCGGCGCGGCCGACGCCACGGTGTGGACCTGCGACCTGTCGCACGACTACGTCTCGATCAACGCCGACTACCGTTCCTGAAGCACCCATGAACCAGCTGGAAAACTTCCTGCACCGCGCCGAAGCGCTGCTGGCACGCGTGGAGGCCCTGCTGCCGCCCGCCGCGCCGCGCGATCCGGACTTCCGCCACGGCTACGCCTATCGCTGGCGCCGCCGCCCGGGCGCGGGCCACGTCAAATACCTGCAACCGGTGATGCACGCGTCGCACATCCGCCTGGACGACCTGCAGCACATCGGCCAGCAGAAGGAGCAGATCGAGCAGAACACGCGCCAGTTCGTGACCAAGCGCCCGGCCAACAACGTGCTGCTGACGGGGGCGCGCGGCACGGGTAAATCGTCGCTGATCAAGGCCTGCCTGAACCAGTTCGCGCCGCAGGGCCTGCGCCTGATCGAAGTGGACAAGGCCGACCTGGCCGACCTGCCGGACATCGTCGACCTCGTCGCCGGCCGCCCGGAGCGCTTCGTGATCTTCTGCGACGACCTCAGTTTCGAAGAGGGCGAAGCGGGCTACAAGGCGCTGAAGGTGGCGCTGGACGGCAGCATCGCGGGGCAGTCGGACAATGTGCTGATCTACGCGACGTCGAACCGCCGGCACCTGATGCCGGAAAAATTCTCGGACAACGACGGCTACAAGCACGTGGCCGACGACGACCTGCACCCGGCCGAGACGGTCGAGGAAAAGATCTCGCTGTCCGAACGCTTCGGCCTGTGGCTGTCGTTCTATCCGTTCCGGCAGGACGACTACCTGGACATCGTCGGCCACTGGCTGCAAAGCTTCGGCTGCACGCCGGAGCAGATCGCGGCCGCGCGCGGCGACGCGCTGCGCTGGGCACTGGGCCGCGGCTCGCGCTCGGGCCGCGTCGCGTGGCAGTTCGCCAAGGACTACGCCGGCAAGCTGCCGCCGGCGTCGTTGCCGTCGCAGGAACAGGTCGATGTCTAAAAAGCCTGTCGATGTGGCCGTGGGCGTGTTGATGCGCCCGAACGGCGACGTGCTGCTCGGCCAGCGTCCGGAAGGCAAGCCGTACGCCGGCTACTGGGAATTCCCGGGTGGGAAGGTCGAGCCGGGCGAGGATATCTTCCACGCGCTGCAGCGCGAGTTCGTCGAGGAACTGGGCGTGAAAGTCATCTCGGCCGCGCCCTGGTGCTGCGTCGAGCACGTGTACGAGCATGCGCACGTGCGGCTGTATTTCTACATCAGCCGCGAGTGGGAAGGCGAGCCGCAAAGCCTGGAAGGGCAGGCGTTTGCGTGGCAGGGAGCGTATGCGGTCAGTCCGCTGCTGCCGGCCACGATTCCGTTGCTGGAGTGGCTGGATCAGGTGAGGTATGCGGGGCGGGACGGCGCGGCCTGAGCTCCGTGAGGCCAAGTCATCCTGAGGCTGACTTGGCCGGTGGCGGCACGCTTACGCCAGCCAGTGGATCACCGCGTCACCGCGCGCGGCCGCATCCGCGTAAAACTGCTGCAACGTCGGGAAGAACGCCTGCAAATATTCCAGTTCTTCGTCGCCATCCCGGTCCCAGATTGCCGGATAAATGTCCTTCTCCTGCATGTCTTGCGGATCGAATCGCTGTGCAAGGATCTCCGGCGTAAGCGTGGCCAGTGCCTGCGCGACAGTCTTGACTTCGTCTGCAGTCAGATAGCGCGGCGGTCCATAATCGAATTCCGGACCGATCTCGGTTCCGCCGAGAATGGCCAATGACAACGGCGGCGTGCCATCTTCGGCATCACCCGTGAGCAGGTAATGCAGGCCATGCCAGGCCTTGTCCAGGTCCATGGAATTCGGCGGTTCACTATCGTCGTCCGGATACAGCAGTTCCTCCACCTTGTCAGGGTCTTCCAGCAATTGTCCTAATGTCTGCTGTGGAATCGAAGTGAAAAAAGCAGCAATGCCCACGGATGGCTCCTTGTTGGTTTGCGGGAAACTTCACAAGCAGTGTACGCAGGGACTGCCAGTTTGACAAATTAACTTGCCCGTTCATCTTTCCTCCGATTACTGCCGTCTGATCCGCCCTGCCACGTGTCCAGTTACCTCGCCCACATGTGGCCGCTCCCGCAGGAGTAGCCACGCTAGCCAGTCAGGTCCGCGCGCTTCCCAAGAGCACACTGTCGGAAAACATTACAACACGGCTCAGGCAGTTCAGGACAAGTTCGTTAAGTAATTGAACAGAAAGAGAATTTCCTATGGGTATGATTATTGCTATAGATTCAGGAACAATTCTAACAACTCATCGGGATTCAATATGTACAAGAAGTTTCTTGCCCTCGCCGTTGGCGCCATGCTTTCCATGAGCGCCTCAGCAACCATAACCTACACGCAGTATGACTTCGGCAACCAGGATATCTCGGGTTGGTTCGTACAACGCGACGACAATAAGGCCATCGCGAATTATCGTATCGAAGTGCATGGCCAATACGTCAGCGCAAGGTTCCACCCCTTCGGACCAGAGTCGAACATCGTCTCAGCGAACATCACGCATACTGGCGACGGCCCGACGAGTTTTGTGCTTTTCGATACGCTGAATGAGGTGTACATGGAAACGCTTCGGGTTACGTTCGAAAGTGGAACGATGGGTTATTCGGCCTTTTACGAACAACGGATCAACCCAGGCTATTCCGGACCCAACTACGATACCCATAACGCCGTGGTCAGTGCGTTCGCAGGCGTCATGAAGGGCACCGTGAGTTCTGCCATGGCGCTTGAGATGAACTCGTACGGCGGCTATATCGACGGAATCAATCCAATTGTTCCAACGCATCGTGTACCGGAGCCCGCGACTCTTGGCTTGCTCGCTATCGGCGCCGTGGGCGCAGCTGGCGCAGCGCGTCGCCGAAAAATTTCTCGGTAAGTCCTGCGGCGTTGCGCCGGCATGCCATGCACTTTCATGGCAACGCATGCGCACGCTGGGAGCCCGAATTACTTGATGATAAGGCGTGTTGCAATGCAGTTCTCAATGAAGTTTAAGGCCGTCCTCCTGAATAAGGTTATTGGTACGTTTTTGGTCGTGTTGTCGTGCTTTTGCTATTCTGGACTAGCCAGTGCCGGGCAAATTATTTGGGAATTTTCGTCTGTTCAATATGACGATTATCAGCACCTGCTGTCTCCCATTGCCCACGGCCTGTTAACTACCGAAGATGTGCAAAGCGTGGACGGCCATTTCAAGGTCGCCGGCATCTCTGGATATTATGGGAATGATCAAATCATTGGTCTGGCCAGCCGGTCCAGCAGACCTTGGGATCCGTCGTTCCCGCTGCCGGACAATTCGGTAAGCGTCAACGCACAGGATTTAACTGGTGGCTGCCAGCCAACTGGTGGCCCGATGTACGATTCTCAGCCGCACTTTTCATGCGCTGGTTTATCCTTTCAAACACAGATAGGAACCGTAAATCTTGTGTTCGGCGGCGCAGCGCCGTTTGTCCATGGCTATCAGGATGAGTGGATCATGGCGCATCATACGATAAGCCGGATAGCATCAATACCGGAGCCGAGTTCGTTAAGTATGTTGCTGCTCGGTATAGTCGGTTGCGCCTTGTTACGTGCAAAAAGGGATGACCTGGAGGGGGAAACTTCTTGACGCGGTAAGCGGAGCTTGGCTCGGTCTCACAGGGGGTGCCGCTAGCAGTCTCTGGTATTACTGCTATCAATAAGAACGGACGCCGCGTCAGCGTCCTCTTTCCTCCCTGATCCGCGCTGCCCGCCGCCCGGTCCGCTCCGCCGCCGCATCCAGGTCCTCGGTGGTGCGCACCCGCCCGCCACGCATGCGCGACGGCCACCATTCGCACAAGTCGCACCCGCAGCTGGCCATGTCGAACGCGGTATCGGCGGATAGACAGCCGCCGTGCCCGTCGCAGGGCAGGTCACACGGCCCGTCGCACGCAGGCACGTCGCAAAAGCCGCGCTGATACTTCAACCGTGGATGCAGTGGCGCCGACGCACGCACACGTCCGTGCACGTGCCCACATAATTCAAGACGCCGCTGCAACAGCCCGAGCCCGCGCGCGAGCCCGAAGCGCTCGATGACGGCATACCCATACGCCGAGCAGCTGGCCCCGCCCGTGGCGATGCGCAGCGCACACGAAAACCCCTTGTGCGGCGAAATGCGGCGTTGATAAAAGCGGATCGCGGCCAGCGCCAGCGCGGCGGCCGCCTTCATGTATGGAGGATGCGCCCGCCCGCGAACGACCAGTTTTCCCAGTTCGTTTCCTTGAACACGACCATCACGTTCTCCGGATCGAAGCCGCCTGCGCGCAGGTGGTCCATCAGCTCGGCCAGCAGCTTCTTCTTGACCTTCACGCTGCGCCCGACCGACCACAGGATCTCGATCAGCACGAAGTCGTCCGTGCGCATCGTCTGGACATCGGGGTAGTGGCTGTCGAAGCGGAAGTCGGCGGCGTCGAGTTCGAGCACGCGCTGGAATCTGTCCGTGTCGGGCACGCCGGTCGCGACGAGCGCGGCGTGGACGGCGGCAAACACCTTGTCCTTGAATTCGGCAGTCTTGGGCTTGCGGACGGTGAGCGTGACGAACGGCATGCGAAGCCCTCCTGGATAAGCGGTTATTCCTTCGAGACGGAATCCTCGTCGGCGTCGCCCGGCGGTGCGCCGGGGATGGTGTATTTCTCTTCGGCCCAGGCACCCAGGTCGATTTGCTTGCAGCGTTCGGAACAGAAGGGACGGTACTTGTTTTCCGGCGTCCATTCGATTTTCTTGCCGCAGGTGGGGCAGGATACGACGGTCATGATGTGCTTCTAAAAATCGTGATCAGAAATTGCAGAGCGTGAGCTCGAACGGGATGTCTTCTTCCAGCGGCTTCGGCTTCAGGTCGCCGCCCTGCGTGGTGAAGCGTACCCACAGCATGTATTTGTTGGCCGAGATCTCGGGGATCGCGCCGAGGGACTCGTCCACCGACAGGCGCAGCATCTGGTAGACCTTTCCCTGCAGCATTTGCTGGTAGCTGCCCGACGTGGCGATCATCTTGACGGGACTGCCGGAGTCGCGCAGCAGGCGCAGCACGAGGGCCAGCGCCTCGAACAGCGGGGCCAGCGGGGCAAACCAGTTCATGATGTCGGCGTGGCGCTGTCCGGCCGGGCGCCGCTGCCATGCATGGTAAGAGGGCAGATCGAATTCGCAGGCACCGCCGGGGATGATCGTGCGGCCGCGGATGCTCATCAGCCATTCGTTGTCGCGCACGTTCTGCCCCGTCTTGCCCTGGGCGTTGACGAGGGCATTGCTGACGGTGTCCAGCTCGGCCAGCACGGCGTCGAGCATGTCCTTGGCGACGGCGGGATTGCTGCGGTAGTTGAGCAGGCTCTGTTTCTGGCGCTCGAGTTCCTGCAGCAGGTCGGACTTCAGGTCGGCGCGGCCCGCCACTTCCAGCATGTCGAAAATCGTCGCGAGCGCAACGTGATGCTGCAACGGATGTTCCTGCGCCACAAAGAATTTGAACTTCTCGTACAGGTCTTCCAGCCGCAACAACGTGCGTATCCGCTCGTTGAATGGGTATTCGTAGACGATCAAAATGACATCCTTATGAATGTAGGCTGGCTGGCAACCACGTGATTCTGAACCATCATGCACAAAATTACAAACGCTGGCTTGACTGTTCAGCCAATCTTGCCGCTTCGTCAAGATAAAACCGGTGCAGGCGTTCGACTTGCGGCAACAGCGCGTCGATGCCAGCGTCGTTGACGATCACGTCATCCGCTTCTTCCAGGCGGCGCGCACGTGTCACCTGGGCCGCCATGATGGCGCGTACCTGATCTTCCGCGAGGCCATTTCTCGCCATCACGCGCGCAACCTGTGTGGCTTCGGAACAGTCGATCGCGAGCACGCGCGCCACGCGCTCGCGCCACGTGCCCGATTCGATCAGCAGGGGCACGACGAAGATCGTATAGGGGCCGTCCGCGAGCAGGGCGGCGGCGGCCGTCGCTTCCCGGATGCGCGGGTGGAGGATGGCTTCCAGGCGGGTGCGTGCGCCCGGGTCGGAGAAGACGAGGGCGCGCATCTTCGCGCGGTCGAGCGCGCCGTCCGGCGTCGCGTAATCGGGGCCGAATTCGGCGACCAGCGCGGGCATCGCGGCGCCGTGCGGGGCCGTCAGGCCGTGGGCGATGGCGTCCGTGTCGATGATGGCGGCGCCGCGCGCGGCGAACAGGTCGGCCACGGTCGTCTTGCCGCAGCCGATGCCGCCGGTGAGGCCCACCGCATAACGTGGGGCGGTTGTCTCCATGCGATCCTCGGGCCCGGCCGCCAGGCTAGACCAGGAAACCCTGCGCGTAGCGGGTGAGTGGTGTTCCGTACAAGAGTGCGATCATACCAGCCGCCGCGAGATACGGTCCGAAGGGGATCGGATTATTGCGGTCGCGCCGCGCGAACACGATCAGCGAAATGCCGACGAGGGCGCCGACGACGGACGACAGGATGATGATGGTCGGCAGCATCGCCCAGCCCATCCAGGCACCCAGCGCGGCCAGCAGCTTGAAGTCGCCGTAGCCCATGCCTTCCTTGCCTGTGACGAGCTTGAACAGCCAGTACACGGCCCACAACGACACATAGCCGGCCATCGCGCCGATGACGGCGTCGCGCAGCGGGACGATGGTGCCGTTCAGGTTGATGAGCAGGCCTAGCCACAGCAGCGGATAGGTGAGGTCGTCGGGCAGCGTCTTCGTGTCGTAGTCGATCAGCGTCATCGCGATCAGGAAGTAGGTGAAGGCGAGACCGGCCAGGCCCAGCCAGCCACTGCCGAGATTCCAGACGAGCACGGCCGACAGGAGCCCCGTGGCGGCTTCGACGACCGGATAACGCGCCGAGATCGGTGCCTTGCAGGCGCTGCATTTCCCGCGCAACAACAGCCAACTGACGATGGGAATGTTTTCCAGCGCCGAGATCCGGTGTCCGCAATGGGGGCAGGCGGAGCGGGGCACCATCAGGTTGAAGCGATCCTGGTGCGGCAGTTCCTTGCCCGCCTCGTGCGCGATGTAGTTGTCGAGTTCGCGCTGCGCCATCACGGGCAGGCGGTACACGACCACGTTCAGGAAGCTGCCGATCAAGAGGCCGAACAGGGCAGCGGCAAGCGTCGCGGCAAGGGTCGCCGGGGCGGCGAAGAGCAGGATATCCGGTGGCATGGGGGCTATGGGTAGTTGATTCCGTGAGTCAACTATTCTAGGGGTTTTCCCGTCGTTTGGGCAGCATCGCGCGGCACGGCGCGCACGGTTCCGGTCTTGTGTTGCATGTCCGCCCCTATCGGTTCTGATGTTTTACTGCCATCGTGTGGTCGCTAGACTGGGTTTCCCAACCATCGAAAGGATCATCATGAAACTCGAGCATCTCCTCGGTGTGACCCTGTGTGCATTGTTGCCGTTCGGCGCGGCCCACGGCGCCGGACCGGCGCCCCAGAAGGAAGTCGTCGCAAGCAAGGAGGCGCCGGCCGCGGTCGGCCCGTATTCGCAGGCGATACGGGCCGGTAGCATGGTGTTCCTGGCGGGGCAGATCCCGATCGATCCAAAGACCGGGCAGGTCAACCAGGGAACCATCGAGGCGCAGACGGCGCAGGTGATGGACAACCTGAAGGCGGTGCTCGCCGCCGCCGGGATGACGCTCGATAACGTCGTGTCGACGACGGTGTACGTGAAGGACCTGAACGACTTCACGAAGCTGAACACCGTCTACGGCACATACTTCAAGGATAGGCCGCCGGCCCGCGCCACGGTGCAGGTCCAGCGCCTGCCGAAGGATGCGGCGGTGGAGATCTCGGCCATCGCCGTGCCCTGACGCGGCTGCCCGCGCCGTCATGCCGCCTGCAATTGCGTCAACCGGTCGAACAGGCGGCCGAGCGGCATCGGACGGCCCGGCAGATAGCCCTGGACGAGCGGACAGCCGAACTGGCGCAGATACCCCAGCTGGGCGTCCGTCTCGATGCCCTCGGCGATCACCTTCAGCTTCATGTGGCGGCCGAGGTCGAGGATCGAGCGCACGATCGCGCAGTCGTCGCGGTCGAATGGCACGCCGGACATGAACAGGCGGTCGATCTTGAGCGAGTCGATGGGCAGGTTCTTCAGCATCGACAGCGACGAATAGCCCATGCCGAAATCGTCCAGCCCGATCCCGAAGCCGCGCCGGCGCAGCTCGTGCATGATGGCGATCGACTTGTCCGCGTGCTTCATCACGACGCCCTCGGTCAGTTCGAGGCAGATGAGGCGCGGGTCGACGCCGGCGGCGGCCGTCAGGGCCACCAGCCGGTCCGGCAGGCCGGCCTCGATGAATTCCGGCGCCGCCATGTTGACGTGCATCCGCACGCCATCGATGCCGGCCGCGCGCATGCGCGCGAGGTCGCGGCAGACCTGGCGCATGACCCAGCGGCCGATGTCGACGATCAGGCGGCTCTGTTCCGCCATCGGGATGAAAACGGCGGGCGACACGATCTCGCCGCCCGGCCGGCGCCAGCGGATCAGCGCTTCGAGGGCTTCGATTTCCGTGCCGCTGCTGGTGCAGATCGGCTGGTATTCGAGGAAGAATTCGTCGCGCCGGATCGCGTAGTGCAGGTCGGTCAGCAGCGCCATCCGGCGGCCGGCCTCGTCCGCCTCGCCGTCGGCGCTGAAGCGGCTGGCCAGGTTGCGGCCATTGCGCTTGCTCGTGTACATGGCGGCATCGGCCGCGTGCAGCAGTTCGCGCGTGCAGCCGCCGTGCTCGGGATAGGTGCTGATGCCGATGCTGGCCGACACGGTGAGCCGATGCTCGCGGTAGACGAAGGGCCGGCGTGCCGCGTCCAGCACGGCCTCCGCGATGGCTTCCAGTTCGTCCGGCGCAGCGCCGGGCGTGGACAGCAGCGCGAATTCGTCCCCGCCCAGGCGACCGATGCTCCAGCCGGCCGGCGCCAGTGCGCGCAGGCGCCGCGCGAATTCCGTCAGCACGACGTTGCCGGCTTCGTGGCCGAACGCGTCGTTGATCGGCTTGAACTGGTCGAGGTCGACGAACAGCACGCCGAACGATTGCCCGAGCGGCACGTCGCGGCACAGCCGGTCGATCTGGTCGTAGAAATGGGCGCGGTTGGCCAGGCCCGTCATCTCGTCGGTCTGGGCGCGCACGCGGATGCGCTCCTGCTGCGTCATGCGTTCGAAGGCCTGGGCGATCATCGCCGAGATCGACTTGGCGAGCCCGGGCAGCTGGGCGTCGGGCTGGCGCAGCTGCGCGCTGAAGAATTCGAGCACGCCGGGTCGCACGAGGCGGCCGTCCGAGGCGACGAAGGTCACGGGAAAGAAATAGGCCGACTGCAGGCCGCAGGCGCGCGCCTCGTCCGTGCGCAGCAGTTCGGGGGTGCCGCTGACGTCTTCGAGCCAGCGCGCCTCGCCCGCGGCCCAGACGGCGCCGACGAGTCCCTCGGCGGTCGTCACATGGATGCGTGCGCTCGCCTGGCGGAACGGCGCCAGCGCCTGGCGGGGAGCCTGCCAGGAATAGCGGCAGCGCAGCAGCCCGTCCTCGTCCGCGTTCTCTTCGAACGCCCAGAACGCGCCCCATTCCCAGCCCAGCTCCTCGCAGACGAGGCGCAGGATCTTGACGATGGCGTCGTCGATGCTGTCGGTGCCGACGAGGTATTGCGTGAGCGTGAAATTGAAGCGTTCGCGCGCCGCCGCGTTGCGGGCGGCCGTGATGTCGAGCAGGATGCCGCAGGCGACCGTGTCGGCATCGGGCGTGTCGATTTGCTGCAGGCGCAGCCAGCGCAGTCCGTGGCCGTCCAGCCGCACGCGGAATTCGCAGTCGACGCCGTCGTCGCCGGCCATGATGCGGTCGAAGACGACGCGGACGGCCGCGCGGTCTTCCGGCTCGACGCGCTCGAGGCAGGCCGCAAGCGAGGGATGCGCTTCGATGCCGAGCAGGCCGGCCGCCACCGCCGACAGCGCGACGCGGCGGCCGCTGCGGTCGAGCCACCAGCGGCCGAGTCCGGCAACATGGTCGCCCGTATCGAAGCGTCCGGCCGCGTCGAGCGCCTCGTACCACTCGGTATGCGCCGAATGGAAAGTCATGTTGATGTTCTGGATAGTCATGAGTGCGACGAATGAATTCGGGGTCTGCACCAGAACCGGACGGGTTGGCCCGATTTGCACCAAGGAAGAGCGTCCGTGTGGGACCGCCCCGTCGCGTCCGCCCGCGGATCGCGCCGGACGCCCTCGTTGCCATCGTGGTGTTGGTTTACATAAGGCAATGCAATTTGCGTGCCGGTCACTTGTGTAACTGTTCAGAACCTGTGCACGTGGCGGCGCCGGGCGCACGCCGGAACAGCCAGAAGTGTTCATGGCGCTCCGCCGGGCGGGCGCCGTCCCACACCGGTTGCCAGGTTGCGTCGTCGCTGCAATGGGGCAGCTGGTGGGTCGCGCTTTCCAGCAGGATCAGCGTGCAGCGCGACGACGGCCGCACGTCGAGCCGCTCGGTGACGATGCCATCGTAGTAATGCAGCATCGCGCGTTCGCTCTCTTCGAGGCCATAGCTGGCGAGGCAGGGCGTGCCGGGGCCGAGCGCGCGCTGCAGCGAATGAAACACCTGCCGGAAGGATTTGACGTCGTCGATCCACGGCATGAACAGCGTCGCCAGCAGGCACCAGCACAGTATGATGCCGACGACCCAGGTCTGTAGCGCCGCCTGGCGTGGACGGACCAGGAACATGAGCCACGCGGCGCCGGCCGTCGCGGCGGCGGCGCAGGCGAGCCGCACGGCGTCGAGGTGCCGGTCGGGATGCGGCGCCAACTGGATGGCCAGCGCATGCACGCCCAGCGGATCGGGCGTGGCGACGATATACCCCCACGTGAGCCAGATCAGCAGCGCGACGCCGCCGAACAGCAGGCGCGCGCTCCAGCACCACGCGGCCTCCACGCGCGGCGCGAGCGTCAGCGCGGTGTGCGCGCCGAGCAGTGCCAGCGGGGGCAGCAGGGGCAGCGCGTAGCCGCCGCGCGCCGAGGCCGAGGCGACCAGCACGCCGAGGACGGATGCCGCGAGGACGGCGGCCGATTGCAGGCACTCGTCGGTGCGCAGCGCGCCGCGCGCGCGCCACAGCGCGGCCAGCGCGAGCGGCCCGGCCGGGAGCGCAATCCAGGGCAGGTTGCGCGACCAGAACCAGTGGTCGTGCGGGGCGCCGAGCAGCGGTACGGAAAAGCCGACGAAACGCCCGATATTGTTCAGCCAGAACCAGTCATGGAACAGCGCGGGCGAGCGCAGCCACAGCATGACCGGCCACAGCGTCAGCCAGGGCAGCGCGGCCAGCAGCGCGACGAGCAGCGTGCGCGCGTAGGCGCGCGTGCGCCAGCGCGCGAAGCACAGCGGCAGCAGCAGCGCGGCCAGGCCGAACACGCCGGGCGCCAATAAACCCTTGCCGAGGAAGCCGATGCCGATACCGGTCCCGACCTGCAGCCCGCTGGCGACGGGTCGCGTGCGCCAATACGGCAGGCCCGCCATGCCGACCGCGATCCCGGCGAGCAGCGCCAGATCGGTCAGCATCAGGTGCGCATAGCCTTGCAGCCCGAGGCAGGCGAGCAGCACGAACACGGTCGTGCGGCCGAACTGCGCGTCCACCCAGCGCCGGCCGCACTGGGCCATGGCGGCGCAGGTCAGCAGGACGAAAAAGCCGACGGCCAGGCGCGCGCCATCGTGCTGTGCGAGCACGGGCGCGGTCGCCGTCGCCAGCGCGCCCGCCACCCAGTAGAACAGCGGGGGCTTTTCCATGAACGTTTCGCCCGCCACGCGCGGCACGACGGCGTCACCCGTGGCCAGCATGTTGTGCACGATGTCCATGATGTACGCCTCGTCCTGCTTCCACGGCGCGTGACCGACCAGCCCCGGCAGGGCATACAGGGCGAGAACGACGAGGAAGGCCAGTGTGCGGGTGCCGAGCACGAAGCGGCGCTCGAGGCGCGGCCCGATCGCCTGCGCATCGTCGGGCGCGGGTGGCGCTGTCCGGGTCCGCAGCGCGACGAGGTCGTCGAGTTCGGGCGGCGTGTTGGTCATGGCGGTCGTCCCGGTCGGATGCAATTCCGGTAGAACGGTAGATATGCTAACGCTGTAGACAGGATATGACGCAGACGCAACTAAGCGCAATGCTCACGCACTTCCAGATGGGCATCGGGCAGTTCCGGTCATCCGTATTGACTTCATGCCGAAGGATAGCTCTGCGGGACGTGCGCACACGTTACGGAGGGAATCTGTAGCCCGGCATCGCGCCGGTGATGGATGCGACGCCGGATGGATGGGGAAATTCGGGGAGCGAACCGGTCGTCAGAAATGCAGTGCACCGCGCGAACGGCGGCTGAGTGGCCGGCGCAGCGGCACCTTGCGGTCGGACAGCTTCCTGGCCACGAACTTTTCCAGTTTCGGGAAGGTCAGCGAGCGCTCTCCGCAATCACTGCAAAGGATGTGCTCGCTGCCCCACAAGAGCCGCATCAGGGGAGTACGCGCGATCCGGCGTACGCAGGTGGAACCGCATTCGGGGCAGGGGGCCATGGCAATAACGAATCGATTAAGAAAAGGACAATCCAATCCACCTTAGCAGGTACTGCCCGCATGCACAGTGCGTTAGCGCACGTAACGCGCCGACCGGAGGATTCGCGGAGGGTGGGAATGTGTGTGTATTCGGCAATCGTTGACTGATAGAATGTTTGGTTTTTCCTTGGAATTATTAACCATGTTTCGACGTATCTCGATGTTGACTGCGTGCGCTGTGTTGCTTGCGGCATGCGGTGGCGGTGGGGGTGGCACTGCCAGCAGTTCTCCCCAGCCAGGACCGGCGTTGGCCTTCGCGGCGTCGACCCCGGCGGACGGCACGACCGCAGTTGCCCGCAACACGACATTCAGTGCGAGTTTCAATCGTGCGGTGGCGCCCGCATCGGTGACCGCCAGCAGCGCCAGGCTGCTCGGGCCTGAAGGCAATGCGATTCCCGTTGCCGTCAGTGTCAGCGGATCGGATATCGGCTTCACTGCCCCTCTGGGCTTGCCGGGCAACACTGCTTACCGTGTCGAGCTCGCGGCGTCGATTGCCGACACCAGGGGAAGCACGCTGGGAAATGCCGTCTCCAGGACGTTTACGACTGCTGCCCAATCATGGCAAGCGACCGCGACCGAGATGAGCTCGCTCACGTATTGGTCCGGCCGTACGTCGCCACTCGTGCGGGCGGACCGTGACGGTAACGTGATGGTCGTCTGGAGGGATCGGCCGTCGCACATCGATACGATTTTCGCGTCACGCCTGGACGCCAGGACCGGGACATGGGGCGCACCCGCCACGGTCGCCGTGGCCGATGCGATCAGCAGCTTCGGCGGCTTGTCCATGACGACCGGTGCCAAAGGCGATGTCTACGTGACCTGGACGGAAACTCTCGCGGGCACACAAGCGGTCCGGATGCAGCGCTATGACCCGGGCAGCGGCAAATGGAGCGCGCTTCCTGCCGTCACGGCACCTGTGAACGGCGTCTCGGCCAGCCTGATCACGGATGCGGCCGGCAACCTCACGGCGATCGTCAATAACCTCGGCATCTACGCCGTCCGCTTCGACACTGCCGCCCAGGCCTGGGCAGCGCCGGTACGGCTCGATGCGCCCGACCATCCGGCCACGAACGCGACGAATGTGACCGCGGCCGCCGACGGCAAGGGCGGCCTGCTGGTCGGCTGGATACAGGACACGGCCGACGGACGCGCCCTCGTCGTGACCCGGAACGGCGGTGCTAACTGGTCCACCCCACAACAGATCGACAGCAGCGTAGGTATCTTCTCGCTGGCAGTCAACGACGGCGGCAATGCGATCCTCAGCTGGGCCCACGATAACGGCACCACCGTGGCGGCGACCGTGATGGCGTCCATCTACCAGCCTGCTGCCGGCACATGGAGCACGGCGATGCGGCTCGACCAGGCAGACCCGGCCCTCGGCGCTTACAACCCAAAGGCTGTCGTCGATGCCGCAGGTGTGCCTACCGTGATCTTTTGGCAAGACCAAGGGACGTTTGCCAGCCGCTACAACCCCGCGAACGGGACGTGGTCGACTCCGCAGCGCGCAGGTGAGCGTAATAATCGCGGTGAATTTGCCGTCCTCGTCGACGCGGCCGGTAATGTGATGGTCGTGCAGGAGCACGACGACGGGAATGCGATCCTCGCGATCCAGTATCTGTTGGCGGATGGTCAATGGCATGTCAACACCATCAGCCAGCCTCCGTCGGGCAACACCCTGGTTGTGAATTTGCCTTCCGCGACCATCGATGCGGGCGGTACCGTGACCGCCGCCTGGTATGCTTTGAACACGGTCGATGGGGCGGCCTCGGTCAACCGGTTCAAATAATGCTCCAGGCCCCCAGCCGGGGCCGTTACGTGTTCCCGTCCAGGCCTCAAGCCTGGACGGGAACGTGATCAGACCACCGACCCCAGCTTAAAGATCGGCAAATACATCGCCACGACGAGACCACCGATCAGCACCCCGAGGATGACCATGATCATGGGTTCCATCAGCGACGCCAGCGACTTGACGGCCTCGTCCACTTCTTCCTCGTAGAAGTCGGCCACCTTGCCCAGCATGCCGTCCAGCGCGCCGGATTCCTCGCCGATCGCGACCATTTGCGTGACCATGTTCGGGAAGACATTGGCGTTCTGCATTGCGGCCGTCAGGCTCGTGCCCGTGCTGACCTCGGTCTGGATTTTCTTCGTCGCCTCAAGGTAGACGTTGTTGCCGGATGCGCCGCCGACGGAGTCCAGCGCTTCCACGAGCGGCACGCCGGCCGCGAACATCGTCGCCAGCGTGCGCGTCCAGCGGGCGATCGTCGCCTTGCGGATGACCGCGCCGAACACCGGCAGGCGCAGCAGGATGCGGTCCATCGTCTGTTGCATCTTGAGCGAGCGGCGCCATGCCTGGAAGAAGAAGTACAGCGCGAAGAAGATCGAGGGGAAGATAATCCACGCCCATTGCACGACGAAGTCTGAGATAGCCATCACGATCAGGGTCGGGGCCGGCAGGTCCGCGCCGAAGCTGGCGAACACGGACTTGAACGCAGGTACCACCCAGATCATGATCACGGCCGTCACGATGAAGGCGATGCCGAGGATCGAGCACGGGTACATCAGCGCACCCTTGATCTTGCTCTTCAGCGCCAGCGTCTTTTCCTTGTAGATCGCGAGGCGGGTCAGCAGGTCTTCGAGGATACCGGCCTGCTCGCCGGCGCCGACGAGGTTGCAGAACAGCGGGTCGAAGTACAGCGGATATTTGCGGAAGGCGTTGTTCAGGCTGGTGCCCGTCTCGATGTCGGCGCGCAGGTCCATGATGAGCTTGGCCATCGACGGGTTCGCATGGCCCTTGCCGACGATGTCGAACGATTGCAGCAGCGGCACGCCGGCCTTCATCATCGTGGCCAACTGGCGCGTGAACAGTGTGAGGTCCTTGTCCTGGATCTTCTTGCCGCTGCGGTAGGCCTTCTTCTTGACCTTGGTCACCATGATGCCCTGGCGGCGCAGGGTCACGTTGACGATGGTCTCGCCGCCGGCGCGCATCTCGCCGCGCACGGTCTTGCCGTTCTTGTCCTTGCCTTCCCAGGCGAAGACATGTTCCTTGATTTTCGCGCTGGCGCCGCTGCGCGGCCGGGCCGATGTGGTTGCCATGTTGGATCCTTATTCGTTCGTGCAGCCGAGCACTTCTTCAAGGCTCGTGAGGCCTTGCTTCACCTTCATGAGGCCGGAGCGGCGCAGCGAGTTCACACCTTCGGCCTCGGCCTGGGCGGCGATCTCCATCGCGTTGCCATTCGCCAGGATCAATGCCTCGATCGCCGGCGTGATCGGCATGATCTGGTAGATGCCCACGCGGCCCTTGTAGCCGGAGCCGAGGCAGCGCTCGCAGCCGACGGGGCCGTAGGGTTTCCAGTCGCTGTCCAGGTCGCTGTCGCGGAAGCCCGCCGCCTTCAGCGTGTCGCGCTGGATATCGAGCGGCTGCTTGCACGTGCACAGGCGGCGCGCGAGGCGCTGTGCCGTGATCAGGATGACGGACGAGGCGATGTTGAACGGTGCCACGCCCATGTTCATCAGGCGGGTCAGGGTGGACGGCGCGTCATTCGTGTGCAGGGTGGAAAACACCATGTGGCCCGTCTGCGCGGCCTTGATCGCGATGTCGGCCGTTTCCAGGTCGCGGATCTCGCCGACCATGATGATGTCCGGATCCTGGCGCAGGAATGCCTTCAGCGCGACGGGGAAGGTCAGGCCGGCCTTTTCGTTGACGTTGACCTGGTTCACGCCGGGCAGGTTGATCTCGGCCGGGTCTTCCGCCGTCGAGATATTGATGCCGGGCTTGTTCAACAGGTTCAGGCAACTGTACAGCGACACGGTTTTACCGGAGCCCGTCGGGCCCGTCACGAGCACCATGCCGTACGGGCGCGTGATCGCGTCGATCAGCAGGGCCTTCTGGTCCGGATCGTAGCCGAGCGAGTCGATGCCCATCTGGGCCTGCGTCGCGTCGAGGATACGCATGACCGTCTTTTCGCCGAACAGGGTCGGCAGCGTGCTGACGCGGAAGTCGATGGTCTTCGTGGGCGACAGCACGAGGCGCATGCGGCCGTCCTGCGGGACGCGCTTTTCCGAGATGTCGAGCTTGGCCAGCACCTTGATGCGCGAGACGAGCTTGTCGCGGATCGACAGCGGCGGGGCCAGGTGGTCGCGCAGCACGCCGTCCACGCGCAGGCGGATGCGGTACTGCTTTTCGTACGGCTCGAAGTGGATGTCCGACGCGCCCAGCGTGATCGCGTCCATCAGCACCTTGTTGAGGAAGCGCACGATCGGTGCGTCCTCGACTTCCGTGGCGGCCGCGTCCGGCATCTGCGTCTGCGGCGCTTCCTCGGCGAATTCGATGTCGCCTTCTTCTCCGACCAGTTCGCTCAAGTCCTGCTCGGCGCTCTTGGCGATATTCGCCAGCAAAGCGAGCAGGGTGTCGTGGGCGACGATCACCGGTTCCACCGTCGATTCGCTCTGGAACTTGATCTGGTCCAGCGCCTGGGTATTCGTCGGGTCCGACAGCGCCACGGACATCTTGTTGCCGCGCCGCGCCAGCGCGATGACGCGCTGGGCCTGCATCAGTTTCGGGTCGATGGCATTGACGGGCAGCGCATCGAGACTGAACGTGCCGAGGTCGAGCAGCGGGTAGCCGAAGGTTTCGGCACAGAAGGCGGCCAGGGAGCGGGCATCGATCGCGCTGCTGCCGAGCAAGGTGTCGATGAAGCCTACCTTGTCGGCGCTCGCCTTCTTTTGTAGCGAGTCCGCTTGAGGTAGCGTCAGCCGTCCGGCCTGCACCAGCGCACGCGCCAGCCCGGGCAGCGCCGTGCCTGGGGTGGTGTTGGGGAGGACTGCTGCCATAGTGGTTACGGTCGGAAGGACGACAAGGAGCCGGGCAGGATGAACAGCCCCGGCGGACGTTCTCGATGATGCCCGCAGGCATCAAATCGGTCAAGAGTTTGTCGTACGGAAAGATGCATGCATACCACGCCGGCGAATTGGCATGTAACCAACACGCAATGTCGGATGATCAACATCATTATTCCTCGTGCAAGATCAAGGGCTTACCGCCGGTTCATGACCGGCGGCGCATTGCGGTCAACCCAGGATCAGGCTGCCAGCCAGCGTTTGACCGCGACCGGGCGCAACAGTTTCACGACCTTGATGGCCTGGTTCTGCACCTGCACGACTTCGATCACACATTGGCCGATCTTGAGGGAGATGGGAGCTTCCGGAATGTCCTGCAGCAGTTCCAGCAGCAGCCCATTGACGGTCTTCGGCCCGTCGAGGGGCAGGTCGAGGCCAAGCTTCTTGTTGATGTCGCGCAGCGGCGTCGTGCCTTCGAGCAGGCATTCACCCTGGGCATTCCACGCCATCGCATCGGTGCGGGTGGCGCCCGGCGACGACGTGGTGAAGTCGCCGATCATTTCCTCGATGATGTCCTCGAGGGTGACGAGACCCTGTACTTCACCGTATTCGTCGACGATGATGCCCAGGCGTTCCTTGTTTTCCTGGAAATACTGGAGCTGGGTGAAGACGCCGGTGTCCTGCGGAATGAAATAGGGCTCTGTTAACAGTTCGCGGAAGTGGTCGACCGTGAGATCGTCCGCTTCGTTCAACAACGCGACGGCCTTGCGTACATGCAGGATGCCGACGATGCGGTTGATCTCGCCCTCGTACACGGGCAGCTTGTTGTGGTAGCACGTGGTCAACTCGGCCTTGACGGCATCGACGGGCAACGCGAGGTTCAGCGCCTCGATCTGGCTGCGCGGCGTCATGATGTCCTCGACGGAGATCTTTTCCAGCTCGAACAGGTTCAGCAGGATGCTCTTGTGCTTCTGCGGAATATAGCTGCCCGCTTCCAGCACGACGGAGCGCAGTTCTTCCGGCGACAGGCGCTGCTGGGCATCCGCATGACCCATGCCCGCGCGGCGGATGCGCAGCAGGCGCAGCAGGCCGTTCACGAACAGGTTGACGAACCAGATCGCCGGCTTCGCCACCTTCATCAGGGGACGCAGCACGAAACTGGAGCCGAGCGAGATGCGCTCGGGATACGTTGCGCCGATGATCTTGGGCGCGATTTCCGCGAACACAATCAGGAGAAAAGCGACGACGGCCGTGGCGATCGTGATCACGCTTTCCTCGTGGCCGAAGAACAGGATGGCGATCGCGGTGACGAGCGCCGTCGCCATCGCATTGATCAGGGTGTTGGCGATGAGGACGAGGGACAGCAGCTTGTCCGTGCGGTCCAGCAGCCACAGGGTAGTGATGGCGCCGCGGTTGCCCCGCTTGGCGAGATGGCGCAGGCGATATTTATTGGCCGCCATCAAGGCGGTTTCCGCCATTGCGAAGAAGGCCGAGCAGAGGATCAGGAGCGCGAGTGCGAGGATGAGCACCCAAATTGGTACGGTTTCCAAGGATCACCGTCAAGAATCGTCGGGGAACTGGCGAGGCCAGCGCGGTGCGGGACGCAAGGCGGCCACGCAGAGGCCGATTCTAAGACAAGGGGAGGGTGCTTGCAAGTTTGGCTAGAGATGCGTCCGTCCCTCCCTCGCGCTGGTTACACTGTCAGTGATGCGACCGCTCCCAGCCATGGCGTACGGCCAGCTTGACCTTGTCCCAGGCAGATGCCTCGCTGCCGGCGTGCCTGCGCTCCCAGTCGCTCTTCAGTGCGGGCTCGACCTCTTCCCAAGTCTGGTCGGGGCGATCGGCACCGGACCGCAGGACGTTGCCGCCGGCAGGCACGGTCCACGCGGCATCGTGGTCCGGGTTGTTCCAATGCGCGATACTGCCCATCGTTTCCCTGAATGTGTTGCCGGCGGGCGGTGCGTCGGCGTTCTGCGTGCCGAAATAATGACTGTCTTCGTTGGGACGGTGTTGCAAGGCGCCGGGCGCAGTGCCGGGAGGGTAGTTTCGCGGTGGCGCGACGGGCCCTGCCCACGCACTTCCATCGTCCTCGGCAGGGGTGTCGTCGAGCCCGGCCGGGTGAAACTGGCCCATGATGCCGGCGGCGCGCGCGGCTTCCGGATCGGACGCCGTCGTGAGGGTGATGATGTTGCATTCGGACATGGACGTGTCGCCACGCTGCTTCACGTGCCGGTGATACAAGGTGCCGAGCAGCCGCGCGGCGGTATGCCTGAGCGAAGTGTCCGGCCCCGTCGCGGGCAGGCTCGAGAGCGCCATGTCGGCGCGCCGATAGCCGGATGCCAGCAATGCATTCAGGGCGTGCTGGGCATCGCTGGGTTGGTCGAAGACTGCTTTCAAGGTGTGTCGCATGATGTTCTCCCCGGTGTCTCATGGCGAGCGAGGCTGCGGGCAGGTGTCATGCGTTCGCGCACGGTGCCCCGTTCTCCGAGCGTCGTGCAGGCGAGTGGCCGCCGCTGGCGGGCGGGTTCCGTGCGTTGCCGTCGAGTCCGCGCGACCAGGTCGGTCACCTCCATGCAGTACGACGCCTGTAATGACAGCATACTCTCAATCCGGACAAGGTGAGCAGCCTGTCCATCGCGGATGGGACGTGGCGGCTCAGCCGCGCGCCAGTTCCTGTGGAGCATCTTTCTGCTGCTGATCAATATCTCGGCCACCCTGTTGAGTATCTTACCTGATGGCATCGTATCCCTGATCCACCATCGGAGGAGACTCATGTTCGGAAGCCAGGCGATCGCGGCGGGCGCCGCACGCTCAGTGTTCAGCTTCGACGCGCAGCACGACCGCCTGCTGCGCCTGCACTTCCCGCGCGACGATGGACCCGACCGCATTCTGTTGCCGAACCGGTTGCGCGCACACGAAGAGGTTTCGCGCTGTTTCCGCGTCGAGGCCGAACTCCTGTCGGACGATGCCCAGATTCCGCTGAAAGCCATGATGGGCCGGATGGTCACGATGTCCCTCGTGCGCGAAGACGGGTCGTTGCGCTACTTCAACGGCTACGTCACCGAATTCCGCTTCATACGCGCCGACGGCGGCTTCGCGTTCTATCACGTGGTGCTCGAACCGTGGCTGGCATTCGCCAGACTGCGCAAGGACAACGTCTCGTTCCACGGCAAGAGTGTCATCGAACTGACCGAGCTC
>Ga0207667_10003027_pt1 | contig 20861 bp, 24 predicted proteins | sample KBSCornC52_FD_184301 | JGI IMG/M metagenome (GOLD analysis project Ga0207667, IMG submission 184301) | Corn rhizosphere microbial communities from Kellogg Biological Station, Michigan, USA - KBS Corn C5-2 (SPAdes) (version 2) | ecosystem: Host-associated > Plants > Roots > Rhizosphere > Soil ...
GTGGCCGCGTGATACGCGGGCGGCGCCGGCGCCGCGGTCACTCGATGACCTTCGGCACGAGATAGAGTCCGCCGGCAACTGCCGGCGCCTGCGCCTGATAAAGTTCGCGGCAGTCGCCGGCGGTGACGGCATCGTCGCGCAGCGGCAATTCGATGTCCTGCGCATGCGCCATCGGCTCGACACCTGTCGTGTCGATCGACTGCAGCGCGTCGATCAGCGCGAATATCGCGTCGAGCTTGCCGCGGACGTCGCGGGCGGCGTCGGCGTCGAGGTCGATGCGGGCGAGACGCGCAAGGCGCGCCACGTCGTCGGGGGCGAAGCTCATCGGAGGTTCGGCGCGCTCAAAAAACCGCGTCGAATCAGTGCGGAGAGAACAGCGGCTTAGGTTATCATAGCGGCCATTTCAAAGCGGTGCGCGCCGAGCGGTCGAGAACGCACGCGCCGCGCCGCCGGGCGTCCACATCCTTCATGTTCGATTCCTTCAAAGGCTACTTCAGTAGCGATCTCGCGATCGACCTTGGCACCGCCAACACGCTCATTTACGTGCGCGGCAAGGGCATCGTCCTCGACGAGCCGTCCGTGGTCGCCATCCGGCAGGAGGGCGGGCCGAACGGCAAGAAGGTGATCCAGGAGGTCGGTCTCGCCGCCAAGCAGATGCTCGGGCGCACGCCCGGCAACATCACCGCGATCCGTCCGATGAAGGACGGCGTCATCGCCGATTTCACGGTGACGGAGCAGATGCTGAAGCAGTTCATCAAGAAGGTGCTCGATTCGCGGCTGTTCTCGCCGTCACCGCGCATCATCATCTGCGTGCCGTGCGGATCGACGCAGGTCGAGCGGCGCGCCATCCGCGAGTCGGCGCTCGGTGCCGGGGCATCGAAGGTATTCCTGATCGAAGAGCCGATGGCCGCTGCCATCGGTGCCGACCTGCCCGTCGGCGACGCGACCGGGTCGATGGTCGTCGACATCGGCGGCGGCACCACCGAAGTCGGCGTCATTTCGCTCGGCGGCATGGTGTACGCCGGATCGGTCCGCGTCGGCGGCGACAAGTTCGACGAAGCTGTCGTCAATTATATCCGGCGCAACTACGGCATGCTGATCGGCGAGACAACCGCCGAAATCATCAAGAAGACGATCGGCTCCGCGTTCCCCGGCTCGGAAGTGAAGGAAATGGAAGTCAAGGGGCGCAACCTCGCCGAAGGCATACCGCGCAGCTTCACCGTGTCGTCGAACGAGATCCTCGAGGCGCTGACCGATCCGCTGAACAGCATCGTCTCGGCGGTGAAAAGTGCGCTCGAGCGCACGCCTCCCGAGCTCGGCGCGGATATTGCGGAACGCGGCATGGTCCTGACCGGCGGCGGCGCGCTGCTGCGCGACGTCGATCGATTGCTGATGGAGGAAACGGGGCTTCCGGTCGTCGTCGCCGAGGACCCGCTCACCTGCGTCGTGCGCGGGTGCGGCAAGGCACTCGAGAACATGGAGAAGCTGCAGACGATCTTCACCAGCGATTAGGATGAAACTTCCCCCCACGCTCGCTACGCTCGCTGCCCCCCGGGGGGCGGATCAGTCGTTCGGGGCGGCCCTTCACGACTGAGATGAAACTTCCCCCCACGCTCGCTACGCTCGCTGCCCCCCGGGGGGCGGATCAGTCGTTCGGGGCGGCCCTTCACGACTGAGATGAAACGTCCCCCGACGCTCGCTGCGCCGGACTGACGTTTCGCGTCGCCGGTGTATGGCGCGAAACGTCGCGAGAGCGAAGTTGATGCCTGCGGGCTGACCCATGCGCCCCATCCCCGTCGATACGCCCGCGTTCTTCAATCGCGGCCCGAGCCCGCTCGCGCGGCTCGCGTTCTTCGGCCTGCTGTCCCTCGCGCTGCTGTTCGCCGACACCCGCTACCGCTATCTCGAGAGCGTGCGCCAGGCGGTGGCGATCGTCCTCTACCCGGTCGAGCGCATGCTCGACATGCCCGGCGCGGCTTTTGCGTACGTGTCCGACTACTTCGGGTCGAAACGCCGCTTGGCGGACGAAAATGCGATGCTCCGGCAGGAACTGGTGGCGCGGGCGCCGGCAACGCAGGGTTACGCGCGCGAGCAGGCGGAAAACGCACGGCTTCGCGCCCTGCTCGACGTTCGCGCGCAATATGCGGCCACGGCCGTCGCCGTGCAGGTGTTGTACACGAGCCGTGACCCGTTCACCCAGAAGGTGTTCGTCGACAAGGGAACCAGTGCCGGGGTTGCGGCCGGCGCCGGGGTGATCGATGCGAACGGCGTCGTCGGCCAGGTGACGCGCGCGTTCCCGTACATGGCCGAAGTGACGCTGATCACCGACCGCGACCAGGCGGTGCCCGTGCAGGTCGAGCGCAGCGGCGCGCGCAGCGTGCTGTTCGGCAACGGCACCGGGCGTTCGCCCGAATTGCGATTCACCTCGCCGTCGGCCGATATTCGCGCCGGCGATCGCCTCGTGACCTCGGGCCTCGATCACACGTATCCGCCGGGACTCGCCGTGGCCGAGATCGTCGACGTCGTGCGCGATTCCGGGCAGATGTTCGCGCGCATCCTCTGCAAGCCGCTCGCCGGCATCGACCACAGCGAATTCCTGCTGGTGCTGTCGCAGTCGGCGTCGATGCCCGCGCGGCCCGAGGAGCCGGGCGACGCCGAAGCCGCGAAAAAGGGTGGCCGCGTCAGGGGACGCCGGTGACCCGATTCCCGACACGCGGGCGCTCTCACATCGGCAGGCCGGTGCAATGAGGGACGATCGCGCGCGAGGGGCGAAGCCGAGGCCCGAAGGGCACGGCCGAGCGCGGGGTCGGCACCCGACACGCGGGCGCTCTCACATCGGCAGGCCGGTGCAATGAGGGTGGTGCTCCCCCACGTCGGCTCGTTCGGCCCGGCGTCGCCGGAGGAGATCCTGCGGCCCGCCAAGCCGTGGTTCGTGCTGCTGTCGATTTTCCTCGCGTTGCTGCTCAATCTTCTGCCGCTCAGCGCTCCGGTGATGACGTACCGGCCCGATTTCGTCGCGCTGGTGCTGCTGTACTGGTGCATCCAGGAGCCGCGCTACGTCGGTGTCGGCACCGCATGGCTGGTCGGACTGCTCATGGATGTCGGCGACGCGACGCTGTTCGGCCAGCATGCGCTCGCGTATGCGCTTCTCGCGTACGGCGCCGAGTTCTTCCGCCGCCGCGTATTGCGCTTCCCGCTGTGGCAGCAGGCCGTGCAGGTCGCCGTGCTGCTGGTCCTGTGCGCGCTTCTCGTGCTCCTCGTGCGTTTCGTCGGCGGCGCGCCGCTGCCGAAATGGACGTACGTCGCACCGCCGCTCGTGGGCGCCCTGCTGTGGCCGCTCGTCTCGGTGCTGCTGCAGGCGCCGCAGCGGCCGTCGCGCTCGCGGCGTTAGCGTGGGGGCCGTTCGCACCGCCGGGCCGTCCCAAGGCGCGAATAGCGCCACCTTCGGGGGCAGCGTCAGCGTGGGGGCCGTTCGCGCCGCCGGGCCGTCCCAAGGCGCGAATAGCGCCCCCTTGGGGGGCAGCGTCAGCGTGGGGGCCGTTCGCGCCGCCGGGCCGTCCCAAGGCGCGAATAGCGCCCCCTTGGGGGGCAGCGTCAGCGTGGGGGCCCAATGACCCGCCGTCTGCTGTTCACGCGGCGCGACAGCGGCGGCTTCGGCACGTCGGAGCTGCGCAACCCCGAGCGCGACCTGTATCACTTCCGCCGCCGGCTGTCGCTCGTCGCCGCGCTCGTGTTCATCGCGTTCTGCGGCCTGTTCGCGCGCTTCTTCTACCTGCAGGTCGTCCAGCATGCGCATTTCGAGACGCTCGCCGAGACGAACCGCATCGCGATCGTGCCCATCGTGCCCAATCGCGGCGTCATCACCGACCGCAACGGCATCGTGCTCGCGCAAAGCTACTCGGCGTACACGCTCGAGATCACGCCGTCGCGCGTCGCGAATCTCGACGAGACGATCGACAAGCTGGCACAGATCGTCGACGTCGAGCCGCGCGATCGCAAGCGCTTCCGCAAGCTCCTCGAGGAATCGCGGAATTTCGAAAGCCTGCCTATCCGCACCAAGCTGACCGACGAGGAGGTCGCGCGCTTCGCCGTGAACCGCTACCGCTTCCCGGGCGTGGACATCAAGGCGCGGCTCTTCCGCCAGTATCCGTTCGGCGAGATCGCGTCGCACGTCGTCGGCTACATCGGACGCATCAACGACAAGGACAACGAGCGTATCGCCGCGTGGGACGAGACAGCGAACTACAAGGGCTCCGACTATATCGGCAAGGTCGGCGTCGAGCTGTCCTACGAGCGCGAACTGCACGGGACCACCGGCGTCGAGGATGTCGAGGTCGACGCGGGTGGACGCGCCGTGCGCACGCTGCGGCGCACGCCGCCGACCGCGGGGAACAACCTGACGCTGTCCCTCGACATCCGCCTGCAGCAGGTGGCCGAAGCGGCCTTCGGTGATCGCCGCGGCGCCTTGGTCGCGATCGATCCGACTTCCGGCGACGTGCTCGCGTTCGTGTCGAAGCCCGGCTACGATCCGAACCTTTTCGTCGACGGCATCGACCCCGCGAACTGGCAGGAGCTCAACGATTCGCCCGACAAGCCGCTTCTGAACCGTCCGCTGCGCGGCGCCTATCCGCCGGGCTCGACGATCAAGCCGTATCTCGCGCTTGCCGCGCTCACGTCCGGCAAGCGCACGGCGGCGCAGACGATCTACGATCCGGGCTTTTTCCAGATTCCCGGACAGGCGCACCGTTTTCGCGACGACAAGCCCGGCGGTCACGGCACCGTCGACATGTACAAGTCGATCGTCCAGTCATGCGACACGTATTACTACATGCTCGCCAACGACACCGACATCGACGACACGGCGCGCTTTCTCGGCAAGCTCGGCTTCGGACAGAAGACCGGCATCGACGTCGAGGGCGAGTTGACCGGCGTGCTGCCGTCGCGCGAGTGGAAGCGCCAGCGCTTCGCGGGGAAGAATTATCGTGAGGAGAACCGCAAGTGGTACCTCGGCGACTCGATCTCCGCGGGCATCGGCCAGGGCTACAACGCGTTCACGCCGATGCAGCTCGCCCATGCGATCGCGATGATCGCCAACGATGGCGTCGGCTACACGCCGCACCTCGTGAAGTCCGTCACCAACGTGAAGACCGGTGAGGTCCGCGTGATCGCGAGCCAGCCGTCGTCGCGTCTCGACGTGCGTCCCGCCGATATGGCGATGATCAAGCGCGCGCTCGTCGGCGTGAACAAGGAAGGCACCAGCGCCGCCGCGTTCAAGGACGCGAAGTACGTCAGCGCCGGCAAGACCGGCACCGCGCAGGTGTACTCGCTCAAGGGCGAGAAGTATTCGGAGCATCGCGTCGACGAGCGCCTGCGCGACCACGCGTGGTTCGAGGCGTACGCGCCGGCCGATCATCCGACGATCGCCGTGGCGGTGCTCGTCGAAAACGGCGGCTTCGGCGCGTCGGCCGCAGCGCCGATAGCCCGGAAGGTGTTCGACCGCTACCTGCTCGGCGAGTCCGAGCCGGGTGCCGCGAAGGATGTGCCGGGCGCGGGCGACGACGAAGGCGACTGAAGACAGGTTCATTCGTTCGGCATGGTTCAGCTAATCGCACGCGTATGGGAAGTGCTCACGCGGCGCATCGACTCGATGCTGTTCGCGGCTGCGCTCGCGATCGTCGGCGTCGGTCTCGTCACGCTGTTCTCGGCGGCCGACCAGAGCATGGCGCGCGAGACGAGCCAGGCGATGAGCCTTGCGTTCGCGATCGTGCTGATGTGGATGTTCGCGAACATCGCGCCGCAGACGCTCGCACGCGCCGCCGTTCCGCTCTATGTCGTCGCCGTGGCGATGCTGATCGGCGTCGCGATGTTCGGCGTCGTCGTCAACGGCTCGCGGCGCTGGCTGAACCTCGGCGTCGCGCGGTTCCAGCCGTCGGAGCTCATGAAGGTTGCGCTGCCGCTGATGCTGGCGTGGTATTTCCAGAAGTTCGAGGGGCGCATCGGCTGGCGCGATTTCGCGTTCGCCGCCGTCCTGATCGTCGTGCCGGTGTACCTGATCAAGCGGCAACCCGATCTCGGCACGGCGCTCCTGATCGGCGCATCGGGCTTTTACGTGCTGTTTCTCGCGGGACTCAGCTGGAAGGTGATCGTCGGGCTGTTCGCGCTCGGGGCGGCCGTCGGCCCGATGGTGTGGACGCATCTGCACGACTACCAGCGCGAGCGCGTCCTGACGTTTCTCGATCCGTCGCGCGATCCGCTCGGCGCCGGCTACCACTCGACGCAGGCGTCGATCGCGCTCGGCTCGGGCGGCATCGTCGGCAAGGGCTGGCTGAACGGCACGCAGACGCACCTCGACTTCCTGCCCGAGCGGCATACCGATTTCATCTTCGCGGTGTTCGGCGAGGAGTTCGGGCTGATCGGCAACGCGCTGCTGCTGATCCTCTACCTGCTGCTGATCGGGCGCGCGATGATGATCACGGCGCACGCATCGACGCTGTTCGCGCGGCTGCTGTCGGGGACGATCACGCTGATGTTCTTCACCTACGCGTTCGTCAACATGGCGATGGTCAGCGGCATCCTGCCCGTGGTCGGCGTGCCGCTGCCGCTGGTGTCGTACGGCGGCACGGCGCTGATCTCGCTGTTCATCGGGCTCGGCATCCTGATGAGCGTGCAGGCACACCGGAAGCTGGTGACGAGCTGACGCCGAAGTGAGCGCAGCTAGGACGCTTCGACGCTGATCGCCGTCTTGACGGAATTCGCGATGTAGCACGCGTGGTGCGCCGCCTCGTGCATCGCGCGGATGTCGTCGCTCGACGCCGGGGTGTCGGCCGCGAACACGATCCGCGGACGCAGCACGACGCGCGTCATCGACATTCGGCCCTCGGCGTCCTGCTCGAGAAAGCCTTCCGCATCGTCGACGTATTCTTCGATCGTGTGGCCGCGCTTCGCGGCGATCGACAGGAACCACAGCATGTGGCAGCTCGACACCGACGCGACGAACGCCTCCTCGGGATCGACCGCTTCGGCGCGCGAATACGGGAGCGGCACCGAATGCGGCGACGACGACGCGGCGATCTCGGTGCCGCCGTCGAAGCGCCACACGTGGCCGCGGCTGTAGCGCCCGTCGGTGAAGCGCGCGCCGCCGCGCATCCATGACACTTGTGCGGTGTGGCGCGACATCAGCCGGGATTGCGCGCGGTGATCGTCCACGAGCTCGACTGCATCCAGACGCGCCCGTCGTCCCCGGTGTGGCCTGCGAGCTCGTCGCGCAGCGCCGCCTCGATCTCGTCTCTCCGCTTCTCGGCGAGCGCTCCCGCCTCGCGCACGATTTCGCCCGCGGGCCCGATCGTCATCTGCAGGTCGAGCGCCTGGTCGACGTCGCGCCCCACCATCACCGGACCGTCGACGCGCTCGAACGCGACATCGGTGAACCCCGCTGCGGCGAGCTGCGCACGCACGACGTCCGGATCGGCCATCGAGAACGGACCCGGCCCGCAGGTCCGTGCGTTGTCGCCTGGCGGCGGCAGGAAGCGCAGCGCGACGGCCTTCGGGATCGCGACCCACGGATTGTCGTCGAGCGCGCGCCACGTGATGAACATCAGCGTCGCGCCGGGCACCAGCGCGCTGCGCACGTTGCGCATCGCCGCCACCGGACTCGCGAAAAACATCATGCCGAAGCGCGAGAAGCAGAAGTCGAATTCGCGCTCGTATCGATAGGTCTGCACGTCGGCGGCGACGAAGCGCACGTTCGCGAGCCCCGCGGCGGCCGCGTCGCGCCGCCCCTTTTCGAGGAACGCATCGCAGCAGTCGAGGCCCAGCACCTTGCCGGTCGGTCCGACCTTGCGTGCAATCTCGATCGCGGTGTCGCCCCAGCCGCAGCCGACGTCTAGCGCGCGCGTGCCCGCCGGCAGCGCCAGCCGCTCGAGCGGGACCCGGCTGTGATACGAAAGACCGTCGAGCATGATGTCCCGGAAGCGCTCGAACTTCGGGACCATCACGTCGTTCCAGAATGCGGTGAACGGATCGTTGCTTTCGACTACCGCAGCCATCGGCCCTCCACCGGGTTGGCGCTTCGGAACGTCGATTCTACGGCGCATGCTCGCTCCGCCACGCCGCGGACGAGGCTAAAGCAGGCGGTTGAACCAGACGAGCGAAAGTCCCGCCCCAACCATGACGAAGAGCGCGGCCGCCGCGACGAACAGCGCGGTGATCTCGGTCTGCTGCTTCGTGAGCTCCATCTTCGAGCTCATCCCCTTGTAGATGTTCTTGAGGTCGGTTGCGCTTCCCGCGTAGAAGTATTCGCCGCGCGTGACATTCGCGATCTGCTTCAGCGAATCCTCGTCGAGGCGCACGCGCATCGACCAGCCCTCCCAGCCGATCACCTCGCCCTGCACCGTGCCGACGCCCACCGTGTAGACGCGCACGCCGCGCTCGGCCGCCATCTTCGCCGACTCGATCGGATCGGGCCCAGTGGTCGTCTGGCCGTCGGTGAGCAAGATGATCACCGCCGATTTGTACGAGCCGGGCGGGACCGGCTTCGGCGGCTCTTTCGCGGTGTCTTTCGGCTGGTCGATCGCCACGCCGTGCTTGTTGTCCGCGTTCGGACGCGGGTTCGACGAACGCAGGTCGAATTCCACATCGGGAAAGATCGCCTTCAGCGACACGAGGAGGCCGCTGCCGATGGCCGTCGCGCGCTGCAACTCGAAGCGATCGATCGCGGCAAGCAGCTCGTCGCGATTCTCGGTGGGCGCCTGCACGACTGCCGCGGTGCCGGCAAACGAGACGATGCCGATCTTCACGTTGCTCGGCTGGTCGTTGATGAACGCGCGCGCCGCTTCCTGCGCCGCCGCGAGCCGCGTCGGCTTCACGTCGACCGCGCGCATGCTGCCCGAAACGTCCATCGCGAGAATCACGAGCTCGTGCTGGGCGGGCAACTTCACCGTCGCCGTCGGACGCGCGATGGCGACGATCATCAGCGTGAGCCCGACCAGGAACAGCGCGGGCGGGATATGCCGGCGCACGCGTTGCCCCACGCCCAGCGCGTCGCGCACCATCGACAGGCTCGCGTAGCGCACCGCCAGCTTCTTCTTGCGCCGCAACGCGAGCAGGTACAGCCCGACCAGCACCGGCACCAGCGCCAGCAGCCAGAGGAAGTCAGGCCAGAGGAACGACATGCGGCTGCTCCGCGCGCGGCATCACGGCACCGGCGGCGAGGCGGCTCCTGCGCTTGCGCAGATCGGCGAAGCGCAGGATGCCGTCGGCGAGATCGCCACTCGTCGACAGCTCGAGCACGTCCACACCCGCATCGCGAAAGCCGGCGCGAAGACGCGCCTCGCGCTCCTCGGCGGCCTTGACGAAGCGGCGCCGAAAGCCGCGGTCGTGCGTATCGACGAAGACCTGCTCACCCGTTTCGGCATCCTGCATGGTCAGCAGGCCGAGGTCGGGGAGCTCGTGCTCGAGCGGATCGTAGAGTCGCACGGCGATCACCTCGTGCCGCTCGCCGAGCTGCGCGAGCGCCGCCGCCCACGACGCCGCGCTGATGAAATCGGAGACGACGAACACGAGCGAGCGGCGTGCGATCACCGGAAACGCCGCGCGCAGGAACTCGTGCAGGTTGGTGGCCGTGGCGCGCGCGGGAAGCGGCCGGTGCAGCATCCGGTGCAGGATCTCGAGCACGTGCCGCCGTCCGCTCCCCGCCGGCACCACGGTATCCATCGTTTCGCCGTAGAACGCGGCGCCCACCCGGTTGCCATGTCGCGTGAGAATGCGCGCGAGCACCGTGACGAAGTCGGTCGACACGCTGCGCTTGCGCACATCGCCCGAGCCGAAGTCGACCGATGGGCTCAAGTCGAGCAGGAACCACGCGGTGACGTCGCGATCCTCGTTGTATTCGCGCACGTAAGGCGTGGACAGCCGCGCGGTCACGTTCCAGTCGATGTGCCGCACGTCGTCGTGGTACTGGTACTCGCGCAGGTCGGCGAGATCGAGGCCGAAGCCGCGGAAAAGCGTCCGGTAGTCGCCGTGCAGCAGCCCGTCGAGGCGCCGCAGCACCGTCCACTCGAGCCGGCGCAACGCGCGCTCGGCGCTGCGCGCGGAATCGAGCGGCACGACGTTGCTCATCGCGGCCTCGGCGGGCGGCTCGTCATCGCCGCCATGACCGCGATTGGCGTGGGCCAGCGTTCATCCCCGGGCGAACTTGACGTGCGACTCGAGCGGCTTGTCGGGCGGCACGATGCGCTGCATCACCTTGTGCACGAGGTCGTCGGGCGTGAGCCCGTCGGCCAGCGCTTCGTACGACAGCACCAGACGGTGCCGCAGCACGTCGGGAGCGAGATCGCTGACGTCGTCGGGCAGCACGTAATCGCGGCCGCGCAGGTAAGCGAGCGCTCGCGCACCTTCGATCAGGTTGATCGACGCGCGGGGGCTTGCGCCGAACGTCACGTACTTCGCGAAATCGCCGACGCCGTAGCGGTCGGGGAAACGCGTTGCGCCCGCAAGCCGCACCGCATACTGGATCAGCGACGGGTCGACGTAGCCGCTGCGGCACTGGCGCTGCAATGCTGCGAGCTGGTCGGTGCTGGCGACCGTGGAGACGTCGGCGGCGAGTCCGGTCACGCGCTCGACGATGACGAATTCCTCTTCCTCGGTCGGATAGCCGACCAGCACCTTCATCATGAAGCGGTCGACCTGCGCCTCGGGCAGCGGATACGTGCCTTCGGTTTCGATCGGGTTCTGTGTGGCCATCACGAGGAATGGCGTGGGCACCATGTGCGTCTGTCCGGCGATCGTCACCTGGTATTCCTGCATCACCTCGAGCAGCGCGCTTTGCACCTTGGCCGGCGCGCGGTTGATTTCGTCGGCAAGCAGCAGGTTCGTGAACACCGGCCCGAGCGATGTCGTGAACTCGCCCGTCTTCTGGTTGTAGATCCGCGTGCCGACGAGGTCGGCCGGCACGAGATCCGGCGTGAACTGGATGCGCTTGAACGCGCCGCGAATCACCTTGGCGAGCGTCTTGACGGTAAGCGTCTTCGCGAGGCCCGGCACGCCCTCGACGAGCAGGTGGCCCTGCGCGAGCATGGCGACCAGCACACGTTCGAGGAAGTGGTCCTGGCCAACGACCACCTTCTTCACTTCGTACAGGATGCGCTGCATCAGCGACGCGACGTCGCTGCCGCCGTTTTCCCGGTTTTCCATACGCTCCCTTTTTGAAACGCCTGCGAATTAGAAGGGCGAGAGTCCCACCGCCGCCGCGGCGTTCTCGATCGGCACCGCAAAGCCGATGCCGATGAATACCCGCTGATTGTTCGGGTTGAGGATGCCGGTGACGATGCCGACGACGGCGCCGTCCATCGTCACGAGCGGGCCGCCGGAGTTGCCCGGATTGGCCGCCGCATCGAACTGGATCAGGTTGGTGAGCAAGCGCTTACCTTCCGGCGAACGGTACTCGCGCCGCAGTCCGGAAACCACGCCCGAGCTGACCGACGGCCCGATGCCGAACGGGAAGCCGACCGCGATCACTTCGTCGCCGAGGGCGAGATCCTTTGTCGAGCGCAGCGTGGCCGCCTGCAGATCGTCGGGCAGCGTCTTCGCCTGCAGCACGGCGAGATCGTTTTCGGGCTGCGTGGCGATGACGGTTGCTTCCGATTCGGTTCCGTCGGCGAAGATGACGCCGACCTTCTTCGCATCGGCGATCACGTGCAGGTTGGTGAGGATGATGCCCTTGTCGACGATGACGACGCCGGTACCGACGCCCGCTTCGGTGACCTCGTTTTCGGGCCCCTCGCGCTCGAACTCGCGCACCCGGACGACCGAGCCGCGGATGGCTTCGTACGCGCGCGCCGCCTGCGACGGCAGCTGCTTCGTGTCGAGCGTGTGCAGGACCGCGTTGTCGATGTCCTCCTGCGTGAGCGCGTGCGGCGGCGGCTGCAGCGCGCTGTAGCCGTAAACGGCACCGAGCGCGATCAGCACGCCGAGGACGAGCGACAGGAACGCACTGTGGCGGCCGAGGAAGCGCCGGAGCCGGGCCCGGCGCGTGACGGGCGGCGCAGGCACATCGGTCGACGGATTCGTGTCCGGGGGCGCGCTTGCGCTGGCGGGCGATGCGGCGTCGCGACCGGCCGGGAGCGCCGTCCGGGGCCGCTGCGAGCTGCTGTAGAGCGAGGTGCGCCGCATGGAAAAGAGCTCAGGGTTCTGCTGAAGACAACTTCCCGCGCCGAGGATTCAATCGCCGTTACGCGCGGCGCCGGCGCGAGGTACGCCGCCCCTCGAAGTGGCCGAAGCACACGAGCACCGTGGCGAGCGAGAACGAGATCGCGAGCGGCGCGACGAGGAAGGTCGCGAGCGCGTTCCACGTGCCGGTGGGGTCGAGATAGCGCAGGCACGCATACACCGCGAGCGACGATGCGACCGCCGCCGAAAGCGAAGCGCGCGACGTGTCGCGGAACAGGCGCTCCGCGACAACGCCGACCAGCACCGGCAGCATGATCAGGACGGCAAGCGGCTCCATGGCGGCACTCGGATAATCGGCACGAAACCCGCGGGCCAATGGTACTCCGCCGTGCGGCATTGTCCATGCACGCTCATGCGCGTCGAGCCGTTCACGCCTCGAGCTTCTTGTCGAGGGTGATCGTCGCATTCAGGAGCTTCGATACCGGACAGCCTGTCTTCGCGTTCTCGGCAGCCGTTTCGAACGCCTGCTGGCTTGCACCGGGGATGCGCGCGGTGAGCGCGAGATGCACGGCCGGAATGGCGAAGCCCCCGCCCGACTTCTCGAGCGTGACGGTCGCCTTCGTCTGGATGCTTTGCGCGACGAGACCCGCTTCGGCGAGCTGCGCCGACAACGCCATCGAGAAGCATCCGGCGTGCGCCGCCGCGATCAGCTCCTCGGGATTGGTGCCCGCGCCGTTCTCGAAGCGCGTGCTGAACGAATATTGCGTATTCGACAGGACGCCGCTGTCGGTCGAGATCGTGCCGTTTCCCGATTTGAGATCGCCGTTCCACATTGCCGATGCGCTGCGTTTCATCATGCCTCCGGTGGTTCGAGGGTTGAGCCGGCGTCGGAAATGCGCCGGCCGACGAGGTAGTCCACGCCGGCCGGCCCGACCGATTCCGCATGGCGGTGCCCGGCCGGCAGCACGAAGATGTCGCCTTCGCGGTACGCGTATTCCTCGCCTTCGACCGTCAACGTGATCTCGCCGTTCAGCACGAGCGCGCGGACGTCGAATGCGTGCGCATGCTCGGCGACGACGGTGAGCGGTGGCATCGACCGGCGTTCCACGGCGAAGCCGTCACGGCGCAGTGTCGATTCGAATTGCTCGTCCTTCATGTCGTGCTCCTCGGGTTAGGTCACGAAGGTGTGCCGCGGAATAGCGCCGCGGCGTTCGATGTTGACAGTGCCCCGCGGGCTTGGCAATCTGCCCGCAACTCAAAGGAGGTTACGTGACAGCTTCGAAATCCGGCGTGGCGTTCGCAACGGCATTGCTCGTCGCGGGCTGCAGCGACATGATGCCGCAACGCACGGCCGATGCGGCTCCGGGCGCTGCGGCAGGCAAGTCCGCCATGACGTTTTTCGTCACGAGCCGCGGGTCGGGCAAGGGCGCCGATTTCGGCGGCCTGGCCGGCGCCGATCAGCACTGCCAGGCGCTGGCGGGCGCAGTGGGCGCCGGAGCGCACACGTGGCACGCCTATCTCAGCACCCAGGGGCCGGGTGCCGTCAATGCGCGCGATCGCATCGGCAGCGGCCCATGGCGCAACGCCAAGGGCATCGTCATCGCATCCGGCGTCGACGAGCTGCATGGGAACAATCACATCGACAAGCAGACGGCGCTTACCGAGAACGGTGACGTCATCAATGGCTTCGGCGACACGCCGAACCGCCACGACATCCTCACCGGCTCGAAGCCCGACGGCACCGCCTTCAGCGGCGCCGACGACATGACCTGCGGCAATTACACCAGGAGCGGCGAAGGCAGCGTCATGGTGGGCCACGCCGACCGGAAAGGCACCAATCCGGATCCGGTCGCCAATGCGTCGTGGAATTCGTCGCACAAGTCGGCCGGTTGCAGTACCGAGCTGCTGGCGAAAACCGGCAGCGCCGGCTATCTCTACTGCTTCGCCACCAACTGAAATACCGAAAGCGGGGTCGAAAGACGAGCTCGGCGTTCGCGAAGATCGTCTCTCGACCCTACCTGTCGGGTGGCGCCCCCGCATCGCACTTCCTGCATTCGAGCATCCGGCCGAGCGCCGCTTCGCGGCCCTCCGCGGTCGTCACCCACGGGCGGTTGACCCACGGCGGGTTGTGCCGTACGTGCTGGAAGTGGCCGCAGGCGAGCTCCGCGACCCAGTGGCGTTCGTCGTCCCGATGAAACCCGCTGATCGGCCGGCGCACGTTACATTCCGGCACTCGGCCGGCTAGAAATCGATCAGGAACGGCGCCGCCATCAGCGCCACGCCGACGAGCACGAGCCACAGCACGCCGTCGACGAAATACGGATAGACGCACAGCAGCATGCCGGCGATGAGCGGCACGAACTTCGCCTGCCGCTTGCCGTACATGAAATAGCCGGCGCCAATGGCACCGGTGAAGATGCCGATCATGAGGCTCGTCGCGTTCATCGTGGTGCGCGAAGCCTAGGACGGGCGCACCGGTGACGAGGCGAGCTTGCCGACAACCGTCGTCCATGCGCGAACTTCCCAGCGCTTGACCAGGCCGTTCTGCACATAGGGATCGGCGTTCGCGAAGCGCTTCGCGGCGTCGGGCGAATCGCCTTCGAACAACAGCATCGCGCGGTCGGTGGGCTCGGCCAGCGCGCCGGCGAGCACCAGCCCATCCGACTGCCATGCGAGTTTCAGGTGATCGTTCCGAAAGGCGCCGCGGCGCTCAAGGTAATCGGGGGCGAGCTCGTAAATCAGCAGGTAGTGCATGTGCGGTCCTCGTCGTTTTTCAGGCGTTGATACGCGAGCAATGTTACGCCGGGATGCCGCGCGAAGCCGCATCCGCCCGCGTGCGTCTCACCGGTTGCAGCGGCTTCGCGAACGTGAGCCGGCAGGGAAGCCGGCTCGTTCATCACGCATTGCGTCGCGCGTCCGCGACGCGCGCCTCCCACCACGGCTCGAGCAGATCGGCGAGCGACGACGGCAATCGCACGCCCGACTGGCGCACGGCCCAGCGGAAGCGGCCGAACGGCGGACGCGCGAGCTCGTCGAGCGAGATCAGCGGGGTATCGAAGAGCGCGTCGAGCCGCAGCTTCACGTAGCGGGTGCGCGCGCCGAGTTGCGCTCGCTCGTCGAGCCAGTGCACATCCTCCCAGGGCTCGCACAGCGCATAGCCCGATCCGAACAGGCCCTTTGGCGGCACGCCGAGGCGCACGAAGAACGCGCGCGATCCCACCTCGATCGCGCGGTTGCGCCCGCAGGCCCACTCGATGTCGACGTGGCCGCGCCGGGCGATCGCACGCCGCTCGCGCGGCTGCTCCGGCCAGTCCCACAGCTTCGGATTCCATGCATACACATGGCTTGCCATCGGTATCGCTCTTTCGAAATCGTCGCGCGGCGGCTCGCGCGATGGTAGATTCCGCGCGGGAAATCCCGCTCGCGCCGCCATGCCCCGCTCGTACCTTGCCGCTGCCGTCGTGCTGCTCGCCGCCGCCTGCTCGAGCGTTCCGCCGCGCACCGTGGCGCCGCAAGCGGCGCCCCCCGCAGGCGGCAAATATTATCTGGACGACGGCCCCGGATCGAATCCGCCGCCCGATCTCGATGCCATTCCCGATGCGGTGCCGCGCATCGAGCCGCTGAGCCGTGCCGCCAACCGCCCCTACGCGGTCTTCGGCCGTGAATACGTGCCGGCCACCGCGCTGAAGCCGTATCACGAGCGCGGCATCGCATCGTGGTACGGACGCAGGTTCCACGGCCAGAAGACGTCGATCGGCGAGCCGTACGACATGTACGCGATGACCGCGGCGCATCCGACGCTGCCGCTGCCTTCGTACGCGCGGGTGACCAACGTCGCGACGGGCAGCAGCGTGGTTGTGCGCGTCAACGATCGCGGACCGTTCCTGCACGACCGCATCATCGACCTGTCGTACGCGGCCGCACACCGGCTCGGCATCGCGCAAAACGGCAGCGGCGCAGTCGACGTCGAAGCGATCCTGCCCGGCACGCTGGCCGCGTCGGCGCGCGCGGCGCAGCCGCCGCTCGCCGCGGTGGCCGATGCACCGGTGATCACCGCACCGCTCGCGCCGCCCGCGCAAGTGGAGCCCACGGTACCGAATGCCGACACGGCGCCCATCGCCGGCATGCGCGGCGGCTATTCGGTGCAGCTCGGCGCCTTCGCCAACTTTGCCAACGCGCAGGCTTTCCTCGCTCGCGCGCAGAACCAACTCGCGACGGCGCAGGTCGAAGCGAAAATTCGACAAGCGGGCGGACTCTATCGCGTCTATATCGGCCCCTATCCTGCGCGCAGCGACGCCGAGCGCCTCGGCGAGCGCATCACGCAGGCCTTCGGTTACCCGACCACGGTTGCGGCGCATTGATCACGCGGGGACGCCCGCCCCTTCGCTATAATGGACGCCGCGCGCCAAGGTGAGCGCGCGTCGCCCGCGCGAACGCGTCGTTTGCGCTCCGCGGTTCCGTTGGCTCCTCCTGCTGCAATCTTCGCTCGATGATCCCGTTGCTTCGTCGCTGGCTTGCCTTTGTCGCGCTGACGCTTTTCCCGTTCGGCGTGCAGATCGCACACGCTCAACTGTCCATCGAGATCGTCGGCGGCGCCGGCACGGCCATTCCGATCGCCGTCGTGCCGTTCGACGCCGAAGGCACGTGGCCGCTCGCCGTGTCGGGCATCGTGGGCGCCGATCTCGCCCGCTCGGGACTGTTCCGCCTCGTCGATACCGCCGGTGTCGTACCGCGGCCCGTGCGTGCCGAGGACGTGCAATCCGCCACGTGGCGCGCGCGCAACGCGGACGCGGTGGTTGTCGGCTCGATGTTGCCATTGCCCGACGGGCGCGCCGACGTGCGCTTCGCGCTCGTCGACGTCGTCAAGCAGACGGCCCTCGTGCAGATGTCGTTCACCGTCGCGCCCGCGCAGTTCCGCATCACCGCGCACAAGATCGCCGACATCATCTACGAGAAGCTGACCGGCGATCGCGGCGTGTTCTCGACGCGTATCGCGTACGTGACCAAGCAGGGACCGCGCTTCCAGCTGCTCGTCGCCGACGCCGACGGCTACGGTCCGCAGTCGATCGTGTCGTCGAACGAGCCGCTGCTGTCGCCGCGCTGGTCGCCCGACGGCACGCGGCTCGCCTATGTCTCGTTCGAGAACAAGAAGCCCGTCGTCTACGTGCAGTCGCTCGACACCGGCGCGCGGCGCGCCGTCGCCAATTTCCGCGGCAGCAATTCGTCGCCGGCGTGGTCGCCCGACGGGCGCAAGCTGGCCGTCACGCTCACGAAGGACGGCGGCTCGCAGGTGTACCTGATGAATCCCGATGGCAGCGGCGTCACACGCGTGCTGACGTCGCAGGCCATCGACACCGAGGCGTTCTTCACGCCCGACGGCCAGTCGCTGGTGTTCACGTCCGATCGCGGCGGCACGCCGCAGATCTACCGCGCCAACCTGCTCGGCGGACAGGTCGAGCGCCTTACGTTCGAGGGCAGCTACAACGTGTCGCCGAAGCCGCTCCCCGACGGCAAGGGCATCGTGTTCGTGCGCCGCGACGGCGGCCGCTTCCAGATCGCAACCCTCGATTACGCCACGCGTCAGGTGCAGGTGCTGACCGGCGGCCCGAACGACGAAAGTCCGAGCATTGCGCCGAACGGCAAGCTCGTCATTTATGCGAGCGAAGGTGGAGGCCGGGGCATCCTGGCCGCGGTGTCCATCGACGGTCGCGTCAAACAGCGGCTCGTCGCACCCGCGACCGACGTGCGAGAGCCCGCCTGGGGACCGTTCCCACGGTCATGAAATTTCATCCTTTCGAGTGCGTGCCGGGTCGCGGTGCGCTCGATCTTTCTGCAGGAGGTGGCATGCGCAATTTTCTTTTTGTCGCGATCGTTGCGGCGGCACTGGCCGGTTGCTCGACGACGCCGACGACCGAAGCACCGGTCGAGGACCACGGAACCGCCGGCGCGACGGCGCCCGGCACCGGGGCCGAAACCGGCGGCGCGCGCGGTGGTGGCGTGAACGGTTCCGCGCTCGGCGCCGGTGCGGGTGGCGACGAGTTGCGCAATCCGAACAGCATCCTGTCCAAGCGCAGCGTGTACTTCGACTTCGACAGCTTCGTCGTCAAGGACGAATACCGCCCGCTCGTCGAGGCACATGCGCGGTATCTGCAGTCGCATCGCAACGCGCGGATGACGGTGCAGGGCAACACCGACGAGCGCGGCTCGCGTGAATACAACATCGCACTCGGACAGAAGCGCGCCGACGCGGTCAAGCGCATGATGACGCTGCTTGGGGCGCAGGACAGCCAGATCGAGACGACGAGCTTCGGCGAGGAGCGTCCGAAGAACCCCGGCCACGATGAATCGGCGTGGGCCGAAAATCGCCGCGACGACATCGTCTATGCAGGCGAGTGATCGTCCGTTCTCCTGGCGCCGGGTGTAAGAGGGCGCGAGCGGTCGATGAACGCGAGGATTCGCAACCCATGAGGTCAGTCATCCGGGCAACGCTTGCCGGCGTGGTACTGGCGCTCGTCGCGCACGCGGCGCACGCGGCGCTTTTCGACGACGACGAGGCGCGCCGGCGCGTCGAGGCCACCAACATCCGGCTGTCGCAGCTCGAGCGCCGCGTCGAGGAGCGCCTCGCAGCGCTCGAGCAGCAGGTGAAGGGCCAGGGCCTCGCCGATATCGCCAATCAGCTGCAGTTGCTGCAGGCCGACGTCGCGAAGCTGCGCGGTCAGGTCGAGGTCGTCACCTACGAGCTCGAGCAGTCGCAGAAGCGCCAGCGCGATCTCTACGTCGACCTCGACACGCGGATGCGCAAGCTCGAATCGGCGGCAACCGAACGAAGCGCGCCGCCCACGCCGGGTGCACCGGCCGAGCCGGGAACGCCGGGCGCTCCGCCATCGGAACCCGCTGCACCGCCGCCGGCAGCGGCCACGGTGCCGCCCCCGGGCCCGGTCGCCGCCTTGCCGCCGGCGCGCAATCCTGCGGACGGCGTGGCCGAGCAGCGTGCGTACGACGCCGCGCTCGACCACTTCAAGCGGGGCGATTACGCGGGCGCGATCAACGCGTTCAATGGCTTCCTGAAGTCGTATCCGCGCAGTCCGCTTGCCTCGTCGGCGCAGTACTGGCTCGGCAACGCGCAGTACGCGCGACGCGATTTCCGCGGCTCGATTGCCACGCAGCGGCAGTTGCTGAAGGACTATCCCGACAGCGGCAAGGCGCCCGACGCGCTGCTGAACATCGCATCGGCGCAGGCCGACATGGGCGACAGCGCCGCCGCGAGGCGCACGCTCGAGCAGCTCATCCGCGATTACCCGAAGACCGATGCCGCCACGCGCGCGAAGCAGCGGCTGGGTGTGCGCTGAAGCGGACCGGGAGCTGGTGAAACCGGGTTCCGGGCTGTAATTCCCTCGGGGTTCAAGACACTGCGAAGGCCGGCAAGGAAGACAGCCGTGACCCCAATCCTGCTGTCCCCCATTTCGACTCCGTTCTGCACCCGCGTCGTCGCGTGGCAGCGTGCGCACGGCAGGCGCGGCCTGCCGTGGCAGAACACGCGCGACGCCTATCGCATCTGGCTGTCGGAGGTGATGCTGCAGCAGACGCAGGTCGCGACGGTGCTGCCCTATTTCACGCGCTTCGTCGCCGACTTTCCCACAGTCGGCGCACTGGCGGCCGCACCGCTTTCGCATGTGCTCGAACGCTGGAGCGGCCTCGGCTATTACCGGCGCGCACATCATCTGCACGCCGCCGCCCGCATCGTCGTCGATCGCCACGCCGGACGCGTTCCGGCGGATGCCGCGACGCTGGCGACGCTGCCCGGCATCGGCCGCTCGACCGCCGCGGCCATCGCGGTCTTCGCGAGCGGCGAGCGCGCTGCGATCCTCGACGGCAACGTCAAGCGCGTGCTCGCGCGCCATCGCGGCATCGAAGGATGGACCGGCGCCGCGCCGGTCGAGGATCGGCTATGGCATGCGGCGGAAGCGTCGTTGCCCGCGCAAAGCGATGTCGCTGCCGATGCTGCCGTCATCGGCGATTACACGCAGGGGATGATGGACCTCGGCGCGACGATTTGTGTCCGTGCGCAACCGCTATGCGGTGCGTGCCCGGTGCATGGCGATTGCGTTGCCTTTGCCCAATCGCGCGTCGACGCGCTGCCATCGCCGCGTCCGCGCAAAACGCTGCCGAAGCGGGCGGTCACGCTGCTGCTGCTCGAGCGCGACGGCGCGATCCTCCTCGAGCAGCGGCCGCCGCTCGGCATCTGGGGCGGGCTGTGGAGCTTCCCCGAGATTCCCGTCGAGTGCGACGTGCCGAGCCACGTGGCAGCGAGCTACCGCGTCGCGGCCGAGGTTTCCGAGCGCATGCCGGCGATCACGCACGTGTTCACCCACTTCGCGTTGACCATGCATCCGGTGCGCATTCGCGTCGCCCACCAAACGCATGGCGTCGAGACGCCCGGCGTGCAATGGGTCGGGCTCGATCGTGCATGCTCTACCGCGGTTCCGGCACCGATCAGGAAGCTGCTTGCGGCACTTTGTCCCGCGCAGCCAGCAGAGTAAGGCTCGCTCCCTCGTGTCGCCGGCGCTGGTGCTACGATGGCAGCGCTACGCCCCGGCCGATGAACGACCCTTCGCACCTCGCCAACCTCGTCGTCGGCCTCGCCTTTGCGCTCGCGTTCGTGTTCGGTGCCGTCGCGCAGCGCGTGCACTTCTGCA
>Ga0207667_10003030_pt1 | contig 20857 bp, 17 predicted proteins | sample KBSCornC52_FD_184301 | JGI IMG/M metagenome (GOLD analysis project Ga0207667, IMG submission 184301) | Corn rhizosphere microbial communities from Kellogg Biological Station, Michigan, USA - KBS Corn C5-2 (SPAdes) (version 2) | ecosystem: Host-associated > Plants > Roots > Rhizosphere > Soil ...
TTATAGAAATTAGTTTGGCCGGGTCACGGTTGGTAATAAGTGATCATCCGCCCGGCCGGTTTATACCAGATCCACAGACGCTCCCGGGAATTTGGGTCCCCACAGGCTATCAATTGCCCTTTGAATACCTGCAGATAAGTTTTGTACTGGTCCATAGTCAGACGGATACCCGCTTGTTTCAAATCTTCCAATCCCTGAGTGTAAACCATCGAGTTGGCCGTCATCTCAGTACGGGGATAAATATCAGGAGGTCCATAGAGTATACCTATGGCGAAACATGGCCAGGTATTCCTGCTGGTGTGCCCGAACACATCTGCGTTTAATTCCGTAAAAGGATCGGTGTATTTATCCGTCCATAAGACCTGATTATCCTTTATCCATTTTGAGTCGACATAGATGCTGTCTGAGTGGTAATATACACGCGTGATTATTGTGTCCTGAGCCGGGTCGCCATCTAAATTGCCGATGGTCAGCAGGGTGGTGTCTAGCTTTTTGCCGCTGAACTGTTTTATGATATCAGCGAAATGTGCAATAAACTTCTTGTCGTAGGAATTGGTGTCATGGACACAGGCTTCCTTGTATGTTTTTAACAATTCGGGCGCAATGGTGCCTGTGTCTGCGGAATACAGATGTCTTACCCTGGAAGCGTGCGGCAGAGGCTGGGAAAGGGAATGGACTTCGGGCTTTACGCCGGGATGGTTGTTGCAACTGACCAAAATGAGGGCAATGGCTAGTATGGGAGGGAGTCGGTTCATATCTGGTATTAAAATAAGAATAAAATCTGTTGGTTTCTCCCATATGATTTGGCTAATTTCCTAATTCCGCTAAAATGTTATGGACCGGGATAAGGGTTTGGGAAGTATTGTGGATCGGAGGTACTAGCCGACTTGCAGGATCTGCTAACGGGCGGCCGGCTGCTTACGGGCGGCGACCACCGGATGGCTGGAGAATACGGATAAAGGAGAAGTCAAAGACGTTTGGCAAGGAAGCATTTGCTTTGCAAGAACTTCTTGCTTAATTTAAGGGCAAAGTGGGATTTGTGGACAACTTTGAAATTGATATTTTAAATCATCATTGGATCGATAATGACCCGAACAATGAATCGGACGAATGTTCTCATGGTCAGTTCATTCTTTCAATTGCCGGGGAGGGAATTTTAACACAGGAAGATACGATCCAGGATTGGACAACGAGTACATCGGTCTTGCGGCTATTGAGAACAATTGAAAGTGATTTTGTGCAAGACCGGGGCCCTGGAATTATAATTCATTGCGGGATGATTCAGATGATTTCTTGTCCAATTGCTATTGACTGGGTTTTGAATCATGAAGGGAGTGAGGTCATAATAAAAGAAATAAAGAAATATCCTAATACGAGAGACGAGGACGCGGTTGACTATAATGGGCTGGTTGGAATAGTGCATATTGATGACTATAAGCATGAGATTCTTAAAGTTGCAAGGCAGGTCAAGGGATTTTTTGCGCGATCGAAACCACGAAGATTGGACGGGGCTGATGTGGAATGCAATAATGAATTTTGGAAGGAATTTGATGGTTTGCTATCAAAGTATTCGAAATAATGGTGTTGACCATTAAGGAGTTGGACTGTGCGTTCGACGGCAAGCAGCCCAAACTTTCAACTACAATGGTGTTAGTTAATGTATCACCTCGGATTAAGGGAAGAAGAGAGAAAAGGAACATAGGAGTGTCACAGGCGATTGCGAAAATGACATTCTTGCCAATACTTCGGCCGAGAGCCGCCAGGCGTGCACGCGGATATTCTCCAGGTTCATCGGCTCGGGCAATTTGCGGACGCCAGACCGGGTGGTGCCGTCGCAAAGGGAGATAGTGCGATCCGTTATCGTCCCAAAGCTCGGAAAGGGGCATACGAGTAATTATTTTCGGAAGGCGGGCGTTCATGGCGGTCCTAATTTAAATACGCCTTTTGTAATATTTGCATGGCTTCGTCCCGATTTTCGGCGCAAACATTACAAAAGGTACCCTTGCCGTTCGCATGGAGCAAAGGAAGGCCCTTGCACGATATTTTGGTGGGAGAAGGGCCTTTATCATAGCTTGGTCAAGATCTTCATGTTGGCCGTAGCGATCTTTTTATCGAGCACGCCGGCGAATAAGTCGCCTTTCTTTTTCAGCCGCGCAAGGGTATTGTCGATGGTGAACGCATGTGGGTTCAGGCGCCGGTTGATCTCTTTCCATTCGAGCGGCGTGGAGACGGTGGGGATGTGGAAGGGACGGACGGAGTAGAGTGCGGCAAGAGTGTCGGCATAATCGTTTTGCGACGGGTCGACATAGACCAGGTCGCCGCGTCGGGCTATGCTGGTTTCCGTTGTGGACGATTCGGGGCCAGATCATGGATGGCCGTGCAGATCTGTTCGGTTATGCTACGCGCCTGCGGATAGTCTATGCTGGTGCAGGGAATATAAATATAAGTGGTCGCATGATAATTCCAAGCCCCCCCTTCCTCACCGTCTATACCGAAAAGCCAGGCTGACGACCCTTCCGTCCAGCGGCGCATACACCTCATCGAACACCGGGTTCTGCATTGTGCCGCTATGCAATGGCCCGAAATGACTCTGCCGGATATCCGTGAAATTCTCCACATTGAGCAACAGCGAACAATGTCCCCAGCTTTTCTGCACCATCACATCGAACCTCCAGAAGGACGGCGTCGTCCCGCCATCATCCAGCACCTGCGCACCGGTAAAAAATCCTTCTATGCCTGCCTTCCACCGGCCCTCTTCCTCATAGCTAAGCGTGCTCACCAGCCTGTTCTTCGGCGTCAATGGCAATACGGGACTACCTGGCAGATACTCCCTTCTCGCATCGGTATACGTATACCCCAGGTACAACGAAAGATCGCTCAATGACAAACGCGCATTGGTCTCCGATCCCCGCGAAAGCACGACACCGGGTGCGTTGAGATAATAGAGCCAGCCTTTTTGCAGACTATCCGGCTGCGGGATCAGCGCATCGGTCAACCGGGTATAATAAAAATTCTGATCGATGGTGAGCCGCATCGCATCGCCGATATAACCCTGGTAATTGAACGAGAGATTGGCGCTGGCCGAACGTTCTGCACGGACCAAGGAAGAAATGGGATACACCTGCTGATAGGCGTCTTCTTCATCCGCGGCGTTGAAAATGGTCGGCAGCTTGTACGCCAAACCGCCGCCAACACGAACAACCAGCCCATGCACCGGGCGATACAGCAGCGCCAGCCTCGGAAGAAAATATACCGTCCGCTCCACATCCGCACGGGCTCCCGCTTCCAGCGTGATCCTTTTACTAGCAGTCCAGTCGTCTTGAGCGAAAACCCCGGCGGTAGTATGCGTATAGCCCAATCCTGCATGCGCCGCATCCGGCCGGAACGCATCGGTGACAAGACCCGCACCCGCGACCAGTTGATGAGCGCCCCGGCTAACAGCATAGCTGGCCTCCGTGAACGACGAGATCTCGCCCCCCGAGAACCCCGTGGTCGAAACGCCATTCATCCCGCCTGCCAGGCCCCCGCCTGCCGCGCCACCGCCGGCCGCGCCTCCGCTTCCCCCAATCCCCGCGCCACCGCTTCCGGCCGATCCCATCGTCTGCCCGATCGAACGATAAAAATACCCGATCGAATTCTTCAGCGACAGGCTCTGCCGGTCATGCCCCTTGTGCTCGTACGACAGCTGATAGTAATCCCTGTCCGTATGATTATGTTGCCGGAAAGGATGAAGACTGTCCACACCGTGCCGCACCGCCTCGAGATCCCCGCCCAAGCGATCTTCTGAAGACAAATTGACCCCCAAACGAAGTGTGCTGCTGTCATCGGGATACGAGAAGAAGGTAGGATTTATCGTTCCCTGCCACACCAGCGGCAGATCGGTGAACCCATCCTTATTGACATCGAAAGGACCCTGCCGGCTGGCGGTGCCCAATATCGTCAAACCCGTGTGCCGCCCCCGCAGGCTATAAAACCCGCCCAGATCGGTGCCGCCCCTGTTGGTTTGATTGAGTATCGCATCCAGGTGCGGAGCCGTATCCGGTGTACGCGAAATAAGATTGATGATCCCCGCGATCCCGTCGCCGCCATACAACGCCGATCCGGCGCCCTTGATGACTTCCACCTGCCGCAGATCGAGCGGCGGCACCTGCAGGATGCTGAGACTGCCCGAAAAACCGCCATATAGCGGAAACCCGTCCTTGAGCAGCTGGGTATAACGACCGTCCAGCCCTTGCAGACGAATGGTCACGTTGCCCGAAACGGCGGAGGTCTGTTGCATCTGTGTCCCGGATAACTCGGTCAGTAGTTCGCGGATATTGGCGGGAGACTGGGCAGTCCCTTCTTCAATATCCTCGCGGCCGATCACCTGCACCGCGATCGGGGTATTTTTCAGCAATTGATTGGTACGGGTGGACGAAATGATGACATTCTGTAGCGTCTCCTCCATCGTGTCACGTTTAGCGGCCGGAACACTGTCCCGCCGTACCGCCTTGCCCGTCCCCGGAGCCACCTTCCCCATCCCTGGAGCCGCAGTAGATTGCGCAAAAACAGGCTCGCTGCAAGCCAGCAGCAATAGCCCTATAAATAGTTTCATGAATTGCATTTGATGTGAAAAGATGAGTAGGCGAGGCGATCTCCCGCCAGCGCGGCGATCCTCCGCCGCCAAACCGAAAGCATTTCATCTCTCAAATGCGAATTGTACAAAGCACGAGCCAGCGTTTCACCGCCGGCCGTATATTCAGCTGCTGAAAGGCGACCTTTCCGCAAATCTCCGGCAGAGTACCCAAATGATTACGGCCCGCATTGTCCACGACCGCGGCCTCACTGATTGAATTTTCACCGGCCTGCCCCATCGCAGCCGATGCTTCCGTCAGGGGACCTTCGCTCCGTTCCGCAGAGCCCGTGCAGATCCACTCGAACGATGATAGGATAAATAGCCCCCACGCCGCCATCAGCATGCCTCGCCGGATCCACACCTTTCCGAAATTCCAGGCAAGCTCCAATTTTTCCTGCGCGGGGATCTTCCCCGTAATAGCCAAAGGAACGCCGAGCACGGCCCGGCGACAGCCGATCAGCTGTTCTACCAGTCCCTGGAAAAGATCGAAAAGGCTGGTCAGCAGATTGCCGCTCTTCTTCCATCCGGGCAACGCGACCTGCCGGGCAACCCGCCAGCAGAGGTTCACCACGTTAAGCACCAATGTCCAAAGAATAGGGAGATATGGTCGGAGACGCTTCATGCGCAGCAGCAAAGTTCGGCAGAGATTCTGAAGTTACTCTGAATTCGCGGCGCCCTCCCTCTCACCCGCGGTGCCCTCGCTCTCGGCCCGCCGCGCTCAACACATCACTTTCGCCCCGCCCGGCCATTCCATCGCCGCTCACTTTCCCAACCGCTTCCATTGCCATAACAACCCGCTGTCCTCTACGCGCAGCGGATGCCCCAATTGCCGGGCTGCCATGATCAGTTGTCCCCGATGATGCGCTTCATGCGCGATCATATAATGTGTAAAAGCGACAGCGCCGAGCGCGAAACCCGGCAGCCTGTCCTGGTTCCGGATGCCGGTCTCCAGGAGTTTGTACATGATTTTGCAGCTTTTGTTCAGGGCTATTATCAAACCCGCGGATGTAATCTGCTGGTTGTCGACGGTCTCCGGCGGATCGATGTTCCATTTACGGCCAAGATGATGAATATGGCTGCATCGCGTATTATGAAAATGCGCGCCGATCATCCGTATTGTCTTGCGCTCATAGCCCGGCGCCTTCTCAGGCCATAGCACAGGCGGCAGCATTTTTAATAAGGCAATGTCGACCTGGTTATTGATCGTCCAGTCGCGCAATATCGCCTCGGCCAAACCATCTTCCTTCTGCATAAGCGATCGTTTAAATCGACACCTTCAACCTCGCCGCGCGCCCGGCCACCCGTCGCCCAACCCTCACCTTCGTCCGCGCACCCCCACCCCTCACCTTCGCCCCGCCCGCACCCAGCTGATATAATCCGTATTCACCGGCTCGAGCCCGGCCTGCCGGAGGTCCATCGCGATCTGCGCCCGGTGATAGCCGCCATGGGTGAACACCTGCATCAGGACGTCCAGCACCGAATTTTCAAAAGCGATGCCGCTCGAATTCTTATAGGCCACGATGGCGCCCAAATTGTCACCCTGCTCATCGATCACCGCCTTGAGGCCTCGAAGCGAATCACCATTCAATTGCCGGATCCTTGCAATAGCATGCTCATCCCAGATGCCGGTCGGCGAAGGCTGCCCGATAATCCGGGACAACCAGACGGATTGCGAATTTGCAATATGACTCATCAGCCGGATCGACAAAGCCGGCACCTCCTGCCCATACTTTTCCAGGGTCATGAGGACGATGTCGTTCGCCCAACGGTTGTATTCCCAAAGTTTCTCCAGCATTTCCATATTGGATTACAAGTTACCAGAAATTTTCGCACCGGCTGGCCGAAAATTTGCACGGTTCGGTTGAATGAAAACAGCACAACAACCCATCCATTCGGACTTCGGCCCGCAAACCACTGCGGCAGAAGTAGTCGCAGGCCATGATCTCTCCGGTAAGATCGTCATCGTCACCGGCGGCAATTCCGGCATCGGCCTGGAGACCGTCAGGACGCTGGCAGACGCCGGAGCAGAAGTAGTGGTGGGAGCAAGGGACCGCCACAAGGCAGACAAACAGCTTTCGGATCTCGAACGGGTATCCTTTATACCCCTGGATCTGGCTGATCCGGCATCGGTTCATCAATTTTCGGAACAATTCCTGCGCCGGCATGACCGGCTTCATATCCTCATCAATAACGCGGGCCTCTTCCGGCCGCCGAATTTATTGAAGGACAAGCGGGGTTACGAGCTTCAATTCGGCGTGAATCATCTCGGGCATTTTCAATTAACAGGCCTGTTGTGGCCCGCCTTGAAGAAGGCCGGCGGCACCAGGGTGGTAGCAGTATCGTCGACCGGTCACCGGCATCACGGATTGGACCTCGATGACATCAACTTCGAAAAACATCCCTACAACGGGATGGCAGCCTATGGGCAGTCCAAGACTGCAGAGATACTTTTCACGGTCCAACTGGACAAGATCGGGCAGCCCTGCAACATCCGCGCCTTTTCCCTGCATCCCGGCGCCATCGAGACGGATGTCTTCCGCTATATGACGGAAGACCAGCTGCAGGAATGGAAGAAGGGCGTAAAAAGATTCAAAACGCCGCAACAGGGCGCCGCCACAACCGTTTGGTGCGCGATCAGCGGGCAGCTCGATGGAATGGGCGGCGTCTATTGCGAAGACTGCAATATCGCAACCGTTATCCCGGATGATGCCCCGCCCGGTCCCCGGCCAGGTGTACGCGCCTATGCCCTCGATCCTGAAAAAGCGGCTGCCCTGTGGCGGTTTAGTGAGCAAGCGACCGGCGTACACTTTGATTGAATATTGTCCGATCGGATTCGCCGGCAAAGCCTCGTTTTCGGCTGTTCCGATAATCAAAACCGGATAGGCGGTGTATCGAACCCGGACAGTCCCGATGCAAGTCCGTGATCGTAAGTAACTATTATTCAAAATTATACATAGTAGGTATTGCCTTTGCTGGGAGATCAGGTGTCTTCGGGAGCATCTCCTGTTTGAACGAAAATCCCATGAAATGAGCACACCGGAACGCATTTGGCTTTTGCTTAGCCGAAGAATAGCTGGCGCGGCAACCGGGGAAGAGACCCATGAGCTGGAAAGAATGATCCGGGAAAACCCGGAAATAAGCTATTTCATAGAAGTGCTGTCGCATCGCTGGACGCCAGCCGATCATCCGGACAAAGAAGAGATCGAACGTGCTTATGCCCGCCATCTGCAACGGATGACGCATCATGCACACTCTCCGAAAATCCCGCTATCCTCTCAGCCGGGGCTAACCTCCGAACCCCTGCCATCCTCCCAGCCCCTGCCATCCCATCAGCCTTCGCCATTCGCTCAGCCCCCGCGATCTTCCAAACCCCGCCGCGTCTTCAATGCCGGTAGCATATTGACCAACTACTACAAGATTGCCTGGCAGAACCTCTTCCGGTACAAGATCTTCTCCCTGATCAATATCTCCGGCCTCGCCATCGGCATGGCCAGCGCCATCCTGATCCTGCTCTGGATCGCAAACGAATTCAGCTACGACCAGTTCCACGAGAAAAAAGACCGCATTTATATCCTCGAAAACCGCGGAAAGTATGAAGGCAAATTGGAAGTCTTCACCGGGGTGCCCCAGGCGCTGGCGCCTGCACTAAAGGCGGATTATCCGCAGATCGAAGAAGTGGCCCGTATAAATGGAACCGCTCCGTTTACCCTGACCGTCAACGGTAAAGTTTTCGAGGGGAAGGAGGGTATGATGACCGATCCGGGTTTTTTGAAGATGTTCAGCTACCCCCTCGCCGAAGGGAATCCGGCAACCGCCCTGAACACACCCCGCTCGATGGTGATTACAGAGGGCTTTGCAAAGAACCTCTTCGGCAACGACGATGCGATGGGTAAACTGATCCGCGTCGACAGCAACAATTTTACCGTGACGGGCGTGATGAAAGACCCGCCGAAAAATACCTGGTTCAATAGCCAATACCTGATCCCGTTCAGCTACATGAAGGACGCCGGCTGGTACAACCCCAGCTGGAAAGATTTTTCGATCCTGACATTTGTGCTGCTGAAGTCCGGCGTCACCGAAAAAGCGGCCGATGCAAGCATTCGCAACGTCATCAGGACACATGTCCCCGAAGTGGATAATGAAGTTTTTTTGCATCCCTTGAGCAAATGGCGACTTTATTCGCGTTTTGAAAATGGGAAAATTGTCGGGGGGGGGATCGAGACCGTCCGTTTGTTCGCCATCATCGGCGCATTCATCCTGCTCATCGCCTGCATTAATTATATGAACCTGGGCACCGCCCAAAGTATCCGGCGGGCGAAAGAGGTGGGCATCCGCAAGGTGATTGGCGCAATGCGAACGTCGATCGTACTGCGGTTCCTGGGCGAGTCGATCCTCGTCACTTTTCTGTCCGGCATCCTTGGCTTGATCATCGTGCAGATGACCATCGGGGGGTTCAACTGGCTCACCTGGGATAACCTCACCGTCCCTTATAGCAATCCGTATTTCTGGCTGGGCATCGGCGCATTTATCCTGGTAACAGGGATCATCGCCGGAAGCTATCCCGCCTTTTATCTGTCCAATTTCAGACCGATCAGCGTCCTGAAGGGCACTTTTAAAACCGCTTACAGCCTGGTCAGCATCCGCAAGATCCTCGTGGTAGTTCAATTCAGTTTTGCCATCGCCTTCATCATCTGTACGATCATCATCTACCGGCAGATCCAATACGGCCGTGACCGTGATCCGGGTTACAACAGGGATCACCTGGCTTTCGTGTACGTAAAAGGCGAGATCAACAAGAGATACGCGCTGATCAGGAGAGACCTTCTGAACAGCGGCGCGGCTACCGTCGTTACCCGAAGCAATTCACCGATCACCGATACATGGAGCGGTGACGACAGCTATACCTGGCAGGGTAAGGATCCGAAAACAAGGATGTATTTTGCCGAGTTTCACGCCGACAATGACTTTTTGACGACAATGGGGCTAACCCTCACCGCCGGCCGCGCTATCAACACCTACATGTATCCAACCGACACAACCGCGATCCTGCTGAACGAGTCTGCGGCAAAGATCATGGATTTTAAGGACCCGATCGGTCAGGTCGTCACCAACAAGCAGGGCAACTGGACCGTCATAGGTGTTGTCAGGGACTTTGTTGCCGGCTCACCACTACGTACTGTCCTGCCCATGATCATCCAGGGACCAAAAAACTGGTTCGGGGCTGTCAGCTTCCGGCTGAACCCGCGCTATGCTATTGCCGACGACATGCAAAAGGTCGAGGCGATCTTTAAGAAATACAACCCGGATTATCCATTCGTCTACCGGTTCGTCGACCAGGAGGACGCGCAGAAACTGGAGAACGAACGGCGCACCGGCATTCAGTCGATGCTTTTCGGTGGCATGGCCATCTTGATTTCCTGTCTCGGTCTCTTTGCGCTCGCCGCCTATACGGCTGAAAGCCGCATCAAGGAGATCGGCGTCAGAAAAGTCCTTGGCGCATCCGTCACCGGCATCGCAACGCTTTTATCGGGGGATTTCCTGAAACTAGTAGGCATTTCTTTTGTAGTTGCCTCACCGCTAGCCTGGTGGGTCATGCATTCCTGGCTCGAAAACTATTCCTATCGGATCCGTATCGGTTGGCCGGTCTTCGTGATAACAGGATTGTTTTCGATGGGGATAGCCCTCATTACCGTCAGCTACCAGGCGATTCGCGCCGCTACAGCCAATCCCGTCACCAGTTTGCGATCGGAATGATCCGCCAGGCCCACCGCTTCCCAGGTCCGCCGCCTCAAAGCCCCACGGACGCACTTCTTCTTTCCAGCAGCACCGTATCGCGCCAGCGATCTCTCATCTTGCCGATCTTTTCGCGTATGCCCACCTGCCGGAATCCCGCATCGGCATGCAGCCGGATGCTCGCGACATTCTCGGGGAAGATGCCCGCCTGCAATGTCCAGATCCCATGCGCCTCGCTTTCCCCGATCAACGCCTGCAACAACAACTTGCCTATTCCTTTCCCGCGGTAACGCGTATCGATATAAACGCTCACTTCCGCCACCCCCGCATAAACGCAACGGCCCGACACCGGCGTCAGCGCCGCCCATCCGGCGATAACCCCTCCACGCACACCTGCTGCTCCCGCGTCGCTGACACGCCCATCCGCCGCAACCCCACTGCCAACGCCACCATCCCTATCCGCCGCAAACCCACTGCCACCACCATCCCTATCCACGGCGACCAGCCTGCTATGCGTCAGATGCGCGTTGTCCCATTCCTCCCACGGTGGCGCGCTGGTTTGAAAGCTGGCATTCCCCGTCGCCAGCCCCGCCTCGTAGATGGCCTTTACAACCGGCCAGTGCTCCGGTAACAAGTATTCGATTTCCATTGATCCGAAGATACACCATTCGGCTCGATCCTGCCCCGCTCTCGCGCCGCCCCCTATACTCCCTTCACGCGGCCAAACCCCGTGCTCTCGCCGCCCCCCATCCGGGCACAAGTTTGGCATTAACCGCAGTATGCGCCTATCGACGTTTTGGAAATTCCTTCCGTTCCTTGCCCTGCTGACCTGGGATTGCCAGAAAACGAACCCGCGGCCGCTGAAAGTGGACTCGATCAGGACCTACATTATCCATCCCCGCATACCCACCGGCGTCTGCATCGGGAACTCCATCATCGCCGGACATCCCTGGCGGTATTCCGGTCTAGAGATAGGCGAACTCAATTACCCGGATAGCGCCGGACAGATAGCGTACCAGCTGTCGCGGCTGACAGAATTCCGCTGGATCGATCGTGGCTGGGGCGGCCAGACCACGGTCCAGATCAAACACCGGTTCCTGCGAGATGCGATCGGCGATTCCTCCAACCCCGGCGACGGGCGCGGGCCTATCACGTTGCCGCGGAAACCGACCTGTGTAGTGATCGAAGGCGGCGTCAACGACATCCAGGATGCCGTTCCCCTGGATACCATAAAAGCCAATCTTGCCTGGATGGCTTCGACATGCAAACAAAACCGGATCCGATGTATCGTCCTCAACTGCGTCGGCCAGGGGTATGGCGTGTTCGATGAGCGGCAAATCAAAATGATCTCCCAACTCAACGATTGGCTGGCCCGCGGTGCGCTCGATAGCGTTCAGGCCACCGTGATCGACATCAATTCAATGTGGAACAGCGGCAAGTACAAAGGCATCTCCTCCTATGGCAATGACAATGTCCATTTTTCATCGCTGGTCAATCCGTCGGACGGTATTCATTTTACACCGGCGGGATACGACTCTGTAGCCGGGATGATCTATCGGGTCGCAGGATTATGATCAGAATAAAGCAAAACTTTTCCCGATTTTAATTGTATCTTTAAGACATGCAAAAAGCAGTGGCAATACTGTTGCTGATCCCCCTGGCCGCCCTTTCGATCGAATGGTCGAAAGCGCTTTCTTTTTGCACGCCCACCCCTACATGCAACACGCTCACCCTTACATGCGAAAGGAACGCCGTATCTAACACAGAGCACGATTGTTGTAACGATGGCAGTTGTAAGAAAGCCGGCAAGAGCAGCGGTGAACACCCGCAGGGATGTGCCGCTCACTGCATGGACTGCCCCTTATGTACCCCGGTGACCTTCCAGCCGTTTTGCCGTTTTGAATTCATGCTTTTACCGGATAAGCCGGAATATACAGTGATGCCCATCATTCACCTTTCTGACTTTGCCCGGCAACAATGGAAACCGCCCGATACTTCCATCATTTCATAGGACATCTATAGATTTTTTAATCTTCAAAAACGAATTCATATATGAAATATATAATGAACTTGGCTTTTATCGGGATGTTGGCATTGAGCACTACGGCCTTTGCCAGCGGCGCAAAACCCAAGGCACCCGCAAAGAAAGCGCACACCACGCAGACCTGCGGCCCCAACTGCCCTCATCCTTGCCCTCCGGGCTGCACAGGCGGATCCTGCTGCAAAAAATAGGGATAATTAACGTCAATGCATCACTGTAAGACGGGCCCCCGTTCATCGGGGGCTCGTTATTTCTTAAGGCCACACAAGTCTAAGATGGCGTAAACTGGCTGAGGTCATAGATGCCCAGCTGTTTTTCGATGTCCGCCACCTTTCCTACCATCGTCTCGAAACCATCCTGGCCGAAGTGTTTGTGCTCGTTGTTTTCGAATTCCTCGCCGAGCGAGTCGTACTCGTGACGCGAGACCAGTTTGCGAAAAGCGGGAAAAAGTACCGTGTCCTCACGCGCTTCATGAGGACGATACATAGTATTAAAAGCTGTCAAAAGATTGTTCAGCTGCTGAATTTCAGCCGGTTTAAGAGATGGCGCTTTCGTCAATTGCAGCACCTCGTCCGTGATCCGGCGGCCCGCGTTGTGCTGACGCAGCAGCGTGTCGACCAGGCTGGTCAGCTGCCCGGCCTTGTGAAATCTCGGGAATAGATAGTCTTCCTCCTGCTTCTCATGATAGTCTTCGACAAATGTCCGGATGATGCCGGCCGACGCATTCAGTGATGGAAGATTGGGCGGTAGCCCTCCGGCGATCAGCTGCCGGTTGTGGTCATAGATCAGCAGGATGCGATTGAGCAGGCCATGCTCCTGCATCAGGTCTTCGGGTGGAGAGACTTCCTTGTCTTCTCCTTTGCCGCCGGAGCACGCAGTCAGCGCCGTAGTACCGGTAAGCAGGATAACCCCTGCCCGTAGACCCTGTTTGACGAATTGGCGGCGGTCGCCGGCGTCGGGCGGGTCTCTTCGCATTGATTTCATACCCTTGCCGCCGCAAACGACATACCATATAGTAGCCGTTATTTGGCTTTTCGCAGCGCCTCCGCATAGGCGCCGGGGAGCGGACTGTCTTCTACTGCGCGTGCAGCCTTTTCCACGTCATATTCAAATCGCACGAACTCGACCCCGATGCTGTCTTTATTGCCAACATGGCTATCCTCCCCGATAGTCAGGAGCACATAACAACCGCGCGGGTCCCCGTCCTTCGGTTTACCGACCGATCCGATATTGATGGCATGCCGATATTTCCCGCCTCCCCCGCCATTCGCGGGTAAGCCCCGGTCATTCACGCTTCCCCCGTCAGCCGCGGGTAGCACCCGGTGATACGGCTTATGCGTATGCCCGAAACATAGAATATCGGCATCCGCGTCCTCCATGATCCGGAGCATGCTTTTCTCTTCACGATCCTCGAACAAATATTCGTTGATACGCCGGGGACTGCCATGTACCATCACGAGATTCAGCTTGTCCTGGTTCAGCTGGAATTCGACGCGGATATGGGCGGGCAAAGACCGGAGATAGGAGCGTTCATCGGGCCGCACAATATCATTCGTATACGAGATCGACACCGCGCCATTGGACTTTTCCTCGTCGGTCTTATAGGCGCAGCCGCAATCGTTGCTCGAACGACCGATGCCGAAGTCGTAGTTGCCGGCGATGGCCGGGATGCCGCGGCGACGGATCTCATTGATCACTTCATTCGGCCAGATATTATAACCGACCAGGTCGCCCAGGCAATAGACGGCATCGGGTTTTTGCCGCTCGACACTGGCGAAGAAGGCCTCCAGCGCCGGAAGATTGGCATGTATGTCCGAAAAGAGCGCGATTTTCATGGCGTGATGGCGTTTAGGAGCAGCACCCCGGCGCGCAACAGGCTTCGGCCTTTGGTTTTTCAGCGTAGACGGTGATGCTGTAAATGCCGGCGCCCGATGCCCTGAATGCGGCGATCTCTTCGGCACCCAGGTATTGGGACAGGATATCGTCCGGCAGGACGATGCGCTTCTCCTTTTGAATAACGACATTGCCGAAACCCTCGGCAGAGATAAGCCCCATGTATGAGGATTGCTGGATCGCGCCTGCCACGCAACCGGCATATAGCTCTGCGGCCTCGCGGATTTTTCCCGGCAACTCTCCGGCAAGTACGATATCCGATATGCTGAAATGACCGCCCGGCTTCAGCACCCGGAATATTTCACGGAATGCCGCTTCCTTATCGGGCACCAGGTTCAATACGCAATTGGAGACGATGACATCGGCCACGCCGGCCGTAACCGGCATTTTCTCGATATCTCCCTGGCGGAACTCGACGTTGTTGAAACCAAGCTTTTCCGCATTGGCGCGGGCCTTGTCGATCATGGCCGGGGTAAAATCGATGCCGATCACCTTCCCGGTCTCACCCGTCTCTGCGCGTGCGACGAAACAATCGTTACCCGCTCCCGATCCCAGATCGATCACCACGTCGCCTTTTTTGATCTGCGCGAATTGCGTGGGCAGTCCGCAACCAAGACCCAGGTCTGCCTCAGCGTTATATCCTTCAAGGTTCGAGTAATCGTCCGTCATGATATTGTAGACCTCGTTCGAGCAACAGCCCGATCCGCAGCACGAGGATTGATTGGTTTCCTTGTCTTGCAGCGCAATGGCGCTGTATTTCTCGCGGACCAGGTCTTTAAGTTCTTCTGTCGTTTGCATAAAAAATGATTTTATTAATTAACAGGCACAATTCCCGTCACTTTTATAAGCGGCGAACAAGGCTGCCAGCTCCTTCTGATACTGCGCCCAGGTCTTCGGATCGATACAATAACATACGCTCGTCCCCTCGATTGTGCCCTGAATCAGCCCGGCGGTCTTCAGCTCCTTCAAATGCTGTGATATGGTTGGCTGCGCCAGCCCCAGCTCACCGACCAGGTCCCCGCAAATACAGGCATTGGCTTTGAGCAGGCGCTGAATGATCGCTATCCGCGCCGGGTGGGCCAGCGCTTTCATCATGCCCGCCAGCCTGTTCTGCTTATCGCTGAATATTTCGGATTTCGTGACGCCCATCAAATTATCGTTTCATTGCAATATTACGATAAATTCTTCACGCAAAAAAGTTATTTTTAAAATACCTTTGCAAAAAAGCTCAGATCTGGGAACCACCATATGCACAACCCTATTGTTGCCGCTGCGCCCACATTGTCGATACCCGCCGATGGTGCCGATGCTGTAGGATGAGGCTGTCTGCCGTGCAGGATGCCCATTCGCTCCCGGTGAGGGAGTTGACGCAATTGCTCGGGCGAATAACCATAATAATTCTTGATCGCTCTCGAAAATACGGCAGGCGAGGAGAACCCGGTCTCCAGCTTTCCAATACTGTTGGATGGGTTGCGGAGGCTACCGACCTACCTTCCAATACGCCGTGGCGCCGGGCTTGCGCTCGTCCGTCGCTTTAGACAACAGCGTATCCCCCGGATGCAGCTCGCCAAAGACCTCCACGCCATTGTCGGTGGTCATGCCCTGGCGGACGTCGACCCATTGGGTTTTGCCGTCATGTACTCGGATGACGAATTTCCTTTCGAGTGTGGTGACGACCGCGCCGGCAGGCAGGATGAGCGACGGCTTGGCGCGCTCGAGATCGAGACGCGCATAGACAAAGGCTCCCGCCTTTAACAGCTGCCGCCGGTTGTCCACGTCGTATTCCCACAATTCGGTCCGTGTGACGGGATCGATAGTGCCGCTCTTCCTGGTAAGGGCGCCGGTAAACCGTTGCTGGGGATAGGCATCTACCGCAAACGACAGATCCCGCTTGCCGGTGGCCGCAGCCACATAGGTTTCGGGAACGGATACGCGCAGGCGCAGGATGTTATTGTCCTGTATCGTGAGTAGCATGCTGTTGGCGCTGACGAGGGCGCCGGGATCGGCCTTTCGGGCGATGATAATGCCGTCGAAGGGGGCGGTAATATAGAGATAGCCGGATACTTCTTTATAGGCTTTGGACTGCTGGCGGAGAGCTTCATAGGTGGCGCTGTCGGCGGCCATCTGGTCGTGGGCGGTGACGAGATCGACAGGCGCGACGATGCCGGGGGACTGACTTTGCGACGCCTGGTAGAGCCGCTGGTATCTATCTGCGCTGGCAGTGTATTTGGATTTCGCAGAGGCCAGCGCGGCTTCGGACTGCAGCACCTGAGTATTGACTTCAGGGGCTTCGAGGACGGCGAGCGTCTGTCCCCTATGAACGCGATCCCCGATATCCACCTTCATATCGCGGACATATCCCTGGACCTTGGCGAACAGATCGGTTTGAAGATAGGGCTGCAGCTCGCCGGGAAGATCCACGGATTTTTTCAGGGTGTCGGTATGGAGGATAAAGACTGCGACCGTGTCCTGAGATGGCGTTGCCGGTTTGTTCGCAGCCGTTCCAGTGGAGGACCCGCCGCAAGCGGTGAAGAGCGTGACGCCGGTGGAGAGGATGAATATGTTACGCATAGTATGTTGCATGGTCTTAGTTGGGTTGAATATCGTCGGGATAAAGTGATACCGGTTTGTAGGCTTTCCTGCCCGCCAGCAAATGGTAGACATGGGGCAGGAAGAACAGGACGCCAAAAGCCGAAAAGAGCAGCCCGCCGATGACGGCGATGCCTAGCGGGGCTGTTTGGTCGCCTCCTTCCGAAAGGCCAAGCGCCATGGGGATCATACCGGCGATCATGGCTACGCTGGTCATCAGGATAGGCCGGAGACGATGGCCCGCGGCTTCCAGCTGGGCGTTTGCCCTACCCGCGCGCCGCAATTGCTCGGCATTCGTAATGAACAGCACCGAGTTGGCGATGGCCACGCCGACCGCCATAATAGTACCCATATAGGATTGTATGTTGAGCGTGCTGCCCGTGACGAAGAGCAGAAACAGCGCCCCGGCGACGACGGCCGGTATAACGGACAGGGTAGCCAGAGCCACGCGGAACGATTGGAAATAGACGGCCATGGCCAGGAAGATGACGACGACGGCGATCGCAAGCCCGAATTGCAAGCTTTGTAAAGTTTGCTGCAACAGGTCGCTTTGACCGCGGAGCAGTATACGCGCGCCGTTCGGCTGTTTGCCCATGCTGTCGATGACGCGACGGATCTTTGCATAAATGGCGCCGCGGTCTTTATCCTCAATGTTCGCAGTGATGGTGACATACCGTTGTTGGTTGAGGCGATCATATTCTCCGGGAACAGCAGTGCGGCTCCAACTGGCCAGTTCCCCCAGGTAGTGGGTTTGACCGTTCGCTCCGGAAGAGACAGGGATAGCTTCCAGCCGGGCGGTGCTGTTCATCTGGTAACTGGGATATTGCACCTGTACCTGGTAGGCGGTGCCGGTGGCCCGGTCGAGCCAGTAACTGGGGGTGGTGAACCGCGAACTCGAGGTGGCCGCAACGGTGGACCGGGCGACGTCTTCCCCGGAAACACCCAACTGCCCGGCGCGAATTCGGTCGACATTAACCTTGATGGCGGGATAATCGAGGGGCGTGGCGATCTGGAGGTCGCGCAGTTGGGGCAGCGCGGCCAGTTTATGCAGGAGTTCAGAGGCGGTCTTTTTGCCCTGCTCCAGGTTGCGGTTGGCGACGGCGATCTCGACGGGATTGTTGCTTCCGAGATTCAGCACCTGCTCTACCTGGTCGCCAGGCTCGAACGACAGCTTTGCCTTGGGCAGAGCCCGGGCGGCGGCGGCGCGTAACCGTTCCCGGAAGTCCCCGATGTGCAGGACACCGTGTTTGATCTTGATCTTGGTCACCGATTCAAAAGGGCCGCCGGTCCAAAGGAAGATCAGGTTGACGGGATAGCTGGACGGCTGCGTGCCGATGAAGGCGGACGTGATCTCGATGTTTCCTTTCCCGGCGATACTGTCGGCGAGGGCAAGCAGGGTCCGGGTGGCGTCTTCGGTACGCTCGAACCGGGTGCCCACGGGGAGGCGTAACCGTACCTGGGCCTGTCCGCTGTCGGTGTCGGGGAACAGCTGGCTCCCGGTGATCCTGAAAAGGATGAAGACGAGCAGCAGCCCTCCTGCGAGAAAGGCGATAGTGGAGAGGACATACCGGTGTTTCGATCGCTCACCGGCCTTTGTATACCAGGTTTTGAATCGGGTGAAGACGCTTGTTTTATTCGCCGCAACTTCCTTTAAATGGTGTTTGAGCAGCCAGTTCGAGACAACGGGCACAAAACTCTGCGACAACAAAAAAGAGGCGATCATGGCAAAACCTACGGCCAGCGACAGCGGTAGGAACAAGGCCCTGGGTACGCCATTCATAAATAACGCCGGTACGAAGACGGCCAATATGCTGAGAAGGATCAGTAGTTTCGGTGAGGCGATCTCCAGGCAGGCGTCGGCGATCGCACGGCCTTTCTCCTTGCCCGCCTCCTGGTGCCGGTGGATGTTCTCGATCGTCACGGTCGCTTCATCGACCAGTATACCCACGGAAAGCGCCAGCCCGCCAAGGGTCATGATGTTGATGGTTTGCCCGCACAGATAAAGGACCGTTGCAGCGGACAGCAACGCGAGCGGGATCGTCATGATGACGATCAGAGCGCTGCGGAAATCGCGCAGGAACAGCAATACGACCAGTCCCGTGAGCAGGGCCCCCAGCCCGCCTTCGAACAGCAGGCTTTTGAGGGAATTGATGACATACCCGGATTGATCGAATTCATAGCTGACCTTTATATCTGCCGGGATGGCTGCCTGCATGTCGGGCAGAGCGGCCTTGACACGCTGCACTACTTCCCAGGTCGAGGCGTCGGCGCGTTTGGTGACGGGAATGTACACCGAGCGTTTGCCGTTGATGAGCGCATACGAGGTAGTGATGTCTGCGCCCAGGCTGATGGTGGCGACATCCCTGAGGTAAACTGCCGGACCGCTGCCCAGCCGCAGAGGAACACCCTGGAGGTCCTGTACGTCCTCGATGACGCTGTTCTGCGGCGTCAGATAGGTCGTGTCGCCGATGCTGACGTTACCGGCGGGCGTTATGCTGTTGAATTTGACGAGCGATTGGACGACCTGGTCGGGAGAGAGATGATAGTCTTGCAGCTTCTGGGGATTGACGGTAATGACCACGGTCTTTTGGTTCCCTCCGAATGGCGGCGGTGCACTGACACCAGGAAGCGTGGCGAACATAGGACGAACACGGAAAAGGGCCAGATCGGAAATTTCTCCGAGCGAACGGTTATCCGAGCTGAAGACGAGCTGTCCAACCGGAACACTGCCGGCATCGAAACGCGTGATGAATGGCGGCACCGTACCCGGCGGCATAAACGCCCGCGAGCGGTTGACATACCCGACGACTTCGGCCATCGCCTGGGCCATATCGGTGCCTTCATTGAATTCGATCTTGATCAGCGCGGCGCCCTGCACGCTTTTGGAGTCGACGTATTTGACACCGGTTATATAGAGGAAGTGGTATTCATAATACTGGGTGACAAAGCCTTCCATCTGGTCGGGGGAAAGACCGCCATAAGGCTGCGCAACATAGACCGTTGGAAGCCCCAGCTTGGGAAAGATGTCGATCTTGCTATTCCGGATGGCCAGTACTGAAAAGAACAGGATGGCAATCACCGTGACGAGAATGGTGATGGGATGGCGGAGCGCGGAGATAATGAGTTTCATGATCCGGTTATTTCAGTTGGTCCGTGAATAAGTTGAGATTGCCTTTGGCTACGCCAATGTCGAGCAGCGCCCGCCAGACCTGGAGGTTGGCGTCCGCTTCGGTCATTTCCGCATACAGCAACTGGTATTGTCCCTGGGTTAAACGGGTAAAGTCCACCAGGCCGCTTTGGTAGCTGAGTTCGAGACCCTGATAGGAGAGACGCGCTGCCTTCGATTGTACAGGGGCCTCCCGGGCGATGAGCAGGTTCTGCCGGTAGTTGGATTCCGCCGTCTCCACCTGCCGCCGGAGATTCTGGTCGACCTGGGCCAGCTGGTCCTGATCGGCCCGCAGCAGGCTGCGATATTGCCGTTTTTGAATATTCACCCGCGCGATCTGCAGGATGGGGAAGCTGAGCTGCACACCGGCGCCCAGGTTACTGCGTGAAAGCTGCCAGCCATCGGCCTTATTGACTACACCGCTGGGATCGATGCCCGAGCCACGGGAATACGCATTGGCCCACACGTCCATCCGGGGCCGCCACCCCCGGTCGGCTTCCTTTAGATTGGCTGCACTGACTGCCGTCTGTGCCTGGTAATATCGGTAAACCGGGTTTTGCGCATAACCCCCCGTGGTATCGGGTTGCACCGGGAGTTGCGTGGCCAGCGCCGTGTCGGTGAACAGGAGATCTTCGGGCCGGTCCGTCAAACCCGTGAGCCGGCACAGTTCGAGCACCTGGGCCGTATAGAGCTTTTGCGTATTCAGCACCTCCATCGTCGCCTGCGCAAGCAGGGATTGAAATTGCACGGTGTCGAGCCCGGGTCGAAGGCCCTGTCTGGCGAGGCCAAGCGATTGCTGCAGTCCCGTTGCTGTTCGTTG